>Ga0207694_10000608_pt1 | contig 32448 bp, 29 predicted proteins | sample KBSC34metaG_FD_184353 | JGI IMG/M metagenome (GOLD analysis project Ga0207694, IMG submission 184353) | Corn rhizosphere microbial communities from Kellogg Biological Station, Michigan, USA - KBS C3-4 metaG (SPAdes) (version 2) | ecosystem: Host-associated > Plants > Roots > Rhizosphere > Soil... | reverse complement strand
TCCTGCACTTTCTCGTTCTTCAAAGGCGCTCTGCTGAAGGATCCCCGCGGCGTCCTGGAAAAGATTGGAGAACATACGCAGGCGGGGCGATGGATCAAGTTCACATCGGTGAAGGAAATCACGGCCCTGCGGGCGACGCTGAGAGAGTATCTCTACGAAGCCATCGCACTCGAGGAATCGGGAAAGAAAGTCGTACTCAAAAAGCCTTCCGAATACGCAGTCCCCGCGGAGCTGCAGGCCCGGTTGAATCATGATGCGATGCTAAGGGCGGCGTTCGAAGCTCTTACTCCAGGCCGGAGGAAGTCGTACATCTTCCATATTTCAAGCGCAAAGCAGGCGGCGACCCGAGAGGCGCGGGTGGTGAAGTGTGCGCCGATGATTCTGAGTGGGCGGGGATTCAATGAGCTGCCGAAGTGAGAGTTGAGAGGGCTCCATGTTCGTAGGTCGACGCAAATTCCTCAATCTGGTTGCAGGGAATGCAATCGCGACGTCTATTTCTCCGCTCGATGCGAAGCAACGTGGACGGCATTCATCAACGAAGAATGGGACGACGTTCGCCTTTCAGCAGGTTGATGTCTTTTCCTCCAAACCCTTGCTTGGCAATCCGCTGGCTGTGGTGGTTGGCGCGGACGCGATGAGCACTGAGCAGATGTCGGCTCTGGCAAACTGGACGAATCTGAGTGAAACCACCTTTCTTCTGGAGCCGAGTTCGGCTGCCGCCGACTATCGCGTTCGCATATTTAATGCCGACCGGGAAGTGCCCTTCGCCGGCCACCCGACCTTAGGCAGCTGCCACGTCTGGCTGGCGTCGGGCGGGAAGCCGAGAGGAAGCGAGATCGTCCAGGAGTGCGGAATTGGGCTGATCTCCATTCGCCGCGATGCTGAGCGGCTCTCATTTGCGGCGCCGAAACTGGTGCGGAGCGGACCCGTTGAACCCGAGATTCTGACGCGGGTGGCCCGCGGTCTGGATCTATTGCCCCAGGCGATATCGGCTTCAAACTGGGTAGACAACGGGTCGGGCTGGCTGGCGATTATGCTGCGGTCACGAAAGGAAGTTCTGGCGCTCCGCCCCAACTACTCGATTCTGGCAGGGCTGAAGGTCGGGGTGTTTGCGGCCTTCGATCCAGTGAAAGACGGAACTTCGGCTCAATTCGAAGTGCGCGCATTCAGTGCGGAAGGGGCCGTTGGACATGAGGATCCCACGACTGGAAGTTTGAATGCAGGTCTGGCAAGCTGGCTGATCGAAGCCCGAATTGCGCCTGCAGAGTACGTCGTAAGCCAGGGCACAGTGCTGAAACGTATGGGCCGCGTTCACGTACAGCAGGAAGGCTCGCAAATCTGGGTTGGCGGCGCGGTTCGAACCTGTGTGATTGGCAAGCTGATGCTGTGAACGTATCTCGCCAAGCCCTTCATTCGCAATCAGGCGACGAGATTTCGGGCCTTGTTGAGGATGAGGTCGAGGGCGGTTTTCGCCGTCGAGATTGTCGGTGAGGGAATTGAAGGAGGAGCGCTTCGCTTTACCGGTTCTTTCAGTGCCGCGTTTTCGAGTTAAGTTTTGTAAATTTATTGGACGATCTGCACATGTGATACTACCGTGATTTTTGTGATGAGAACCAGAGCGGAGAACGGGTCAGGGCTTAGGAGGATCGATCGCGGAAGCGGGGAAGTTGCAGGGCCGGCTGAGGCTTCGGTGCGATTTCCTGTCTGGCTGAAGACGGGGTTCTGGATCTGCGTGGTGATTGCGGTTGCTGCGGTTGTACGGCGGATGGTGGCGCTGTTAACGGCTACGGGCACGGGCGCTCCGCCGGAGTTAAGCAACCTGGATGCGTGGTTCAGAGCGCACTCGATTCTGACGTGGGTTCACATCAGTGTTGCGCTTGGGTTCGTGGTGTTGCTGCCGTTTGTGTTTCGGCAGAACGGCGAGAAGTCGCGCAGGATTGAGCAGGCGTTCTTTGTTCTGGGTGCAATCACGGGAGCGACTGCATACGGGATGAGTCGTTATGCGGTGGGTGGATGGGTGGAGCGTTCCGCGGTTCTGGTTTTCGACACGTTGTTTCTGGTGTCGCTGGCGAGAGCGTACGTGAAGCGGAGGCAGGGCAACGGCGAGGAGCAGAGATTGTGGATGATTCGCGCAGTTGCGGTTCTTTTGGGGATTGCGACGACGCGGCCGGTGATGGGAGCGTTCTTCGCGACTGAGCGGCTGAGCCATCTGACGCCGGACAAGTTTTTTGGAATTGCGTTTTGGATCGGATTTTCAATCAACACGATTGTTATCGAGTTCTGGCTGCGGTCGGCAGCGCGAAGGGTTCACGCATGAATGCATCCGTGCCTACTCATCTTGCGGGAGTCGAGTCTGGTTTGGATTCTGCGAGAGGCAGCAACTTGAGATTCGGCCAAGTGGTGGGGATCGGTTCGGGTTTAGCGCCAGGCCACTGGGTGGGGATAGGAATGGATCTGGCCTGAGGCCATGGGCTGTGCGGCGGCGTTGGAAGCTGCATGTAGTTTTCGGCATTCAGCGCGAAGAGCTGCGGGTTCATGCAGGGAACGTGGAAAGGTTGATTCACGTCAGGGAGTGAGGTCGACCGGGTCCGACGCGTGTCTGGACTGTCGCAGTGAAGCTCAAGGAGTTTGTTGGATGGAAAGTTCTGTGCGAACTGCCCGCTGTTGAGATTGAACAGCGGCTGCGGAGTCTGGGCGGTTCCGGAAAGGATCGCCGGTGACTGGCAGAAGGCGATGATGCCGAAGCATTGAGAGACAGCCAGAAGAGCGATTCGTCTCATGATTTCCGACTCCAGGCTACCTACTGTTCGACAGTAGGAAGTATAGCAAGGTGATCGCGGCGAGGCGCCTTGAAAGGGAAGAGCGCCCGGGATTGCCGGGCGCTCTTGGTAACTGTTACGAATGGCGAGTGGGATGAACACGCGCCAGATCGCGAGTTGCGAGGGAATCGGCGATATGCATATCCGAGACGATGCAGGTGAGGATCTTATTCAGACTTTGTTGCGGCCGATCAACGGATTTGCTGCCGAGATTGAAGATTCTTGGAGAAGGACGGGAAACGGGCCGAGATATGCACCAGTGATCCGAAGTCGTCACTAGAGAATGCTCAGCCGCCATGCTATGTTGTCCCCGTCGGAGCGCCGAAGCACCATGCCAGTCGAATCCAATTCGTCCCAGCCGGAGTCTGCAAAGGCGCGGCTGCGGGTGTTCAACCCGACGGAGAAGACTGTCGTCATGCCAGACGTTGTCGAGATGGATACGGCCCGCGAGGCTTTCAGTGCTGTGGCGCTGCGGTTGAAGGAGATTGCGGGCGGGGGAATCTGGCTGAATCCATACCGGGGCATTCCGCGCGTGAGTTGGATGCCGGATTTGGACATCGTCTATCTCGACGAGCATGGCGAGGTGCTTCGCTGCATCGAGAGTTACAGACAGTCGACGATGGAGTTGCCCGAAATGACTGCGAGCAGCGCGGTTGTTCTGCCCGCAGGACGGCTGAGCGCGGCACGGATTCAGTTCGCGGACCAACTCGAAATTCGCGATATTGCGACGGGAGTTCGGAAAGCGGGTCGGGCGACGGGAGAACTCGAGGCAGGCACGGATCAGATGGCCGAGGCTGCGGAGGAAACGGCAAAGGGACTGAAAGGCTTCTTCGGGGGGCTGTTTCGCGGGAAGAAAGAAGCGGCAAAGGCTGGGCCGTCCGACAGGCGCCGGGGGAGACGGCATGTGATTCCGGGCTCGGTAGCGTACTTCTCAATCGGGAGTCCGCGAGCGCAGGAGGTCAGCAATATCAGTACGGACGGTTTCTACGTGCGCACGGAAGATCGCTGGACGGAGGGAACGAGCCTGCTGGTTGCGTTGCAGATCACCAATCCGATGAGCCGTGAGGTTGAGGCGATGATCTCGGTGCAGTCGAAGGTGGTGAGGACTGGTCTGGATGGAGTTGGATTTGTGTATGACGATGATCCTGCGCATCGCAATACGATGCTCGGTGCGGGGAACCCGGAGCAGTTGGTACAGCTGCAGAGGTTCAAGCAGCGGATTCAGCGGGGGTGAAGGGGTTCCTCAGCTCTGTTTAAGCCAATCGAAGCTCTCTTGATCTGTTTGAATCTCAGAAGCAACTGCGTGTTCCTCGACTTAGCTGCGCCCCGCTCGGCATGACAGTCTGTATTTCAGAGGCGCGGCTTGTTCAGGATGCGCTCATTGGCCGGCTTCGGGGAGCTTGTAGGGGCGAGAGAGCCACTGGCGGGCTTCGTTGACGGCACCCTGCGTGTTGTCGTTGGTCTGGACAGCGAGACGGTACTCCTGGACGGCGCGGTCACGCTGACCGGTGATGTCGAAGATTTTGCCGACAGCGATGTGGCTCCAGACTTCAGTCCAGCGTGGTTCTCCGTCGCCGCGGAGAGCATCGCGATAAGCATTGACTGCGGCCTGGTAGTTGCGCTGAGTGAAGAGGACCTCGCCGATGCGATAGCTCGCGAGCGAGCTCTGCGAGTTGGCCTGAAGCGCCTTCTGATATTCGGCTAACGCTCCGACGAGGTCGTTCTGGGCGACGAGCTGCTGGCCCTTCAAGATGGCGATACGAACCTGGAGATCGGGTGAGGACTTGAGAACCCAGTCGCCGGGATCGACAGTGATGCGACGCGGTCGACCGAAGGTGTCGACCACATACTGAGAATCTACGCCTACGACTTCGACTTTCTGATCTACGGTTTTACCGTCCGTCTCGACGCGCAGATTGACGGGCATATTGAAAAGGTCGAGATCCTGATTGATCTGGCCGATGGTGCGGAAGCCCTTGTTATTGCCGAGGCGATAGACGGAGTATTTGTTGGTGAAGGTGGGGGCACCTGTTCCGTCGATCCACTGGGAGAAGAACGGAGTGAGCTGCTGCTGGCTCTGCGCTTCGGCGACTTTGTAGAGATCGGCGGCGCGGATCCCTTTGTCGGTGTATTGACTGAGTGCGCCTTTGAGGACGGATTGGAAGGCCTGGTCGCCGATCTGGCCGCGAAGCATATGGAATATCTCGGCGCCCTTCTCGAGAGTCATGGATTGGAATTCGGGAGAAAAGGGGTTGAGCCGCGAGACGCTGGAGAGGGGGATGGTGTCGTAGGCGAGAGCGCCCGCGGAGACGTCCTGGAGGGCGGTTTTGATAGCGGTCTTGCCATTTTCATCTTCGACGTACATCAGCTCGCCATAGCGGGACATGCCGTTGGTGATCCAGGCGTCGTTGAGAGTTCTGGGGCTGACTTCGGATCCCCACCAGAGATGAGCGATGGTGTTAGCGAGGAGGCGTACGCCGGACTTGTCGCCGGTGCGCGAGCCCATGATGGCGACGAGCTCGGGTGCATAGGCAGCGGGGAGGGTGTCGTCGGGAAGTTCGACGACGTTGATGCGACCGCTCTCAAGTGCGCCGAACTTGTCGGTGAAGAAGGCGAACTGTCGGCTCGCGGTTTGTGATAGCTGGCCTCCGGCGGCCTGGTGGCTGACGGTGAGGTAGACGCTGGGACTGCCCATGCCTGCCGACACTGGGCCGACGAAGCGTCCGGCGATGATGGTGCCAGGGAAGCCGGGTTTGGTCCAGTTGAAATCGAACTGGTCGCCGGGTTTGCCGTCAGCGAGCTTGATGGGACGCGGCTCGCCCTGGGCGCCACTACCGAAGACTTTCATGCCTTGCGGGACGCGCATGTGAATTTCGGCGGTGAAGCGATCGGTCATGAAGCCGGTGGTGGGAAACCATCGCGCGGGATAGAGCAGATAGGTGATGGGCTCCTGAATGGCAGCGAGCTTGAGGCCTTCGACGGGACCGTCTTCAGTGCCGCTGATGACGCCTTCGTAGTCGAAGGTCCAGTGCATCGGTTTGTCGGCGACTGGCGGAGCTGAAGGAGTGACGCGGATGGTGCCGTCAGCGGAGCGCTCGCCGGTGAGTACTTTTCCGGTGTCGTCTGTAATCTTGTTGACCTTCAGAGCGGGGTGAAAGCCGAAGCTAACCATCTCAGCGTTTTCGGGCGCGGTAAGAGTCAGGGTGGCCTTGGCGGTCAGGCGATGCGTAGCCGTGTCGATTTCGGCGTCGATGGTGTAGGCGCTGATATTGAGCGAAGGCCGCTCCGGGCGTGACGTGGGCTGCGCGGCTAAAGAGGCCGCGGCAAGAATGGGCAGGGAGGCGAGAGCCGATACCCTGCGGAGGGAGTGTGTCCGATTCAGCATTTCATTCATTAGACGCATGGTTATTCCAGTCGCGACATAGCTTTAGATGGCGTTTCCACTCCATCATGATTCCACAGGCGCGGGCACAGGGGAACCAAGGTGTTTGAGAGTGATGGCGGCCACCCGGCTGATGGCAGTTTCTGTTTCATCCACAAAGCTCGTTGGAGCGATGGTGAGGAGGCTGCGAATGCGGGCTAGCTCCATCTTCATGGACTCGCGAACCGCGCCTTCGGGTAGCAGGGGCTCGATGTGTCGGACGATGTTGCCGGCGGTAAAGGCGTTTTGAATCAGCTCGGGAACGACCATTTTACCGGCGATGAGGTTGGGCATTGCGACGAAGGGAACCTTGACGACGCGGCGGGCGATTTCGTAGGTGAGGCGGGAGACGCGATAGACCACTACGAAGGGGTTACCGAGAAGGGCGGCTTCGACGGTGGCGGTGCCGCTGGCCACGACAGAGGCTCGGGAGTGATAGAGGGCGGCGCGCGCATCGTCGACCATATGGACGGGGAGGCCTTCGCCGTGGTGTTTGACAAGTCCGGCGAGCATCTTTCGCTGGGAGGCATTCAGAGTAGGCGCCAGAGGAATGATGAACTCGAATTCCTTGCGGGAGCCGGCGGCGCGGGGCCCGCGGAGAGAGAGGATGCGCGCGGCGGCGAGCATCTGGGGGAGGTTGTCGCCGATCTCTTTTGCGCGACTGCCGGGCAAGAGGGCGATCCAGGAGCGGGATGTGTTGAGACCGGCTTCGCGGGCGAAATGGTCGCGGGAGATCTCGGGGATGGGAAGGTCGGCAAGGGGGTGTCCGACGAAGGTGGCTTCGACTCCGTGGTCGCGATAGAACGGCTCCTCGAAAGGGAAGATGACGAGCATTTTGGAGACGTACTGCTGGACAAGCTTGATGCGGTGCTTTTTCCAGGCCCAGAGCTGAGGGCTGACGAAGAAGATGACAGGGATGCCAAGACGATCGAATTCTTCAGCGAGCTTGAAGTGGATGTCGGGGAAATCGATGAGGATGGCGATGGTCGGCCGCTGGCTGCGAATGGAGGCCTTTAGGCGGCGGAACTCGCGGTAGATGCGAGGCAAGTGGCGGACGACCTCAGTGATTCCCATGACGGCGACATCTTCGGAGCGGACGATGCGGGTAAGTCCAGCCTGGACCATGCGAGGTCCGCCCATGCCGATGAAGGCGGCTTCGCGACCGGACAGGGCGAGCTGGTTGTGCAGCTCATCGATGAGGAGTGCGCCGTAGTGCTCGCCGCTGGCTTCGCCGGCGGAGATGAAGATGGTGGGATCGGACATACGTGCGTTGGCCTTGGTCCCTGCGCGTTGAATCCAATGATATAGGGGACGAGAGGCAGGGGACGAGGGACTAGGGACTAGGGACGAGGGACGAGGGGACAGGGGGACGAGGGAACGAGGGGTGCTGGCTTAGGCGACGGTTTGGGCTACGGTCTCGAGCGGGGGAGCGGCGCTGGCTTTGAGGCGGTTGATGAGGGCTTCCATTTCCATATAGTTCTTGCCTTCGTGGATCTGGCCGTCACGAACGACGAGGACGGAGCAGCCTTCGAGCGAGACTTTCTGAAGGGTTGGTGCGAAGCCGAGGGAGTCGCCCAGGTGCGTCATGCCGGCGACCCAGGTGACGGCGACGCGATCACCCTCGCAGATGGTGTCGAGGACGGTGACGTGGATGTCAGGGAAGGCGCCGATAAAGAAGCGGTGAATCTCCTTGAACTTGTCGGGACCGATGAGGATGGAGTTGGCCTCAGGAAAGCCATATGATTTGCCGCCGGGAGCGAACATCTCATCGATGGCGTCTTCGCTCTGCTTGTTCCAGACCTCTTCAAACCAGTGGTGGACGAGTTCACGATTGGCTGTGGACATGGCGGACCCCCGTGCGCGGAAGGATAGCAAAGACGGGGAAGAGAAGACAGAGGAATGTTGGATTTGATGAGCAACAACCGCGAATCGCATTCCGGCTTCTCCCGCGCGAGCAGCGACAACCGCGGGGTTCAATGCCAGGATGTTGGTTTGAAACGCGATGTCATCGAACACCTTGAAGGTATTTGCGACGTTTTCGCTCGATGTCTCGATCTCATCGATCGCCCTGATCATGGCTGCCAGTGACGGGAAATGCGTTTACTTATTCGCAAGTTGGAGACGCCGGCTAACGAGGGCAGCAGTGGACCAGTCAGGCCAACTGGGCGCGGTGACGTAAAACAGCCACGGCTCACCATTGCCGGTTGCGGGGTCAGCTCCGTCTCCGATCAGCGTGGGGTAGAGGATGCTATTCGGGCGGTGCGTGATGGTCCCTGAAGCAACTGGGCTCGACCAGGAAAGAAGGGCGGCGCCGTGCCGAATTTCGATGGTGTTGTTCCCGGTTGTGTAGGCGATCAGATATTGCTGTATAGCCGCATCATAGAGAACCGACGGAAAACTGCCGGGGGTGGCGATGACAGGAGTGTAGTGGCCTGAGTTGGCAGCTGCATTTGGATCACCGCTGGTGCCCGGTTCGGTAAATCCTCCCTTGTAGAACTTCTTAAAGAGTGTGGGAAAAGCTGCAGTATTGCCCGAGAACGCATCTTCGACAACCTGTGCGAGCGGCGCGCGGGCTACGGCGAGGCAGGAGTCTTGATTGCAGGGGCTGCTGGTTGCGGCGGCCGGATCAAGGTCAGAGTAAAAGACGTACAGGAATACGCTGGAAGGGTCTGCCGCAGCGAGGTTCGGGATGTGTTGTCCGTTGCCATCGGCGATGAGGAGCGTTCCTCCACCAACCTCAAGGTTTGCATTGGCGTTGATGATCGACGAACGCGTGACGTAAGGTTGCAGGATCTCGCCGAGCTTCGAAAAGGTCGCTCCGCGATCCTTCGAGATGGCCATGCCCAGCGAGGAATAGAAGCACTTACCTAGCCCACTGCACGCACCGCCCTGCGATTCCCCGTGATAGATGTGCAGAACACCGGCTGCGCCCGCAGCGCTGGTAACTGCGAGAACCGGCCCTCCGCCAGCATAGTCCCGATCGAATGTGTAGCCATTGGGGTCACCGTCAGGGCTGGGAGTAATGGCTGCGGAACAGCCATATGACGCATTGATGGAAGTGAGCGAGCCACCGAGACGGTAGGTGCCCCCCGTGAATGGAGTGCCCGTGCAGGTGGAGGTACTTCCGCCCGCCATGAAGAATGTGTAGGCGCCGCCGTTTGCAAGAACACCGATGGTGCCATCAGGAGGGCCGTACTGAAAGCCTAAGGCGTTGCGCTGAGAGGTAGTGAGAACGATGGATTCTGGACTGGATGTGACGGTGAGAGCGTTGGGTGGGACCGGAAAGGTTGTTGCCACTCTAACGCCGCCGCAAGAGACAAGCACAACACTGAGACATAGCACCGAGAGAGCATGTGTTTGCCATTGCGGGCCGCGAAGCACAAAGCCTCCTTGAGATGCAGTTTCTGCCAGTCTTGATCTTGAACATCAAGATACAGGAATAAGACGCTGTTCATCTCAATAGGTCTGGTTGCGGCGGGTCTTTAACTGATGAAGGTGGCGGCGATGCGATCGAGGGATTCGCGTCTTGTGCGGGTGGCGGCGGCCAGTTCCTTGAGGAGCGGGTAGGTCTGGTTCCAGTCGATGCAGGCGTCGGTGATGCTCTTGCCGTAGGTGAGGGGCTGGCCGGGGATGAGTTTCTGCGCGCCGGCGACGAGATTGCTCTCAAGCATGACACCAATGATGTCGGGATTGCCGGCGGCGATCTGTGCGGCGACGTCGCGGCAGACGATGGGCTGGCGGTTGTGGTCCTTGCTGCTGTTGGCGTGGCTGCAGTCGATCATGATTCTTGGCTGGAGGCCTGCGTTCTGGAGAGCGTCGGCGGTCTGGTCGACGGACTCGGCGGTGTAGTTGACCATTTTGCGGCCACCGCGGAGGATGATGTGCGTTTCGTTGTTGCCGCGGGTGACGAAGATGGCGGACTGGCCGTGCTTGGTGTGTCCGAGAAACGTGTGCGAGTTCGCGGCTGAGAGAATGGCGTCGATGGCGACCTGGATGTCGCCGGAGGTTCCGTTCTTGAAGCCGACTGGGCAGGATACTCCGGAGACGAGCTGGCGGTGGACCTGGCTCTCGGTGGTGCGCGCGCCGATGGCTCCCCAGCTGACAAGTCCCGCGATGTACTGCGGGGAGATCATGTCGAGGAATTCGGTGCCGGAGGGAACGCCCATGTCGGCGAGGTCGAGCAGGAGATTGCGCGCGAGTCGCAGGCCGTCGTTGATTTTGTAGGAGCCATCGAGATGGGGATCGTTGATGAGGCCCTTCCAGCCGACAGTGGTGCGCGGCTTTTCGAAGTAGACGCGCATGACGATTTCAAGGTCGGCGGAGAATTCCTTGATGGCGGACTTGAGGAGCGCGGCGTATTCGACGGCGGCTTTGGTGTCGTGGATGGAGCAGGGGCCGACCAGGACAAGGAGGCGCGGATCGCGGTGGGCGAGAATGCGCGAGACGGCAAGACGGGCGTTGAAGATGGTGGCGATGGCGTCGTCGGAGACGGGGCGTTCTTCCTCCAGAAAGACGGGAGGGAGGACCACCTTGGTCCACTGGATGCGAACGTCTTCGATGCCGGGGTTCATGGGAATCGCTGGTTCCAGATTAACAGCGCCGGTGAAGCAGGGGACGAGGGGGCAAGGGGACGAGGTGACAAGGGGGCAAGGGGACAAGGTGACGAGGTGACGAGGAGCAGGGAGCGAGGAGCAGGGATTAGGGAGGGAGCCTCAGCGGCGGGATTTGCGTTTGGCGTCGGCGCGGGGCCAGTACTGGAATTCGTCGGAGTAGAGTTCGCCGTTGAGATCGGATACGCGCTGGGTGAGGCGGGTTTGTGCGTCGGCGATGGCCTGGTTGTAAATGACGGGGCCGATTTCTTCGAGGAAGAAGTTGAGGAGGAGGGAGGCGGGAAGATCGCCGATGGGGGCATCGATGGAGTTGAGGTTCTCTTCGAAGTAGCGCTGGAGGGAAGAGATGGCAGTGGCGCGCTGCTGCTTGTCGAGTTCGAGTGTGGCCATCGGGGCGGGCTCCGGAAATGGGATGAATCGATGTTACTGAATTCACGTTCTGTGCAACCGGACACATGTTGAAGACCGTCAGTGGGTAGGTTGATGGTGAGGTGAGCTGGTTCGCGACGGAAAGGGCGTGAGGCACGAATAACGGCCGGCTTTTGGCTATCGAGAGTCGGTCTTATGAGTTGCGGCGCGGTGTCGCAGTTTCCGCCAGAGGAGCCAAGCACCGACTGCTATGGTGAGCCAGGCAAGAGTGGCGAGAAGGAAGACGACCCAGGGGCTGGTGCGGGGAAGCCAGATACAGAAGACGAGTGCGAAGCCGGCGAGAGCGATGCAACCCATTGCGGCTCCGTAGGCGTCGATGGCGGCGACAGTGCGGCCGCGGTTGGTGCCGTTGTAGCCGGCTCGGGCTTTGTGCTGTTTTTCATGGGCTTCGACGAGGCTGGCGCCGGCGGGGAAAATGGCGGGGAAGGCCAGGAAGAGGCCGCCGACAATCGGGCCATAGTGCTGGGCGATGAGGCCAGCGGCTACACAGACTGCTCCGCCGAAGACGAAGCGGATGATCCACTCGTGTGGCTTGATTCCTTTGATTGCAGAGAAGCGAGCCCCGATAATCATCGCGGTTACCTGATCGCCAGCCAGAATGCGAAAGATACTGCGAACCAAATTGGCAGTAGTGACAGAGTCGCGGTGAGGGCGCTGGGTTTGAAGCGCCAGAGAAGCCAGGTGGTGGAGGCGGCGTAGCAGAGGAATGCGATGGATCCGAGGATCATGGATCGTGCTTCGGTGGCGGCATAGTGAGGACCGTGAGACGCGATGGTGAGGCCGAGGGTGGCGAGTGCGATGGAGGGCGCGGCCCCGAAGAGTCCGGCGAAGCTTTTGGGGCGAAACATTTCCGCGAGAACGGCGAAGAAGCTGACGATGACGCCGCCAATGAAGAAGCGAGCGAGAGATTCTGAGAGTTCGGCTGACATGGATCTTCTCAGGCGGCTCGCTGAGCGTCTTTGATGGCACGCATGGCGACTTCAGCTCCTTTGCAGCCGAGAAGCTTGTACCGCTTGCCCTCAAGGTTGTGGTAGTTGACGAAGAACTCTTCGAGTTCGTGAACGAACTGCTTGGGAAGGTCTCCGAGTTTTTTGATGTAGGCGTATTCGTGGTTCATTTCTGCAACGGCAAGGAGGCGGTCGTTGCGGGTCTTCTTCTTGCCATCGACCTGTTCGCCTTCGATGATGCCGATGAGTCGGGCGCGAACGGCGATGCCAGGGAAGGCGGGCTCGTCCATGAGGAGTAGAACATCGATGGGATCGCCGTCCGGCGCCTGAGTGCGTGGAAGAAAGCCGAAGTCGTAGGGGAAGGACATTCCAGCGGGAAGGACCTTTTTGACGGTGAAGATATTCTGCTTTTCGTCGTAGGCGAACTTATTGCGGCTGCCTTTTGGGGTCTCAATGATGACCTGGATCAGCCCGGCATCTTTGTCTACGGGCTTGAGCAGGATAGGGTTTCTCAGGCTCCTGGCGGGCTTTTTCGGCATGAGTGACTCCGCGGTTACATTCTTTTCACATTGGTAGAAGAGGGTGGGATGCTTTCGGTTGCCCCAAAAGAGCTGATGGACAGGAGTTAGGGCCAGCTAGCAGCGATACCTTGACACTGATGATGTGAGATTTCTAGAATTGGAAAGGCGAACCGTTCCAAGCAGAGATTGTAAGCATCTCATTGTGAGAGGTTTGCTCCGGCCCATGGGGCGCAAGCGGCCGGTGCTCACGAGGTAGCTGAGCGATGCCTGAGATACGTGTCAGTCCGCGCGAGCGGCTGGTTCTTACGGCGATCATTGAGCTCTATATCGCTACCGGCGAACCTGTGGCTTCGCAAGCCGTTGCCGAACACTTCACACATAAGGACGGGCTGAGCTCGGCGACGATCCGCAACGTGATGGCGTCGCTGGCGGATGCTGGAATGCTGGAACAACCGCATACGTCCTCAGGAAGGGTGCCGACGGCTGGTGCCTTTCGCTACTACGTGGAGCAGATTACGCGGCCGGATGCACCTCTGGGTCGGATTGGGGTTTCGGCGGCGATTCCGGCGGGCGGAACTTCGCTGAGCGAGCAGAGGCGCGGGCAGATCGAGGATATTTTTTCGGGGGTTACGAGTTCGAACGAGTACCTGGAGCGGACCTCGCATGTTCTGGCGCTGATTTCGAGCGGGCTGGGTGTTGCGCTGGCGAGCAGTACCGCGAATCAGGTGCTGGAACATATTCATTTTTCGCGGCTCTCCGCCGGGCGGGTGCTGGCGGTGGTGGTAACACAGGCAGGTGCGGTGCTGGATCGTGTGCTGTCGCTCGATCGCGAGCTGACGCATCTGGAATTGGAGACCGCGGGAAGGTATCTGAACGAGACCTTTCATGGTTGGCCCATTGAGCGGATTCGGACGGAAATTGCTCGGCGGATGGATGAGGAGCGGGCAGCCTACAATCAGCTGCTCACATCCGTGGAGGAGCTTTGCCGGAAGGGCGCGCTGACGGTAGGGGAGGGTGCGCAGGTGCTCTACGTGGAAGGCATGGCGAACCTGATTGCGGCGGAGTCAGATCGCGAGAGGTTGAAGCAGATGCTGCTGGCGCTGGAGGCGAAACAGCGGCTTGTGGATTTACTTACGGCGTATGTCAATGGGAGTCAGCAGGAAGTCCGGGTGGTGGTTGGGCTGGATGAAGCTTCCCCAGCGATGCAGGATCTGGTGCTGATCGCGGCGCCGACCAGGCTGGGTGGGACCAGCCTGGGGACGGTTGCAGTGATTGCACCGACCCGCATCCAATACCAGGAGATGATCCAGGCAGTGCGGTATGTGGCGCGTCTGTCGGAGCGGATACTGGAGATACCTGAGCAGTAGGGGTCGGTTCCAGGGGCAAGAGGGGCTGAATTGAGGTGCTGAGAACTGGGTGTGGCGGGATCTGGAGCCACATTTATTAACAAAATCAGCAAGTTAGCGCCGCTTCGCGGGGTAGCAAGTTAGCGGAAAAGCAATTCTCGCGTAGAGCCAGAAGTCCAATCTGCATGGATCCAGTTCGGCGCACGGCTGAAGTCTTGCCCTGAAACGGGTATCGCCAAAGGAATTTATCATTGACTAAGAAGCGAAATATTTGGGGAATACGCAGAGATATGCCAGAGAGGGAAGCAGAGTTGACGGCTTTGGAAGCTACGGAGAGTGCCTCGCCTGAGAAGGCGGTTGCGGAGGCGGGAGAGAGTCCTGCTGCTGAGGTCAGGAACGAGGATGCCCAAGCAGGCCGGGGTGAACTTGATCAGCTTCAGGCCGAGTACGAACAGGTGAAGAAGGAGCGCGACGGGCTAATCGACCGTCTGGCGCGGCTTCAGGCGGAGTTTGAAAACGCACGCAAGCGGGCGGAGAAAGAGAAAGCCGATTTTCGCGATTATGCGACCGGGTCGGTGGTGGAGCAGTTTCTGCCGGTGCTGGACAATTTTGAGCTGGCGCTGAAATCGACAGGGACGACGGAGCAGTTGAAGGCAGGGGTTGAACTAATTGTGAAGCAGATGGAAGAGATCCTGCGCGGGTTCCAGGTGCAGCCGGTGGCGACGGTGGGGCAGGAGTTCGATCCGCGTCACCATGAGGCGATGGGGTCGGTGGAGCGCGAGGATCTTCCGGACCAGCATGTGGCGGAAGAGATTCGGAAGGGATATAAGCTGCGCGAGAAGCTGCTGCGTCCGGCGCTGGTGCGCGTGGTTTCGAATCCGAAGCAGAAGAGCGAATGAACTATTTGGGCCCGGAGCAGGCCCCTCAAGAGGAAGGGGTCTGAGTCCGTTTGTGTCTCTGGCCCATCTGTAGATGAGAGAAGGTAGAAACAGGTTTGAATTCAAGAGTGAGCAAAGCTGACTATTACGAGATTCTCGGTGTGTCGCGGGATGCGAATGAGCAGGAGCTCAAGAGCGCGTACCGCAAGCTTGCGCTGAAGTACCATCCAGATCGCAATCCTGGAGACCACGCATCGGAAGAGAAGTTTAAAGAAGCGAGCGAGGCGTACCAAGTGCTGAGCGATGCGGACAAGCGCGCGGCGTACGACCGGTTCGGACATGCGGGCGTGAGCGGTGGAGGTCCGGGCGGATTTGGCGGGTTCTCAGGCGCGGTGGACCTGGGGGACATCTTCGGTGATCTATTTGGCGAGATGTTCAACATGGGCGGGCAGCAGAGGGCGGCGCGACAGATGCGCGGCGACGATCTGCGGTATGACCTGACCATTGATTTTCAGGAAGCGGTCTTCGGGACGGAGAAGGAGATTCGCATCCGCCGGCTCGAGGTTTGCGAGACGTGCAAGGGAACGGGCAGCAAATCGGGGCGCGGGCCGGTTACATGTCCACAATGCCAGGGGCGCGGGCAGGTTCGATACCAGCAAGGATTCTTCTCAGTGGCGCGCACGTGCAATGCGTGCGCCGGAAGAGGATCAATCATCAGCGACCCTTGCGACACCTGCCGCGGCGAGACGCGGGTCACAAAGGAGATCAAGCTTACGGTGAAGGTTCCCGCGGGCGTGGAAGAGGGAACGCGGATCCGCTACAGTGGCGAAGGCGACGTAGGCCGGAATAACGGGCAGACCGGCGATCTCTACATCGTGCTGGCGATCAGGGCGCATGACTTCTTCCATCGCGAGGGACAGAACCTGCACTGCGTCATTCCGATCAGCTTCCCGCAGGCAGCGCTGGGAGCAGAGATCGAGCTTGAAGGCGTGGACGGGCCGGTCATGCTGAAAATTCCGGAAGGCATTCAGAGCGGGAAAGAGATTCGGGTGCGCGGGAAGGGTGTGCCGTATCTGAACGAGAAGGGACGCGGGGATCTGATTGTGAAAGTGGTGGTGCAGATTCCGAAGAAGCTGAGCAAGGCACAGCGCGACTTGATTTCGGAACTGGCGAAGTCGATGTCGGTGGAGAACAAGCCGACGTCGCCAGGATTGCTGGAGAAGATGAAGGACCTGTTCAGCTAGCAAGTTCGATCAGGTACAAAGTGAAAGTGCAGAGCCGCCCAGCGACGGGCGGCTCTTTTGTTTTCATCTCAGATCGCGAGTAGCACGATGACCAGGACGCACACACCCATAAGGAGGCTGGGGAGATCAGTGAGTGCAAAGGCGACGGGATCCTCGTTGAGTTCTCCGCGGGAGGCGAGCAGCCAGACTCGGGAGGTCCAGAGAATCATGAAGGGAACGATCAGCCACAGGTAGCGCGCATGGCTGTAGAGCCTGATGACGTCCTGGCTGCTGATGTAGTTGGCGAAGATGACCACGGCAGCGAAGGCGCTGGCAGTGCCGAAGGCGCGCATCTGCTCAATGTCGGTCATGAGGTACCCGCGTCCGTTCTTGAGCTGATTTCCGGAGAGGCGGATTTGCTCAAGCTCGGCGAAGCGCTTCACAATTGCGAGCGAGAAGAAGAGGAAGATTGCGAAGCCGGCGAGCCAGTGGGAGATGGGCGTGTTGGTGGCGGCGCCGCCGGCCAGAATGCGGACCGTGTAGAGGCCGGAGAGGACGAGCACATCCACAAGAGCGATGCGTTTGAGATAGAGAGAGTAGGCGAGAGTGGCGGCGATGTAGAGCCCGAGCCACAGCATGAAGTCGAAAGGCAGAGCGCGCGCCAGGATCAGGCCGAGGATAAGAAGAGCAGCAGATGCGATGAGGCCGATGGCGGGCGCAAGGTCTCCGGAGGCGAAGGGGCGGGAGCGGTTGCGAGCGCTGCGTCGATCGGCATCGATGTCGAGGAGATCGTTGACGAGGTACGTGGCGGAAGCTGAACAGCAGAAGCAAAAGAACGCGAGAGATGCCTGGCTATATACGGATAGAGTGCGGTGATGTGCGAGCAGGGGCGGAAGCAGGATGAGGAGGTTCTTCGCCCACTGATGGGGACGGAATGCTTTGATGAGCGAGCGAAGCGAATTGGCTCGCTCCTCGAATATGTGTGAGGGTGCGATCCCGCGCTTGCGGATGCTGCTCCGCAACGCGGCCGTGGGATTGGCCAGCATCTTCTCAGAGGCCTCGGAGAGCAGAGGCAGATCGGCGGTGCTGTTGCCGATGTAGGCGAAGCCGTCCTGTCCGAACTGGCTATGGAGGATCGCGAGTTTGTTTTGTCCGGTGAGATTTGTTACGCCATCGCTGCCCAGGACGCCACGGAAGATACCGAGATGCTTCGATACGCGCTCAGCAAGACGGACATCGGCACCGGTGGCGAGGTAAAGCTCGCGTCCCCGGGCGCGTTCCTGCTGCAGGAAGTGGAGGAGCGTGCGGTTGTAGGGCAGGTGGGCTACGTCGAGTTCAACGTGGGAAGTGACGAACGCCTTGAAGGCGGCTTTGCCGTGGATCAGCGCGCGGGGTAATTGAAGAAGGAGCCGTGGGTGGTTACGAGCCAGGACGAGAAGCGAGTCCACGAGGGTGTCGGATTTGACGAGGGTGCCATCCAAGTCAATGCAAAGAGGCTTGATGCTGGTCGTTGTTAATGCTGGCTGGGAGAGAGCTTGCGGCAATGTTTACCTCGAGTTGGGCCACCCGCCGAAGGAAACCGCGGCTCCGGGTACGGTGCTCGAAACGAAGCCAAGTGATTCGTTGGTCTTCGCTGGCTTGGGATCGTGCTGGTCGAATGAACGAAACGGCTCAAGTATATCGCGATCGATTTGTGGACTGAGGCCCGAGAAGTTCCGCAGAGACGCGCGACCCGTCCAGGAAGGGATCCGGGAAGGGAAGGATATGGTCTGTAACATCAAGTTCTTACGTCGAAAATCGCAGCGTATAATCGCGGCAAGATGCCGCTGGGGGAACATCAGTTTATAGATCACTATGAAATCCTCGCGCTCATAGGAGCGGGGGGGATGGGTGAGGTGTATCGGGCACGCGACACGCGTCTGAACCGCGACGTGGCGATCAAAGTTTTGCCCGGATTCTCAAGCCCAGAACCGGACCGCCTGCGGAGATTCGAACAGGAAGCGAGAGCGGCAGCGGCGCTGAACCATCCGAACATCCTTGCGGTTTACCAGATGGGGGTCTATGAGGATGCTCCGTACCTGGTTTCGGAATTGCTGGAGGGCGAGACGCTGCGGGAGCGATTGAAGCGAGGCGCCCTGCCGCTGCGGAAGGTGATTGACTACGGCGTGCAGATTGCGAAAGGGCTCGCTGCGGCACACGAGAAGGGCATTGTCCATCGCGATCTGAAACCGGAGAATCTGTTCCTTACTAAAGACGGACAGGTAAAGATTCTGGACTTCGGTCTGGCGCGTTTGACGCAGGCAACACCGTCCTCTTTCTCGCAGGCTCCGCACGAGGTGGAGACGCTTCCGGGGCTGATGATGGGCTCGATGGGGTATATGTCGCCGGAACAAGTGCGGGGAAGCGGAGCGGATCACCGGTCGGACATCTTCACCTTCACAGCGGTGCTGTACGAGATGCTGACGGGGCAAAGGGCGTTTCAGCGGGCGACCTCGATCGATGCGATGAGCGCGATTCTGAACGAGGATCCGCTTCAGCTGGCGCAGATGAAACCGAATCTTCCGGTGGGCCTGGAGAAATTGCTGCAGCGAGGTCTCGAAAAGAATCCGGAACAACGGTTTCAATCGGCGTCGGACCTGGGATTCGCGCTGGAATCGATGTCGGATGCCACGCACTCGACATTTGAGACGACGCGGAGGTTTGATCGCGAGCCGGCGGAGCGGACGCATGGAAGACTGATTGCTTTGATCGTAATTGGGCTGTTGATTGTGACGGCCGTCGGGGTGTGGATCTGGATGAGGCCGTTGGCGCAACCGCAGGTAGCGAATTACGTGCAGTTAACGCACGACGGCGTGCAGAAGACGCTTGTGGGGACGGATGGATCGCGAATTTTTCTGACGATAGGGGACTCGGGCCGGGAAGAGACGGCGGCGATTCCAGTGGGAGGCGGCGAACCCGCGCGGATTGCGATGCCCGCGGTGGACATGGTTCCCGTGGATATGTCGGCAGATGGATCGTCATTCCTCGTGGTGGATGGAACTGGCTATCCGACCACGGGACCGTTGTGGAGTTTGCCAGTGCTGGGAGGTTCGCCGCGAAGGCTGGGAGATGCTACCGGGCATACGGCTGCGTGGTCTGCGGATGGGAAGCAGATGACGTATGCAAATGGGGCAGACGTTTTCATCGCCTACGCGGACGGGGCAGGGGCTCACAAGATCGCGACGATGAAGAATTTTGTTTCCGGATTAGCGATCTCGCCGGATGACACGGAACTGCGCGTGGAGACGGAGGAGATTTCGCAGAGCGGATCGAGCGTCGTTGTGGGCGAACGGACGATGTGGAGCGTCGCTGCGACGGGCGGGAATCCGCAGCCGCTCATTGCCGATTGGCCGAATACAAGGAACGAGTGCTGCGGGCAGTGGACAGAAGCTGGGAAGTATTTCGTTTTCCAATCTCAGGGGCAGATATGGGTTTTGCCAGGCAGCCGTGGATTGTTCCGAAAAGGGACGCAGCCGGTTCAACTCACGTCGAGTCCGATGCAATTGCAGTCACCCTTACTGAGCAGAGACGGGAAGAAGCTCTTTGTGGTTGGGATGACGTTTCGAGGCGAACTGACAAGTTTTGATGTGAAGAGTGGGCAACCCTCGTTGTTCATGGGTGGGATCTCAGCGGACTGGATGGAGGCCTCACGCGACGGCAAGCAGGTGGTCTACGTGTCGTATCCGCAAGGAGATTTGTGGAAGAGCAATGCAGATGGGACAGATCGCGTGCAATTAACATTTGCACCGGCCAGGCCCGTGTTGCCGCGGTGGTCGCCCAGTGGGCAGACGATACTGTTCTTTGAATTTCCCGGTGGACCAAATCATCCGGGAAAGATGTACGAAATTCCGGCGGCGGGAGGCGCTCCGCATCCGCTATTGCCGAATGACAACCAGAACGAGCAAGATCCGACGTGGTCGGCAGACGGGAAGCGCATTGCGTTCGGAGGGGATGCGAACGACGCGAACAGGGTCGGCGGGCCGGCGATCAAGATTCTGAATGTGGAGAGCGGCGATGTCTCGATGGTGTCCGGATCGGAAAGGATGTTTTCGCCGCGATGGTCGCCAGACGGACGCTCTCTTGCCGCGATGACGAGTGACTCGAGCCGACTGATGCTCTTCGATTTTCAGACAGAGAAATGGAAAGAGATCGGTAAGGGAACGTTGAGCTGGCTCAATTGGTCGCGCGACGGACAATACATCTACATGAAGGACCTGACCGGAAGGGGAGCTGTGGAGCGTGTCCGCGTGACCGACGGCAGGGTGGAGAAGATTGCCGATCTAAGCAACTATGTGTTCACCGGACTCGGAGGCGGATCGGTTTCGGTGGCTCCGGATGGATCGGCACTGCTGTTGCGCGACCGCGGAACGCAGGATGTCTATGCGCTGGACTGGATAGAGCCGTAGCAGCTCGCGAACACTGGGAAGAAGATGGGGATTGGTGGAGCTGAGCGGGATCGAACCGCTGGCCTCCTCGTTGCGAACGAGGCGCTCTCCCAGCTGAGCTACAGCCCCACAACTTTTTAATTCTACCAGCATTTCGGCTGCGGGTTAAGTCTTGGGATATGAACCCGCTGCATGATACGGTGGGTGCGTTCCCGCGAGGTTCCTGTGAAAGGCGTTAGCTACCGCGATCCCCGGCGATGGCTTCGGCTGGCAGTACGGCTGCCGCTACTGATCGCCTGTTTTGGTATGTGGACCGCGACGAAAACAGGCTTGGCGCAAACTTTCGATGCCACATCGATACAGAAGCCAACGAATCTTGATGCAAATTGGCGGATAAAGGCAGGCGACGATCCGGCTTGGTCGCAACCGGGTTTCGATGACTCCGGGTGGATGCTTGTCGATCCGAAGAGAAGTCTGTTCGAGTACTTCCCGACGGAGCGCCCGGAGGTTTTGTGGTACCGGATGAGGGTGAAGGTGGCCTCATTTCAGCCGGCGCTGACGTTGGAAGCAGATCACCTTTCGCACGCGTTCGAAATCTTTGTGAATGGCGATCCGCTGATCACGAACGGGAGCATTTCTCCTTACAAGCCGTACAAATACCTTGCATATCTTGTGGCGCCGATTTCGAAGGCCGATGTTGAGAGCGGAGAACTGGTGATTGCCGTGCGTGTGCATCTCACGCGCGGGGAGTGGTCGGCTGCGACTCCGGGCTTGAGCTACAACAACCTCACGCTTGGCCGCCGAGAAGCTCTGCACGACGGACTGTGGCTTCGAGCAATTACCACGTTTGCAGGTTCTGCTCTGACTGTCTTGTTTGGACTGGTTGTTGGAGTGATGGCCCTGGCCCTCTATTCTGTTCAGCGCGAGCGGATCGAGTATCTGTGGATTTTGATCACAGCGCTGGGGTATGTGATTGCATTTGCCTGGCAGAGCTTGGTGACAGTGCGGAATCTTCCGCTGAGCTGGGCGGCATGCGTCGATGGCGCTCTGATGCTCTGGGTTCTTCTAAGTCCCATCTTCATGTACGTCGCATTTTTGAGGATCAGAATTCCGCGGTGGGCGGTGGTGGTTCTCGAAATTACCTCGGGCCTGGCTTTTGTCGAAGTGATCGGAGGGGACTTCGACTGGATGCTTCCTTCGGCACGGCTGGCTCTCTCGATGCCGCTGATGACGATCGCGTATCTTGCCGTTCCCTCGGTGTTGGTCATTCACCGGCGCCGCGGAAATCGTGAAGCGGGCATTCTGCTGATCCCGGCCCTATTGCAGGCAGTTGTCGCCGATTTTCATCTCGTGACTGGCGCGATGTCGTGGATCCCAAAGATCAGTACGAGGGCCTATTGGCTTGACCAGAGGCTGACGCATTATCAGTTCGGCCCGTTCGATCTGCAATTGGGCGACTTCACGAACTGGCTGTTCTGGATTTCGCTGGGCTTGATTCTGCTGCTGCGCACGATTCGTATCAGCCGCGAGCAGGCAAGACTGGAGAGCGAACTGGAAGCGGCGCGCCAGGTTCAGAACGTGATCCTGCCTGAACAGATGGAGGCGGTGTCTGGGTATTCAGTCGAAACGGTCTATCGGCCCGCGAGACAGGTGGGTGGAGATTTCTACCAGGTTTGGCCGACGCCAGAGGGCGGGTTGCTGCTGGTTGTCGGGGATGTTGCGGGGAAGGGACTGCCAGCAGCCATGCTGGTGGCAGTGCTGGTGGGCTCGATCAGGACGCTGGCGCAGATCACGTCTGATCCCGCGGTCATTCTCGCAGAGATGAATGCGCGATTGATGGGGAGATCGAACGGGGGCTTTTCGACGTGCCTTGCATTTCACTTGCGGGCAGACGGAAGTGGAACGCTGGCGAGCGCAGGTCATCCGGCTCCCTACCTGAATGGACGCGAGCTGGAAGTACCGGGCGCGTTGCCACTGGGGATTGTTGCGAGCCAGATCTACGAGTCGTGCAAAGTTCAACTCGATCAGGGAGGGCACATCACGTTTTACTCGGATGGGGTGATTGAGGCGCAGAATGCGCGTGGCGAGATGCTGGGGTTTGAACGGAGCCGCGAATTGTCGTTGCTGAGCGCGAAAGAGATTGCCGATGCCGCGAGCGCATTCGGGCAGGAAGACGACATCACGGTTGTGGTGATTGAGCGCATGCCGCTGGTGCAGGGTGGATCCGCTCTCATCATGAATGGGTGAGCAGGTCTGGAAGCGCGGAGAGCGCATCGAGGAAGATCTTGCGGTTGCCTGTGACGCGGGAGAGGACGAGCGAGCCCTCGATCTGAATGAGGGCCTGACGGGCACGTTCTTCTGCGAGGCGGCGGTTCAGACCGCTTTCACGGGCGATGGAGGCGAAAGATTCCAGCCAGGCTTTGTAGGCGTTGGAGAGCGCGGCTGCAAGTTCGGGGGGACCGCCGCGGAGGGTGAGGGAGTCGAGGACACAAGGCTTGGCGCCATCGGCGTAGAAGATGCGGAGTTTGCGAGCAACGGTTTTGATGCGGTCGGAGGGAGAGCCGGGGCCGTGGAGCGGGGCGAAGATGTTGGCTTCGAACCACAGGCCGACGTGGGCGGCGGCGGCGAGGGCGATGTCTTTTTTGCCGCCGGGGAAGCGGTAGTAGAGGCTGGCCTTTTCGAGGCCTGAGGCGGCGGCGAGATCGTTGAGGCTGGTGCCTTCGTATCCCTGCTGGCGGAAGAGCTCGAGGGCTTTTCCGGCGAGTTCAGCGTCGTTTAGCCGTGAGTGCGCCATAGGAAAGATTTTACCGTCCGTTCGGAAACTTTGTAACTTTACCGATCGTTCGGTATCTAAGGAGATAGATGCTGCCTGAATCGCAAGGGTGCAGGGCAGCTCAATCTCTGAAGGGACTACTAACATGGCAAATTCGACATTGCTTGAAGATCGGGGGACTTTTTCCGGCAAGCTAGCACGGGTCTTCTATCGAACCGCGAAGGTGGAGGGATTAAACCTGTTCTATCGCGAAGCCGGACCGGAAGATGCGCCGGCAATTGTGCTGCTGCATGGATTTCCGTCTTCTTCTCATATGTTCCGCGAGCTGATTCCGATTCTGGCGACGCGTTATCACGTGGTTGCGCCGGATTATCCGGGGTTCGGATACAGCGATGCGCCAGTGGCTGACGAGTTCGATTACACCTTCGCTCACCTGGCGAGGATTGTGGACCGTTTTCTGGAACAGAAGGAGATAGCACGGTATTCGATTTACATCCAGGACTATGGGTCGCCTGTGGGCTTCCGGCTGGCGACGGCGCATCCGGAAAGGGTGCAGGCAATCATCTCGCAGAACGGGAATGCGTATGAGGAAGGGCTGTCGTCGTTCTGGGGCGAGTACCTTACGCCGTACTGGAAGGAGCGCAATGCCGAAACAGAGGCGAAGGTGAGGGGTCTGCTTTCACTTGAGGCAACGAAGATGCAGTACCTGACAGGAGTGAGAAATGCCGAGCAGGTGAACCCGGACGCGTGGCAGCACGATCAGGCGTTGCTGGATCGCGCAGGGAACCAGGAAATTCAGCTGAATCTGTTTCACGATTACCGGAACAATCTTCCGCTGTATCCCGCATGGCACGAGTATCTGCGAACACAGCGGCCGCCAGTTCTGCTGGCTTGGGGCAAGAACGACCAGATCTTCATCGAGCCGGGCGCGCGGGCGTTTCTGCGGGATCAGCCGGAGGCGGAGTTGCATCTGCTTGATACCGGGCACTTCGCTCTGGAGGAGGACGCGGAGACGATTGGACGGCTGATGCTGGATTTTCTTGGGCGGAAGGTGAAGTGAAGCAAGTTGCGGCGGGCGTCTCGGATGGACGAGGCGCCTGCGCAAGGAGGTTGGGATGCGCGACGCGTTTGCACGGACGATGTTTTCAGATGCAGCGAAGAAACTGCAGGAGCGGGCTGGCTCGCGGGGAGCATATGAACGGATGGCGCGGTCAGGCGCTTCCGATCGTGGGCTTGGGGAGTTCGAGAGGGAGTTCATTGCTGCACGAGACAGCTTCTACATGGCGACGGTGACGCCGGATGGGTGGCCGTACATCCAGCATCGCGGCGGGCCGGCGGGATTCTTACGTGTGGTGGACGAGCGGACGCTGGCGTTTGCGGACTACAGCGGGAACAAGCAGTTCATTTCGGCTGGAAACCTGAGCGTGAACGATCGGGTGGCGTTGTTCCTGATGGACTATCCGAATCAGACAAGGTTGAAGGTCATTGGACATGCGCGAGTGCTGGAGCCGGGTAAAGGTGCGGAGCTTGAGGCACACCTGGCGACGGAGCGTGGAGCGAAGGTTGAGGGCATCGTTGTGATTGCGGTGGAGGGATACGACTGGAACTGCTCGCAACACATTTCGCCGCGGTTTACGGAGGAAGAGCTGAGGGTGTACGCGCGGGCTTGATGGCCTTTCATGATTTGCGCATGACGGTGAGGACAACGTCGGGGTCGTGGATTGTCATGCGCGTGCCGGTCGGCTCGACTGTGAAGGCGATGCGTACTGCATCAGCACCGGCGGGGTTGAAGACTCGGTTGCCGTGATGGAAAAGCGGGCGTCCCATGCTGGCGGTTCGGGTCCATGTGACGGACCCTTTCTCGGCGGCGACGTTGATGCGATCGTTCTCAGCCGGGCCAAATGGGTAGATGCCGACGATTGCGTCGAGGTCTGTCTGCGTGAGCGGTGTCGGCGAATCGCTACCGGCATCGCCAAGGGTTGCGAGGTAGTCATAGACCGCGCTGGCGGCGGGTCCACCAGCTTTGGCGTGGGCGAGAAGGCTGATGCTGTGGGGACCGCGGGTGCGCTGGAGTCCGGGCTGGGCGGTGATGAAGGCTTTGACGACCTCGAGTTGACCAAACATTGCGGCGGAGAAGATGGAAGGCCGCGCTCCCTTGGAGAGCAAGTATTCGGCGATGGGACGGTTTCCCATGTGCGAGGCTGCTCCCAGGGCAGATTCCCAGTCGCCGAAGCCCCAGTCCCATGCCGCGCGGGCGAGAGATGGCCTGGATTCGACGAGTTGCTGAACACGTTTGAGATCGAAGTGGGAGACCATCACCATCTCGTGGATGAGTTCGGGCGGCTGCGTGGGGAAGGTCGGCGGAAGTGGAGAGCTGGCTGGAGCGGGTGCCTGCGAGCCTGTCTGGCTGGAGGGTTGAGAGAAGACGAAGGACAAAGCAGGTGCGGAGAGAGCAAGGCTGGCGGTCTGGAGAAAGCGGCGGCGATGGAGTGGAACGCTGAAGGGGAAGACTGGCATCGGTGACCTCGTTTGGCGTTGATCGAGGTTCGTTCACCGGAGAGCGACACAACAAGTTAAATCGAGTCGAGTCGGGGCCAATTCGATGTAAAGAGATAAGGGATTCTCAGTTCAGCGACTTGCGGCCTTGTGTAAAGAGGAAAGTGCGGCGGGATTGGCGAGCTTTGCGGAGAACTGGGCAGTGATTTCGCGGGATGCATAGGCTTCAAGGGCGGCCGGGTCATTGAGAGGTTGATCGAGACGGACTACCCAGATGTGCGTTTGATCGGGCAGACGAATGAGATGGGCGAGGATTCGGGTCTGCGAACCGATACGCTGCACCTGGCCGAGAATGACGAACTGCGCGTGAAGTGCTTCGGCGATGTGGGTCAGATCGCGCTGGGGTCTTGGGACGCGAAGGATGGCGGCGTTGCCGATGACGCGCAGGTTGCGTTCGTTGGCGGTTGTGAGTTGAGCGACCACATCGTCGGTGAGGGCATCGGAGAAGTGGTCGAGTTGAGGATCGCCGGTTTCGTTGTCGAAGCGGGCCACGGCGATGGTGATCGGCGCGATGTGCGACCGGGAGCGGGCGTAGAGGAGGCCGGCAACGATCGCGAAGATGAGCATGAGAGCTGCGAACGAGACGAAGAGGGTTCGGTGTGAGGGTTGAACGGGAAGCGGTGCCAGCGGAGCCGCAAGAGGCTCGGTAGCTAGCTTTTGGATGGGACAGATGAATTTGTAGCCCTTGCGCGGAATAGTCTGAATGAAACGCGGGGCAGAGGAGTCGTCGCCGAGAGCGGAACGAATCTGGGCGATGCAGACGTTGAGACCACGTTCAAAATCGACAAAGGTGGATGTGCCCCAGATAGCATCGTGTAACTCTTCACGGGAGACGGTGCGGCCGGCGTGCGCGAGAAGATAGGCCAGAACCTTGGCTGGTTGTGCCTGAATGCGTACCACAATGCCGTTGCGACGGAGTTCCGTTGCGGAGAAGTTGAATTCGAAGATGGCGAAGCGGACGGTGCCTGATTGGAGAGATGTAAGCGGCTCGGGATTCGGCGCGACGTTCGGCATGAGGAATTCTGCCTGACTACGCTATCAGCTTTTGCGCGAGTGAAGAAGAGGCGGAGCCTATGCGCGAAAACATGAAGGCCGGGAGCGATGCTCCCGGCCCTTGGCCAGTCTCTGGAAATTTAGGCACCTGCGGTGCGGCCAATCGCGCCTTCGGCGCAAGCAGGAATGTTATGTTGATGAGGAACTCGGGTTCGTGAGGACGTTTTCGAATCTACTGAATCGTAGGCTTTGCTTCCGGCGCATTCTGGATTGGATGCAATTGAATTTCAGGCTCACCTTCGATTTCCCATTTTGCTGAATCGAGCTTTCCGAGTTCAAGCGCGGCTTCGATGATCTTGTCGACGTCCAGTTTCGGACCGTCGCCTTCGACCTTTGGGCGCATGACTTCTGGAGTGATAGGAACCGTGACCTGGGTGGTCTCGGTTCTTACACGACGAAGCCGAACGGTCATGGAGAGCGGGGAATCCATTGATCTAGAGCTGGTTCATGTTGGATAGGAACTCGGCGTTGTTGCGCACCTTTTCGAGGCGGCTGATGAGGAGCTCCATGGCTTCGACCGGCGACAACGGGTTGAGCACCTTGCGGAGGATCCAGATGCGCTGGAGATCTTCCTTGGGGATGAGCAGCTCTTCCTTACGAGTGCCGGAACGCTGAATGTCGATGGCAGGGAAGACGCGCTTGTCGACGAGCTTGCGGTCCAGGATGATCTCGCAGTTGCCGGTGCCCTTGAACTCTTCAAAGATCACCTCGTCCATTCGCGAGCCGGTGTCGACGAGGGCGGTCGCGACAATCGTCAGGGACCCGCCTTCCTCGATGTTCCTTGCGGCGCCGAAGAAGCGCTTCGGGCGCTGCAGAGCGTTGGAATCGACGCCGCCTGAGAGCACCTTGCCCGATGGGGGCACGATGGTGTTGTAGGCGCGGGCGAGACGCGTGATCGAGTCGAGCAAAATGACGACGTCGCGCTTGTGCTCGACGAGGCGCTTGGCTTTCTCGATAACCATCTCGGCGACCTGCACGTGGCGGGCTGCCGGTTCGTCGAAGGTGGAACTGATGACTTCGCCCTTGACCGAGCGCTGCATGTCGGTGACTTCTTCCGGGCGCTCGTCAATGAGCAGAACGATGAGGACCACTTCAGGGTGGTTGGTGGTAATGGAGTTGGCGATGGACTGGAGGAGCATCGTCTTGCCGGTACGCGGCGGAGCGACGATGAGTCCGCGCTGGCCTTTGCCGAGCGGCGTGAGCAGGTCCATCACGCGGCCGCTGGTCGCTTCGCGCACGGTCTCCATCTTGATGCGCTCCTGCGGATAGAGCGGCGTGAGGTTGTCGAAGAGGATCTTGTTGCGCGTCTCTTCGGGGGACTCGAAGTTAATGGCCTCGATCTTGACCAGCGCGAAGTATTTCTCGCCTTCATGGGGCGGGCGGACGTTGCCGCTGATCGAGTCGCCGGTCTTCAGGTCGAATTTTCGAATCTGCGAGGGGGAGACGTAGATGTCATCGGGACCGGGCAGATAGTTGTAATCGGGAGAGCGGAGGAATCCGTAGCCATCGGGCAGGATTTCGAGAACGCCATCGGCGAAGATGTGTCCTTCTTTTTCGCTCTGGGCCTGAAGGATTTTGAAGATCAGGTCCTGTTTGCGGAGGCCGCTGGCACCGGGGATGTCGAGGGTGCGCGCAATGCGGCTGAGCTCCGTAATGTTTTTTTCTTTCAGTTCAGATATGGTCATGATCACCTGCGGAAGGAGGTAAGTGGGGGACCCGAGAGGGGGAAGTACTCCAGGAGCAATAGGCGGGGTTTAAAGAGTTGCGGTCGTTGAAACCGTGCATGGGTTCATGCAGGGCGGAAGCGGTCAAATACTGTTTTCGAAATGACCGCCCGGAAAATGTTGTTCGCTTAACTTACTCGATGATACAGCAGGATCGGTTAAGCCGCGCGGCGCGTCTCGATCGGCCGGGCCGCAGTTTTCTGAATCTGCGGCAAATTGCCGGGGTTGGTGGAATGGAAGCGGACGAGGACTTCGTTGGTCGTATCCTGCAACCGTGTGCTCGGCTTGTGCAGCATCCGGGTAGCTTTGCTTGCCAATTGGCAGAGCTGGTAACGATTGGACACGTTAGAGAGTGCCCCAAAAACCAAATCAGAACGCATGAAGTGAATCTCCTTCCAGAGCTGTCCGCCGAGTGCTACCTGGCACCGCGGTACAGATAACAGATAGATATAAAGGTCGAGCTGCCCCAGCAGCCTGTCCTCCCTTTAGACGCACGAAGCGGGCGTGAAGTTCAAAAAACTTTTGCCGCAAAATCGTTGTTTTGTGGAAACAGGCAGCCGTGCCCTGCGGGAGGTCGAAGTGCTTGCGTCTACAACCTTTGCGCTTTGTAAGTCCACCTCTCGCGCTGTCTCCGAACGCACCTTAAGCGGTGAGCGGAGCCGAACACTAGTTGAGGTGGGAAAAGCAGAAACGCACAAAAGCGCTGTGCAATCTTACCCCTGCAGTTGGCACTCATGAATGTATAACGGAGGCGGAATGGGGTCAATATTTATTTTGGCTCAAAGGGGGTAAAGTGACGAGCCGGATTGGCGGAGATTTTGAGGTATAAGCCAATTATCATCAATAATTTGCACGATATTTGTACATGAGGAAGGGGCTGCCCATCGTGGAATGTGAGACTCACTCAACTGAACGAACCAATTGAGTTATCGCCGGGACGTGATTCCGATCACGTATCTATGTTCAAACGCTGACGGTTCAAGACCAGTAGCTGCGGTCCAAGGTCCTATATTGGATGGCTTCTGCGAGGTGGGAGACGGCGAGGCGATCGGCGCCGTCCAGGTCAGCGATGGTGCGGGCGACCTTGAGAATGCGATCGTGGGCACGGGCGGTTAGTCCCTGCTGCTGCATGGCGCGCTCGAGGAGGCGCTCGGAGTCGGCACCGAGTTCGCAGTGAGCACGGATCTGGCGGGTTGACATCTGGGCGTTGGAAAAGATGCGGTCGCCGGTTTTCTTGAAGCGCAGGCATTGACGGTCGCGGGCGGAGAGAACGCGGGCTCGGATTTCGGCGGCAGCTCCGCCACGCAGCTCTTTATATTGAACGGCCGGCACTTCTATATGGATATCGATGCGATCGAGTAAAGGCCCGGAGATCTTGGCGACGTAACGCTGGATCATGGGCGGGGTACACATGCACTCGCGGGACTTGTCATTGAAGTAGCCGCAGGGGCAGGGGTTCATGGCAGCGGCGAGCATGAATCGCGCCGGGAAGCTGAGGGACATGGAGGCGCGGGCAATGGTGACTGTGTGGTCTTCGAGGGGCTGACGCATCACCTCGAGGACATTGCGGGGGAATTCGGGCAGTTCGTCGAGGAAGAGGAGACCGTTGTGGGCGAGCGAGACCTCTCCGGGACGCGGTACGATGCCGCCACCGATGAGGCCAGCGTCGGAGATGGTGTGATGGGGGGAACGGAAGGGGCGCTGGGTGACGAGCCCGGCGGTGGAATCGAGGACACCTGCGACGGAGTGGATCTTGGTGGTCTCGAGCGCTTCTTCGAAAGAGAGTGGGGCGAGGATGGAAGGCAGGCGTTTGGCGAGCATGGTTTTGCCGGAGCCGGGCGGTCCGATCATAAGGATGTTGTGGCTGCCGGCGGCGGCGACTTCGAGAGCGCGTTTGGCGGTGTGCTGGCCGCGGACATCTTTGAAGTCGACGGAGAACTGCTGAAGCTCGCCCAGGATTTCCTGTGTGCTGACGGTGAATGGATCGCGCGGGACATTGCCCATCAGTGTGGAGTTAAGGAGATCGATAACGTCGAGGAGCGAAGCCACGGGATAGACGTTGACGTCTTGAACAACGGCGGCCTCGGCGGCGTTGGCGGCGGGAACGATGAGATTGGGAATCTTTTTTTCGCGGGCGAGAATGGCGACGGGGAGCATGCCCGGGATGGCGCGAACGCTGCCATCGAGTCCGAGTTCGCCGACCATGAGAAAGCGATCGACATTATCGACGCGGAGTGCGCCGTATGCACCGAGGATGCCGACGGCGATGGGAAGGTCGAAGCCGGAGCCTTCTTTCTTTAGATCGGCAGGAGCCAGGTTGATGGTGGTGATGGTGGGTGGGATGAGATAGCCGGAGTTCTTGATGGCGGCGCGGACACGATCGCGGCTTTCGCGAACGGCTGCGTCGGGGAGTCCGACGGTGTGAAAGACGTCCTTGTCGATAACTACGCCGCTGTAATCAACTTCTACGTCAATTAAGTTAGCGTCGATTCCATATACGGCTGCGCTGAGAGCTTTGAAGAGCATGGCAGTTTTCTGGTTGTAATTTGCCGGGAGTGTAGCAGATGCCATGCCGAGGTGCCTGGGCTGCCCGTCACAGGTGTTGGGGCAGCCCATTGGCGACGTGTTAGTGCGTGGTGACTGGCTCGCCTTCGACGGTAGCCTGAAGTCCTTTCTGAGCGGCGTCCTTGTTATTCGGAACGGATTTGCTATCGACCGTTTGTACCCTGGTTGCGGTTGTGGCTTTCTGGCCGGCGTCCTGTTTGCCTCGTGCCTCATAACCGGGGATGCCATCGACAGCGCCGACTGAGAGACCGGGGCCTCCGTTCATCTGCGATTCGACAGGATGTAGTCCGAACGCGTTCTGCCATGGACCGTGCATGTCGGTGTCGCCTTCATCTCCATCGCCGGTCGAGCCGTTGAAGTACTCGTCGACCAGTTGGGGTGTGACAGCGATGCGACCAATGGAGAAGGGTGATTTCTCCAGGCTTTCAAGCGCGGCAGAAAAGGCCTTCATGTGCGTGACTTCGCGGGTCATCAGGAATTGGAGCGCGTCGACAGTGCCCGGATCGTCGGTGTGATTGATGAGGCGTTCGTAGACAATTTTGGCGCGGGCTTCAGCAGCAATGTTGCTGCGGAGGTCAACGTCGAGCTCTCCTGTGATCTTGAGGTAGTCGCCGGTCCACGCATTGCCCATCGAGTTGACGAGGGAGACGCCGCCACCCCCGGCGATGCAGACGAGGGGATCGGCCTCGGCGGCTTCGCGTTTCTCTTTCATGGGCTTGAGGTGCATGCGGATGAGGGCGCCGACGATTTCGAGATGGCTGAGTTCCTCTGTTCCGATGTCAAGGAGGAGATCGCGGCGGGCGAGATCATCGACGCAGTTCCAGCCCTGAATTGTGTATTGCATGGCAGCGGCAAGTTCGCCGTTGGCTCCGCCGAACTGTTCGAGAAGCATGTTGCCGAAGCGGACGTCGGGGGTTCCGACGTCGACCGTGTACATCAGTTTCTTAATGTGGTGATACATTGACTCCTCCATTCGGGATCGCTCCCGAGGGTGACTTGGATGCAGATAAGGGCGAGGTACGTTCGATGGAGCTGAGGCTTATCTGGACGACTTATCCGGGCAATCTGACTGCCGTTCGGCCTGAGGAATAGAATCTTCTGCGGGATGACGAGTCTATTCGATCTGTACAAGCTTGGAGTGGGGCCCTCGAGTTCACAC
>Ga0207694_10000606_pt1 | contig 32510 bp, 32 predicted proteins | sample KBSC34metaG_FD_184353 | JGI IMG/M metagenome (GOLD analysis project Ga0207694, IMG submission 184353) | Corn rhizosphere microbial communities from Kellogg Biological Station, Michigan, USA - KBS C3-4 metaG (SPAdes) (version 2) | ecosystem: Host-associated > Plants > Roots > Rhizosphere > Soil... | reverse complement strand
GCAGCCCGGCCAGAAGGTCGAGATCATCGCCGTGTCGAAGGACGGCAAGTGGGGCTGGGTGAATGTCAGCGACGGCACCCCGGCCTATCTGAAGCTCGCCGACCTCAGCGGGGCGGAAACCTCGGCTAGCCAGCAGTAATCGCCGTCTTCAGGCGCTAGCGGCAGCGCTCCGTCTCGGCCTGGGAGCCGCGGGCGGCGCAGGTGCCGAAGACCATGATGCTGCAGCCGTCGGATGGGGAAAAGCCCAGCGGCTGATTGCGCAGCCACGCCGCCGTGCCGCCGGGGCACTGCGCGTCCAGCCGGGACATGCCATCCTTCCGCGCGGCCTGGCAGGCCTGGAAGCGGTTGCCGCCGGTTCCTCTTCCGGTCGCCTGGATCCGGGTTTTCTGCGCAACCGTCGCGCTGGCCTTCACCATCTGGCACGAGGCGAGGCGCTGGCGGATTTCGGGGACATGCAAACTGCTGCCGTGGGCGGCCAGGAAATTCCGGTATTCGGCGCTGCTATGCAGCTCCAGCGCATGCCTGAAATCGGCCTCTTCGGCCGCGTTCGCCTGCTGGCCGCTGCCCGTATTCTGCTGCTGCGCGGGCGGCGCTGTCTGCTGCTGTGCCTGGGAGGCCTGCTGTGCGTTTGCCGCGGCCTGCGCCTTCGCCGCCTGCTGGGCCTTGGCGGCGGCTGCGTCGGCCGCGGCCTTGGCGGCCGCGTTCAGCGCGTCGATGCCGGCATCGGCCTCGGCCAGATGGCGTCCGTGCTGCCCCTCGATCTGCTTGTAGGTCTCATAGCCGGCGACCGTGTTCAGCTTCACCGCGGCGTCCCATTCCAGCCCGTCGATCCGCAGATCGGCCTCCTCGGCATGGCCCCCCTTGGGCTCGTCGTGGAGGTAGCCCTGATAGGCGGCGACGGAGTTCTGCAGTTCGGCCGCCGCCCAGGCGTCGCCGTCCTGCGCCAGCTGATGCTTCTTCCACCAATAGACGCCGCCCACCGATGCCGCGATCAGCGCCGCCGCGGCGACCATCAGGGGCAGGGCGCTCGAGCGCTGCGGCCCCACCGCCCGCATCCGCGCGGGGGCCGCGGGCTGGGCCGCCTCCGGCGCGCCATCCGTGGCTGCCTCATGCGCGGCCTTGCCGACGAGTATCGTGCGGATCTGCGTCGCCAGCCGCTCGATCGCATGTTCCCAATTCCCGAACATGTCGATCCATTGCCGCGTCGCCAACTCGTACTGGAACGCCTCCGCCGGAACGACATCCTCGACCCGCACCGGCACGACCACCAGCTTGTGCTGGCCGGCGAGCGCGACCTCTTTCTTGACCTCGTCGGAATTGTTCGAGTTTCCGCTGAACACGATGACCATCGCGCTGGCCGTGCGGATGGCCCGGATGATCGATTCCTGGAAATTCTCGCCCGGCCCGATGTCCCGGCTGGACATCCAGCAGCTGATGCCGCGATTTTCCAATGCGCTGCAGATCGTTTCGGTGATCGCGCGATCCTTGGAGGAATAGCTGATGAAGATGGGGGCCGTCATCTGTCGGGCTCCGAACTGACTGGTGTTCCCTGGATTTTGCTACTTAGTACGCTGCTAAGTGCAGATTAGACCGAAGGTTTCGGTTCAAAAAGCAGGAAAATGCAGTGCCGGGATCAGTGTGAGAGCCGTCCGGGGCCAGCCGCTCGACCGGGATCGGTTCACTTCATCGCCATCCCGCGAAAGCGGGGATGGCGATGAAGCGCGTGCGCCTAGCCTTTTGCCCGATCCAGCGCCTGGCCCAGGTCGGCCAGGATATCGTCGATATGCTCGATGCCGACCGACAGGCGGACATAGCCGGGCGTGACGCCCGTGGCCCGCTGCTCGGCTTCGGACAGCTGCGAGTGGGTGGTCGAGGCCGGGTGGATGGCCAGGCTGCGGGCGTCGCCGATATTGGCGACGTGGTAGAACAGCTCCAGCGCATCGATGAACCGGCGGCCGGCCTCGGCCCCGGCCTTGAGCTCGAAGCCGACCAGCCCGCCATAGCCGCCCTTGAGCACGGCGTCGGCGCGTCGGCGCGCCTCGCCCTGCTGCAGGCCGGGATAGATGACCTGGGCGACCTCGTTTCGCTGGGTCAGGAATTCGGCCACGTCGGCGGCGTTCTCCGAATGCTCGCGGATGCGCAGCGGCAAGGTCTCCAGCCCCTGAAGATGCTGGAAGGAGTTGAACGGGCTCGCCGACGAGCCCAGGTCGCGCAGCAGCGTGGTGCGGGCCTTGAGGATATAGGCGATGGGCCCCAGCGGCTTCACCGCCTCGACCCAGACGGCGCCGTGATAGGACGGGTCGGGCTGGTTCAAGAGTGGCTGGCGCGCGGGCACTGCCTTCCCAGTCGAACGCGCCGGAATCGATGATCATGCCGCCGATCGAGGTGCCGTGGCCGCCGATATATTTGGTGGTGGAGTAGACCACCACCGCCGCGCCATGGTCGAACGGCCGGGCCAGGATCGGCGCTGCGGTATTGTCCATGATCAGCGGAATGCCGAGCGGCCGGCCGATCTCCGCCACCTCGCGGATCGGGAAGACGATCAGCTTGGGGTTCGGCAGCGTCTCGGCGTAATAGGCGCGGGTGCGATCGTCGGTGGCGCGGCGGAAATTCTCAGGATCGGCCGGGTCGACGAAGCGGACCTCGATGCCCTGCTGGCGCAGCGTATTGGCGAACAGGTTCCAGGTGCCGCCATAAAGGTCGGTCGAGCTCACCACATTGTCGCCCGCCACCGCCAGGTTCTGCAGCGACAGCGCCGAGGCCGCCTGGCCGGACGATACCGCCAGCGCGGCGACCCCGCCCTCCAGCGCCGCCAGCCGCTGCTCCAGCACGTCGCTCGTCGGGTTCATGACCCGGGTATAGAGATTGCCCAGCTCCTTCAGCGCGAACAGGTTCGACGCGTGCTCGGTCGAGGCGAACTGGTATGAGGTCGTCTGGTAGATCGGCACCGCCACGGCGGTGGTCGCCGGATCGGCGCGCCATCCGGCATGCAGCGCCAGTGTCTCCGGATGCAGGGTCTTGGCCATGTTCGTCTCCCTCTCTCTATGGCTGCGATGAAGGTCTTGCGCCGGCCTGTTGGCAAGACCTTTCGATCGGCCGATGGCGGCTAATGACGCGCGACGTGCTGTGAATATTCCGCCGCGTCAAAGTTGCACAAACAGATTGGCCGTTCCGGCCGCGTCACTGCATTGAGCGGAACTGTGAAAAGGCGTTAGCGTTTCGGAAGCACCTTGTTCTCCAATAGACGAGGAGTGACGCCCATGAAAAAGGCCCATGCCGGGGTCGGCCCCAAATATCCCCATGTGGTGACACTGGTCGGCGCGACCGGCGACCTGTCGCGGCGCAAGCTGCTGCCCGGCCTGTTCCACCTGATCCAGGCCGGCTTCATTCCCGGCTGCCGGATCATCGGCGTCTCGCTCGACGACATCGACGTGGACGGTTTCCGGACCATCGCCCGCAAGGCGCTCGATGAGTTCTCGACGCGCCCGGTGACGGCGGCCGACTGGGCGGAATTCTCCAAATGCCTCGACTATGTGCCGCTGTCAGCCGGGGCAAAGCCGCTCAGGGCCGCCGTGAAAAAGGCCGAGGCGTTTTTCGAGGGGCAGGAGACGCGGCGCGTCCACTATCTGTCGGTGCCGCCCAATGCGGCGCTGGCGGCCGTGGGGCTGCTGGCAGAGGCGGGGCTGGTCGAGCGTTGCCGCATCATCATGGAGAAGCCGTTCGGCGTCGATCTCGAAAGCGCCCGGTCGCTGAATGCCAAGCTGCATGAGGTGTTCGACGAGGAGCAGATCTTCCGCATCGACCATTTTCTGGGCAAGGAGCCGGCGCAGAACATCCTCGCTTTCCGCTTCGCCAATGGCCTGTTCGAGCCGATCTGGAACCGCAACTTCATCGATCATGTCCAGATCGACGTGCCTGAGGATCTGGGCATCGGCCAGCGTACCGCTTTCTATGAGACGGTCGGCGCCTATCGCGACATGGTGGTCACCCACCTGTTCCAGATCCTGGCCTTCGTCGCCATGGAGCCGCCGACCGCCCTGGAGCCCGGGCCGATCAGCGAGGAGAAGAACAAGGTCTTCCGCTCGATGCAGCCGATCGATCCTATCCATGTCGTGCGCGGCCAATATGCCGGCTATCGCCAGGAGGACGGGGTCGATCCGGAGTCCGAGACCGAGACGCTGATTGCGCTGAAAGTCCTGATCGACAACTGGCGCTGGGCCGGGGTGCCCTTCTTCCTGCGCACCGGCAAGCGCATGGCGGAGGGACAGCGCGTGATCTCCATCGCCTTCCGCGAACCGCCCAAAAGCATGTTCCCCGTCGGCTCCGGCGTCGGCGCGCAGGGGCCTGACCACCTGACCTTCGACCTCGCCGACGCATCCAAGATGTCGCTGTCGTTCTACGGCAAGCGGCCGGGGCCGGGAATGCGGCTCGACAAACTCTCGCTCCAGTTCGCGATGCGCGACACCGGCCTGATCGGCGACGTGCTGGAGGCCTATGAGCGGCTGATCCTCGATGCCATGCGCGGCGACCACACGCTGTTCACCACTGCCGAGGGCATTGAGAGGCTGTGGGAAGTCTCGATCCCGCTGCTGGAGGCGCCGCCGCCGGTCCGCCTCTATCCGCCCGGCTCCTGGGGGCCGAAGTCGATCCACCAGCTTGTCGCCCCGCATGCCTGGCGCCTGCCTTTCGAGCGCGCCTGGCGCGATCCGAACGGGGAGGGGCAGTAGGGATTTATCGTGCCGGCGAAAAGGTTGCGGTGTAATGGAATAACGCAACCGCGAGTGGAGTCTTTAGGGCGCAACGGGATCGTATGTCCCACGAAGACGACCACGCGACGAGGGATGGCTGGAGATGGGCGGTATCGCTTCACTTGCCTATGGCATTGTCAGTTACTTCATTTTTGTCGGCTCGTTCAGTTATGCGATCGGTTTCATCGGGAATTTCGGGGTGCCGAAAACGATCGATTCCGGTACGCCCGGGCCGCTCGGGCAGAGCGTCCTGGTGGATCTGCTGCTGCTTGGCCTTTTCGCGGTCCAGCACAGCGTTATGGCGCGCCGGGGCTTCAAGGCCTGGTGGACCCGGATCGTTCCCGCCGCGGTCGAGCGCAGCACCTATGTGCTGCTGTCCAGCCTGCTGCTGATCCTGATCCTGTGGCAGTGGCGGCCGATTCCGGCGCCGGTCTGGACGGTCGAGAGCCCCGTCGTCGGCGGCCTGCTGCTGGTGCTGTTCGCGCTCGGCTGGGTGGTCCTCCTGATCAGCACGTTCCTGATCAGCCATTTCGATCTGTTCGGCCTCAAGCAGGTCTATGCCAGGTTCCGCGGGGGCGGGGACGAGCCGCACGCCTATGCTTTCACCACGCCGCTGTTCTACAAGCTGGTGCGCCATCCGCTTTATCTGGGCTTCATCATCGCCTTCTGGGCGACACCGGCCATGACGCTGGGGCACCTGCTCTTCGCCGTGGCGACGACAGGCTACATCTTCATCGGGATCGTGCTCGAAGAGCGGGACCTGGTGGTCGCCTTCGGCGACACCTATGTGCGCTATCGCGCCAGCGTGTCGATGATCGTGCCGCTGCCGCGCCGGCGGAACTGACGGGCGTTCAGGCGGTCGCCGCCAGCTGGATCACCCGAGCCAGCACCAGCCCGCCGGCGACGAGCAGATAGAGGCGCAGCACCACCATCCAGAGCCGCGTCGGCGCGGTCATGCGCATCGGCGTCAGCCGATCCAGCGGCGGCATGCGCCAGCCCATCCGTCCTGCCCGGTCGACCTCGGCCGGCGCGTGGGACGACAGCAGGAAGATTGCCGCCGTAACCACCGCCAGCGCCGTTCCGCCGCCCAGGATGGCGAGGATCGTGCGCTCGCCGATGTCCGGATACAGGACGGCGGCGGTCAGCACGATCGACAGCAGCACCAGCGCGGCGATTACCGCGCCGGTGAACAGGTTGAGCCAGCGGCCATTGGCCCATGGCCCGAGGACCTGCCGATCGTTGCAGAGCAGCAGCAGGAACACCGTGGCGCTGGGCAGCAGCACGCCGGCCAGGGTCTGGACAGCATTGGTCAGCAGGCCCAGCGGCGTGCCCGGCGTCAGCACCAGCGCGGCCGCGAGCGCGACCAGCGCGCCGTAGACGGCATAGAATCCCTTGGCCTCGGTGGGCTTGCGGTGCAGTGAGTGCTTCAGCGACAGCACGTCGCCGATGGCATAGGCGGTCGACAGCGACACGGCCATCGCGCCGATGATGCTGGCATCGATCAGCGCCACGGCAAAGAAAGAGCCTGCCGCGCGCCCGACATATTTGCCCAGTCCCGCCGCCACGGCGCCGGCATCCTGGAAATCGCCGAATTCGGGCCGGCCGGCGAAGGCCGCGGCGGTGAAGGCCATCATCGCGGCGGCGCCCAGCACGACCAGCACGATGCCGATCCACAGATCGGCCCGCTCATAGCGCATGAAGCGCGGGGTGATGCGCTTGTCGATGACGTAGGATTGCTGGAAGAAGAGCTGCCATGGCGCCACCGTCGTGCCGACGATAGCGATGATCAGCAGCATGATGTCGCTGAGCTTTCCTGTCCTGGGCAGTTGCGGCACGGCGAAGTCGTGCGCGATCTGCTCCAGCGGCGGGTGTGCCCACCACAGCACCGGCAGCAGCAGAAGGCTGCCCAGGACCAGCAGCATGGCGAACCGTTCGAACCGGCGAAAATCCCCGGTGCCGGCCGCGCCGATAATGACCACCGCGCCGGCGATGACGCCGTATTCCCTGGGCAGGCCCAGATAGTCCAGCGCCAGGCTGATGCCGATGAACTCGGTCACGATGGTGAGCGCGTTGAGCAGGAACAGGTCGATGACGCTGAATGCGCCCCAGAACCTGCCGAATCGCTCGAAGATCAGCCGTGCATGGCCCACGCCCGTGACCGCACCGAGGCGCAGCACCATTTCCTGGTTCACATAGAGGACCGGGATCAGGAGCAGCAGCGTCCATAGCAGCGACGTGCCGTATTCCTGCCCAGCCTGCGTATAGGTGCCGAAACCGCCGGCGTCGTTGTCGCCGACCATGACGATCAGCCCCGGCCCCAATATGGCGAGGAGCGTCCGCAAACGCGCCCACCAGTTGGGCCGCGGGGCCACGTCGTCCTGCGCGATCGTGCCGAAGGCGCCGCGAATATCGCCCATATGGGCCTCGTCGAGCACGGTCATGGCCGCTCCCCTCTCGCTCTGCGGATACATCAACGGCGCGTGCAGCCGCCGAGGTCGGGCTCCCATACGGCGATCAGATGCCCATCGGCATCATGGTGCCAGTGGCAGATGAGGCGGCGGCGGACAGGAAGCCGGTCGAGCGCGAACAGGCGGGAGAGCTCGCCGGCCGCCGGATGGGACGTGGTGACCGGCGCCGTGGCCGGACGGAAATCGAGGAATGCGGTGTTCATCTCCGCGCCTCCTTCTTGCTGGTCGGTTGGGCCAGCCCGGAAGGCGCGAGAGGAGCGGGCGTCAGGCGCCGCCTGTTCTCGAGTCTTTCCGGGCGATCGATACCGTCCCGGTCAAAGCCGCGCTGCGACTATGATCCTCGGACGGCGTGTTGCTAGATCGCGGGTTCATGGATCCCTTGAGGGTGGTTGCACGATATGCCGGCGCGGACACATGTCCGGCTCGACATAAGTCCATATATACCCCCCAGGGGGATAGGATCAACCCCGGCGCATCAGAAAATATAGACTTTCTGCGGAATGCAACGTTATACTCCCCGGGAGGAGGGTGTAGCTAAATGGCACTTGAGCTGAAGGAAAAGCAGAAATTGCTGAACCGTGTGCGGCGGATTCGCGGTCAGCTTGAGGCGGTGGAACGGGCGCTCGATCAGGATTTGAGCTGCGCGGCGATCCTGCAGCAGGCAACGGCCTGCCGGGGTGCGCTCAACGCCCTCATCGCGGAGGTGGTCGAGGACCATATCCGCGAGCATGTCATGGACCCCTCAGCCCCCCGGGACGATCCGCGTGCGCAGGCCGCCGAGGAGTTGGCGGAGATTATCCATTCCTATCTGACGTGAGAGATCACTGGCCGGCCAGATACGCCTCCAGCTGATCCAGCGTCCCGCCCCAGCCCTGGTTCAGCGAAGCGAACATGTTGCGGAAGACCTCTTCCTCATCGTCGCTGGCGCCGAACGGACTGGCTTTGAGCGTCAGCAGCGTCTTGCCGCCCTCGTCGGCCAGGGTCACCTCGTTGTGGATTTCCAGGGGTATCTCGCCGCCGAAGGGCGCGCGGGCGATACCGCAGCCGGCATTGGAGAACGAGTTCAGCCAGACGAGCCGCTCGGGTGCCGCGATCTCGCGATACATGAACCGGCCCCACATCTGCTCCTGCCCCGGAAAATGCATGGCGAAGTGGAAGAAGCCGCCGGGGCGGAACTCGAACCTGTTGACCCCGATGACGCAGCCTTTGGGGCCCCACCATAGCCCCAGCCGTTCGGCCTCGCTCCAGCTTTTCCAGACCAGGTCGCGCGGCGCGGCGAAGCGGCGGGTGATCGTCAGCACAGTGTCCATCTCATTCCCCCCGTCGGGCGCCGGCCTGGATTTCAAACAGATAGCTGTCCAGCCGGTCGAAACTGTCTTCCCACAGGTGCTGGTACGCTTCGACCCAGCGCGAGACCTTCTCCAGTTGGGCCGTTTCCAGCTTGCAGGGCCGCTTCTGTGCCTCCTGCCTGCGCGAGATCAGGCCGGCATGCTCCAGCACCTTCAGATGCTTGGAGATCGATGGCTGCTTCATGTCGAACGGCGCCGCCAGCTCCATCACCGTGGCCTCGCCTGACGAAAGGCGCGCGAGGATTGCCCGGCGGGTCGGGTCGGCAAGGGCGGCGAAGCTGAGGCTGAGTGGGTCGTCCATAATATTCCTGATCGGCTATATAGCTAATAGCCTATATATTAGGCGCACGTGTCAATAGATTCCGCACTTGAAAAATCATCCGAAAAAACCTTGCGCTCAAAATGTTTCTTGCTAATATGGCGTGGAGGGAAAGCTTAAACAGTGAACGGAAACACCATGTCCTATTCGCCAGGCCGGATGAAATTCGGGGCGTTCTTTGCGCCGATGCATCCGAACACCGTCAACCCAACGCTGGCGATCGAGCGGGATATCGCGCTGATCCAGTGGCTGGATGAGCTGTCCTATGACGAGGCCTGGATCGGCGAGCATCATTCCGGCGCCTATGAATGCATCGCCTCGCCTGAGGTGTTCATCGCCACGACCGCGGAGCGGACCAAGCATATTCGCCTGGCGACCGGCGTCTCCTCGCTGTCCTATCATCATCCGCTGATCCTGGCCGACCGGATCGCCCAGCTGGATCACCAGACGCGCGGCCGGCTGATCTTCGGTGTCGGGCCGGGACAGCTGGTGGCCGACGCCTATATGATGGGCGTCGACCCCAGCCAGCTTCGTCGCCGGATGGACGAATCGCTCGACTGTCTCGTCCGGCTGCTGAACGGTGAGGTCGTCACCTGCCAGACCGACTGGTTCACGCTGCGCGAGGCGCGCTGCCAGATACTGCCCTATCAGCATCCGACGGTTGAGATGGCGGTGGCCTCGGCGATCTCGCCCACCGGCGCGCGCACCGCCGGCAAATACGGGCTCGGCATGATCTCGGTCGCCGCCTCCAGCCCCGAGGGCTACAAGCAGTTGGGCAACCATTGGGATATCTGCGAGGCCAAGGCCGTCGAGCACGGCAAGACCGTTAGCCGCGACAACTGGCGCGTCGTGACCCCGTTCCATGTCGCCGAGACGCGCGAGCAGGCGTTCAAGGACCTCGAATTCGGCCTCATGGACATGATGAAGTATTTCCGCAAGTTCGGCGGTTCGGCCTTCCCGGTCGCCAACTCGTTCGACGAGGCGGTGAAGATCTGGACCACCGGCGGGCTGGGTGCGTTCGGTGTCGGCGTCGTCGGGACGCCGGACGACCTGAAGGCCCATATCGACAAGCTCCAGGGCCAGTCGGGCGGCTTCAAGACCTTCCTGTCGCTGGCCCACAACGCGGCCGATTTCGCTGCGACCAGGAAGTCCTACGAGCTGTTCGCGCGCCACGTGATGCCGCAATTCCAGCATTCCAACAACAACCGTACCCCGTCGCTGGAATGGGCGGCGGAGAATGCGGATCGGTTCATGCCGCACTATATTGGCGGTATCCAGAAGGCCATTCAGGATCATCAAGACGAAGAGGCCGCGCGCGCCAAAGTCGCCGCGGCCGAGTGAGCAGGAGGAAGCAGCCATGACCCCCCCGGACGTCAGCCTCGGCGATACGCCGCACAAGACCGCGCCGATCCCCTATGTCAGCGGCGAGAAGCCCGGCGTCGGCCATTACGAGGAATTCGCCACCACCCCGCTCGAATTCCTGCACCGCGCCTATGAGGAATGCGGCGAGGTGTCGGAGTTCGACCTGGCGGGGCTGAAGACCGTGCTGATGGTGGGCGCCGAGGCGCACGAGGCCTTCTTCCGCGCGCCGGACGATCAGCTCAACGCCGCCGCGGCCTATCAGATGATGGTCCCGGTCTTCGGCGAAGGTATCCAGTTCGGTGCCCCGTCCGAGATCGAGCGCCAGCAGCTGCGCATGCAGTATCAGGGTCTGCGCTATGAGAAGATGGCCGGCTATTACGCCAAGGTCGCGCGGGAGGTGAAGGATTTCATCGCCGATTGGGGCGACAGCGGCGAGTTCGACTTCTACGAGGCCTTCACCGACCTGACCTTGAAGACCTCGACCCACTGCCTGCTGGGCTCGGACTTCCGCTACAAGCTGACCGGCGAGTTCGCCGAGCTGTATCACGATCTGGAGCAGGGGCTGGACGCGGCGGCGATCCGCGATCCGAACGCCCAGAACTCCGCCTATCAGAAGCGCGACGACGCGCGGCGGCGGCTGCAGCATCTGATCACCGAGGCGGTGCGCGACCGGCGGGCGCGCGACTTCCATTCGGACGACATGCTCGAAATCTACATGACCGCCACCTATGAGGACGGCACGCCGCTGACCGAGCATGAGATCACCGGCATGGTGATCTGGTTCATGTTCGGCGGCCACCACACCAGCTCCAACACCTCTGCCTGGACCCTGCTGGAGATCTGCCGCAACCCGCAATATCTCGCGGAATTGCAGGCCGAGCAGGATGCCGTCTTCGCGGCCGGCAAGGAAGCCAGCATGACCACGCAGCGCGATATCCCGCTGCTCGACGGCTTCATCCGGGAATCGCTGCGCGTGCATCCGCCGCTGAACGCCATCACCCGCCGCGTGCTGCACGATTTCGAATACAAGGATTACAAGGTCGAGGCCGGCAAGAACGTCATGCTGTGCCCGCATGTGGCGCACAAGCTGCCGGATTATTTTCCGAACCCTGAGGTCTTCGACCCGCGCCGCCCGAACCCCGAGAACGTGTTCGCCCTCATTCCGTTCGGCGGCGGCCGCCACAAATGCATCGGCAACGCCTTCGCCCTGCTGCAGGTGCGCACGATCTTCACCTGGCTGCTGCACTTCTATGAGTTCGAGCTGGCGCAGCCGGCGGAATATTACCGCGAGGTGATGCCGACCCTCATCCTGCGGCCCTCCGACCCGTGCCGGGTCAAGTATCGCCGCCGCAAGGTCTGAGCATGGGCAAGACGTACAGAATCGTCGTCGACAAGGGTATCTGCCAGGGCCACAGCGTCTGCGTGGCCCATGCGCCGAAGGTGTTCCGCACGCTCGATGACGGCGGCCCCTATCCGTTGGTCGACCTGATCACCGACCGCCCGGGCGATGACCAGCTGGCCGACGTCGAACTCGCCGCCGAGCTGTGCCCCAACGGCGTCATCCGTATCGTTTACGAGGACTGAAGATGCTCACCCACCTGTGCCTGATCACCTACAAGGACCCGAAGTCGGTCGACGCGGCGACGCAGAAGGCGATCGAGGCGGCGTACCTGAAGCTTCCGTCGGTCATCCCGGGCATCACCTCGATGAAGGTCGGCCGGGACGCCGGGCTGCTGGACGGCAATGCCGATCTCTGCATCCTGGCGACGTTCGAGAGCCACGAGGCGTTCAAGAACTATTCGACCCATGAAGCCCACGGCACGGTGATCTTCCCGGTGCTGGGGCACCTGATGCAGGGCTGGTCGACAGCGCAGTTCGAGGCCTGAAGCCTCCTCACATATTGCTGATCGAGGCCAGCAGGATCAGCTTGCAGCGGCGCAGGTGCCTCTGCTCGCCGCGCACCTCCCGCTCCAGAACCTTTTCGATGGTCAGGCCGGTCAGCAGGCAATGCACGAAGATCAGCGCTTCCTGCAGCTGATCGTCGGTCAGGTCGCTGTCGTGGAAGATCTCGTGCAGCGTCTTGATGTGCTCACGGGCGTTCTCGTCGAAGGTCGCCATCCGGCGGTCGACCATTTCGCGGCTGGCCAGCAGGATTTCCAGCCCGGCCAGATAGACGTCGTCCTTGTAATGCTCCCACATGCATTCGACGAAGGCATCCACCCGGTCGGCCAGCGTGCCCTGGCGCAGATGCGAGGCCGACATCGAGGCGATGAAGCGCTCGTGCGAGATCGCCATCACCTCCGCGAGGATATCCTCCTTTGAGCCGAAATGATGCTGTGCCGCGCCCCAGGTGATGCCGGCGCGCTCGGCGATGCGGCTGGCGCTGGCGGCGGCAAAGCCGCCTTCCTTGATCAGCGAGATCGCGGCGTTGAGAATCTTCTCGCGCGTGTTCTTCGACTTCTGCGCCTGCCGGCCTAGCGGGATTGCGGCGTCCGTCACTCTGTCATGCTCCAATCAGGTCCGGGGCGGGCCACGGCGAGCAACGATGCTTGCGCGCGGACGCCGCGTATGGTCGATAAGCGGGAACGACAGCACAGCATCGCCGCCGCCGCAATGATGCCGCGCGGGAATCAGGGGGAAAAACCATGGGAATTCTTGACGGTAAAGTCGCGATCGTCACCGGCGCGGGCCAGGGCGTGGGCGAAGGCATCGCCGTGGCGCTGGCAAAGGAAGGCGCGACCCTGGTCGTGGCCGGCCGCACCGCGTCCAAGGTGGAGCGTACGGCCAGGACTATCCAGGAGCTGGGCGGCAAGGCATTGGCGGTGGGCTGCGACGTCTGCAAGCCCGAGGATATCGCCGCCACCATCGACCTCACGCTGAAAACCTTCGGCGGCATCGATATCCTGGTGAACAACGCCCAGATCGTCCACAACGACCTCCTGAACAATCTCAGCGACCAGCAATTCACCGACACGTTCGACAGCGGCCCCTTCGCCACCTTCCGCTTCATGAAGGCGGTCTATCCCCACCTGAAGGCGCGGGGCGGCGGTCATATCGTCAATCTCGCCACGTCGGCCGCCCAGCGCTGGGACGCCAAGGGCTATGGCGTCTATGCCGCCGCCAAGCAGGCGATCCGCCTGCTGTCGCGTACCGCGGCGCATGAATGGGCGCTGGACAATATCCGCGTGAACACGGTGGCCCCGCTCTCCATGTCGCCGGCGCTGAAGGACTGGATGGCCGCCGACCCGGTCGGCACCAAGGCCTTCCTCGACACCGTTCCCTCCCGTCATATCGGCGACCCTGAGCTGGATATCGGCCGCGCCGTGGTGTTCCTCTGCGGGCCCGACTCGCGCTACGTCACCGGCGTCACCCTGCCGCTGGATGGCGGCCAGGCGAATTTCGGGTAGCTGGCCGCTACGGGCGTCTGTGACCCCTACCCAACCCTCCCCCATCGAGGGGGAGGGCTTAAGGGGCACCGCCTCATAATCGATTCCCTCTCCCTTCAAGGGAGAGGGTTAGGGTGAGGGCGAAATGTCGCCGCACCGCCGGTCCAACAAAACCATTCACTAGAAATCTTTTCTGTGCTTTATGGCCTCAGGCACTCACGCCGTGGATAGGGCAGGGACATGGGGATGAAACGGATAGCGCTCGCGCTCTTGGCGCTGCTGACGCTTTCGATCGGGCAGGCAGTGGCAGCGGATACCGCCGATTGGCCGTTCGTCGGCGGCGATATCGGCGGGCAGCGTTACTCGCCGCTGGGTGAGATCACCAAGGATAATGTCGGCAAGCTGAAGGTCGCCTGGACCTATCATACCGGCGATTTTTCGCCCGGCGGTCCGGACAAGTCGACCACCGCCTTCGAGGCGGCGCCGATCGAGATTGGCGGCACGCTCTATCTCTGCTCACCCAACGACCGGGTCATCGCGCTGGACCCCGAGACGGGCAAGGAGAAGTGGAAATTCGTCCCCACCGTCAACCAGGCCGGCGTCTATGAGGCGGTGTGCCGTGGCGTCAGTTACTGGCATGACAGCGCGGCCCAGGCCGGCGCGGTGTGCGCGGAGCGCATCTTCGTCGGCACCGTCGATGCGCGGCTGATCGCGCTCGACGCCAAGGACGGCAAGCCCTGCGCCGGCTTCGGCAAGGACGGTACGGTCGACCTCAAGGAGGGTTTGGGTGACGTTCAGCCCGGCGAATATTACATGACCTCCCCGCCTCTGGTGATCGGCGACCTCGCCGTCCAGTCGGCCTTCGTCAAGGACGTGCAGCGGCTGGATGCCCCGTCGGGCGCCGTCCGCGCCTTCGACGCCCGCACTGGGGAGCTCAAATGGGTGTTCGATCCGGTCCCGCCGGAAAAGACCCCGGTGACGGCCGAGCAGGTGAAGCAAGGCACGGTGCTGACCAAGGGTACGCCCAATGCCTGGGGCATGCTGTCGGCCGATGTCGAGCATGGCATCGTCTTCGTCCCGACAGGCAACCCGTCGCCCGACCATTACGGCGGGGCCGAGCGCGGCAACATGGATTATTACGGCTCGTCGGTCGTCGCGCTGGACGCCGCGACCGGCGCCGTGAAGTGGCATTTCCAGACGGTCCATCACGATCTGTGGGATTATGACGTCGCCTCGCAGCCGGTCGCCTACACGGCCAAGGACGGGACGCCCGGCCTGATCCAGGCAACCAAGCTCGGCTTCACCTTCCTGTTGAACCGCGAGACGGGCGCGCCGCTGTTCCCGGTCGAGGAAAAGCCTGTGCCGCAGACGACCGTTCCCGGCGAGCATACTTCGCCCACGCAGCCTTTTCCGACCAAGCCCGCGCCGTTCCTGCCGCCGACCCTGACACACGATTCCGTGTGGGGCGTCACCTTCTATGACAAGGGCAAATGCCAGAAGGCGTTCGACGCGCTGGACTACCAGGGGCCGTTCACCCCGCCGAGCCTCAAGGGCATCCTCGAATATCCGGGCCTTGGCGGCGGGATCAACTGGGGCTCGGTCTCGGTCGATCCGGTTCGGCATCGGATGATCGTCAATGTCCAGATGCTGCCCTTCACCATCAAGCTGGTGCCGCGCGCGCAGGCGCCGGCCGGCAACCAGGTGTCGTCCGACCTGGTCGGCTTCGGCCCGCAGGCCGGCGTGCCCTATGCCGTGGCGCGGGCGCCCTTCCTGTCGCCCTATGGCACGCCCTGTATCCCGCCGCCCTGGGGCCAGCTGGCCGCGGTCGATCTCGATACCGGCGACGTGATCTGGAAGCAGACGCTGGGCACGCTGAACGCCAACCCGAAGGCGCCGGTGGTGGGTGACTTCTTCAAATGGGGCACGCCCAATCTCGGCGGCTCGCTGCAGACCGGCAGCGGGGTGATGTTCATCGGCGCGACGATGGACCACTATATCCGCGCCATCGACACCGATACCGGCAAGCAGCTATGGCGCTACGAGCTGCCCTTTGCGGCACAGAGCACGCCGATCACCTATAGACTGAAGGCCGGCGGCAAGCAGTATCTGGTGGTGGCGGCAGGCGGCCACGGCGCGCTGGGCGTCGAGCCGGGCGACGCGCTGGTCGCCTTCACGCTAGGGGAATAAGGGGGGAAGCATGAGCATCGAAGAGAACAAGCGGATCGCCGAGGGCTATTTCAACGCGCAGCGCTCCGGCAATCTGAATCAGGGGCTGGCGCTGCTGTCCGACGATGCGACCTGGTCGGTCCCGGGCAACTGGGAAATGTCGGGCACCTTCACCAGGCCGCAGATCACCAAGATGTTCGAAGGCCTCAACATGTTCGACGGCGGCCTCAATTTCGACCATCTCTCCGTCACCGCGGAAGAGGACCGGGTCGCGGTGCAGACCGTGGTCAGCGGCCGCCTCAAGGATGGGCGCGATTACCGCAACAACATCTTTTTCCTGTTCCGCATCCGCGACGGCAAGATATGGGAAGTGACCGAGGTGGTGGATTCCCTTTATTCGCGGCAGTTCTGGCTCGGGAAATAATCCCGCCCGAACGCTAAAATGCAGCATCCAGCGCTAATTCGCGCAACTAAGGGTGCATACGTATTGACAGTTTAAATATGTGGTCCCAATTTCCGCGAAGACCTCAAAAGGGAAATGCGGGAGACTGCTGTGGGCGCTACGCCGCCGTTTAAAGTCCTGAAGCAACGCCTTGCCGTGGCGGCGGTCCGAGGGGTGCCAAAGGTCAATAGCACCTACGACGAAATACTGGAGATTATCTCGCTGCTTCTGCGCGGGGTCGAAGTCGATGAAAAATGGTATTTGACCCAGTACCCGCATCTCGCCACGGCTCTGGAAGAGGGGCTTATCAAGTCCGCCCGCAATCACTTCGTCCATTCCGGCTACTTTGAAGGGCGCTTGCCCGGCGAACCGGAGTTCGACGAGGCATGGTATCTTGAGCAATACCCGGATGTGGCCGAAGGAATCGCCCGCGGCGAAATCCAGTCTGCCCGGCAGCATTTCCTGGAATACGGCTATGAAGAAGGCCGGCTCGGCTGTTCGGGCGAGGCTCTGTAACGGCGGCTTGCCTTAAGCGGCCAACGGCAGTTCGATCCTGAATAACGCGCCGGACTGCGCCGGCAGGGCGCTTACCCGTCCATTATGGGCCGACACGAGGCTGCGCACGATCGCGAGGCCGAGGCCGGTGCCCCCCTGGTTGCGGGTCAGGGTGAAGAATGGATCGAACACCTTCTCCAGATTCGCCTCGGCGATGCCGGGGCCATTGTCGGCAAAGGTCAGCGTCGCCGTGCCGCCGGCCCGGCTGAGGCCCACGGTCACCACCGGCGCGGGCCCGGCATGGTGGAGGGCGTTGTCCAGCAGGTTGATCATGACCGTTTCAAGTGCGTCCTCGCCCATCGCCACCGGAATGTCGGCGGGCAGATCGGCAACCAGCCGCAGGCCGGTTCCGGCATAGCGCTCCCGCAGCCGGTCGACGATCGCGGCCGGCTTCGACACCCCGCCGTCCGTCGCCCGCATCACGTCGGCGCGGGCAAGCTCCAGCAGACGGGACACCAGGGCCGTCATCCGGCCCGCCTCCGCATCGAGATTGCCCAGAAACCGGGCGCGCTCTTCCGCCGACATCTCGTTCAGATGTTCGTTCAGCAGCTCGACCGTGCCGCGGATCGTGGTCAGCGGGGTCTTGAACTCGTGCGACACATGGGCGGCGAAATCCCGGATATAGTCGGTGCGCTGCTCCATGCTGCCGGCCATGCGCGTCAGCGTCTGCCATAGATCGCCGACCTCGCGCACCATCGGGCCGCCGGCGGGCAGGAGTACGCCGCGTTCACCGGCCGCGGCGCGCCTGGCCTGCTGCGTCACGGCGCGCAGCGGCCGGGCGATCATGGTGACGCCGATGAAGGCGAAGATCGCGACGGTCGCCAGCAGGATCCCCAGCAGGGCGAGCAGGTGCCAGCGCTTGCCATAGAGCGCCTCGGCGATGCTTTCCGGCGTCCGCGAGGCCAGGATCACGCCGATCACCCGATCGCCCTCCACCACCGGCATCGCGGTGAAGACGCGCACCGTGCTGCCGAGGTCGAGGGCGGGCACATAGCCGGGCGCTGAGCCCTTGGCCCGGCCGCGTATGACGCTGACCGGCTCGCCCTTCAGGGCGCGGCCAACCTCGCCCTGGGCGGCCAGGCTGGCGCCGACCGCCTCGCCGGTCGAGGCGACGACGATGCCATGCCGGTCCATCACCCGCATCCCGGCCAGTGTCATGCGCTGCGCCTCGGCCAGCACCGGCGTCAGGCTCTCGCCGGCCTTCAGTGCCGCCGGGTCGGCCGCGGCGGTGGTCTGGATCGGGTCGGGCGGCGGCGGCAGGATGGCGTCGCGCGAGAGATCCAGGGCGGGGAAGCGCGGTATCCACGGCCCGTCGAAACCCGGCAGGTGCGACCAGCGCGGGTCGACCGGCGGGTCTGCCGGATCGACCGCGCCGCCATTGGCCCGCCAGACCGCATGATAGCTGGCGGCGACCAGCGCGCCCTGGGCGATCAGCTCGGACTCGGTCTGGCGGATCAGGGCGCTTTCATAAAGGCGCAGCGCCAATATCCCGCTCAAAGGGAGGGCGAGCAGGGCCAGGTTCATCAGCAGCAGGATCGTGCCGACCGAGAGGCGCTGCCTCATGCGCAGGGGCCGAGCCTGTAGCCGACGCCGTGCACCGTCTCGACCGGGTCGCCGCCCGCGGCCACGAACTTGGCGCGCACCCGGCGGATATGGCTGTCGACGGTGCGGTCGCTGACGAAGCGGCCGTCGGAATAGGCGCCGTCCATCAGGCTGTCTCGGTTGAACACCCGGCCGGGATGCTGCGCCAGGGTCTTGATCAGGCCGAATTCGGTGACGGTCAGCACCACCGGCGTGTCGTCCCAGAAGGCGGCGAAGCCGGAGAGGTCGAGGCGCAGCCGGCCGTGGCGCAGTTCGAACAGCGCGCCGGGCGGTGGCGCGGCCCCGCGGCGCAGGATCGCCTTCACGCGCGATACCAGCTCGCGCGGCGAGAACGGCTTGCCGACATAATCGTCGCCGCCCAGCTCAAGCCCCAGCACCCGGTCGATCTCGTCGTCCCGCGACGACAGGAAGATGATCGGCGTGCGGTCGCCCTTGGCCCGCAGGCGGCGGCACAATTCCGTGCCGTCCAGCTCGGGCATCATGATGTCCAGCACGATCAGGTCGGGCCGTTCGCTGCCGGCCAGCATCAGGCCGCGCACGCCGTTCTCGGCCTCGACCACCGTGTGGCCCTCGCGGGCGAGCGCGAAGCGGATCACGTCACGGATGTGGCTGTCGTCGTCGACGACCAGGATCTTGGGCATGGCGATCCATCCATAGGGGATCGCGTGGCACCCCGACAGGCTCTTGCACGAAGTCTGCACAAGAATCCTCGGGATTTGCACAAGCGTGCGCTCGCTGCTGCACGTCCGAGGCGGACTGTGGCGGCCTTGCTCAATCCAAGGAAGGCTGCCCCGTGACCGATATTTCCCCGACATCCGAGGCGCCGCCGGCGGCTTCGGATTTTCCCGCGCGCAAGGTGGTGATCGTTGCGCTGATGCTGATTGCCACGCTGATCGCCGGCTGGTCGATCTCGGGCGTCGTCCAGGAGCGCGAGGCGCGTCGGGACGCAACTCTGGATAGCTTCCGCACCACCTGGGGACCGGAACAGGTCGTTCACGGTCCCCTTTTGGTCGTGCCCTATCGCCTCGGTTCTTCTCGGACCCGTCTCTATTTTGAGATTGCGCCGGAGACTCTGAAGTCGAAGACGGTTCTATCTACGGCTGAGAAAAAAAGGGGGCTGTTCCACGCGACGGTTTACGGGGCTGTGTTTCAATTCGAGGGGAGTTTCACGATCCCCGCGACGAGTTCGCTCGGGCAAGACCCGAATCTGGATTGGGACGCCGCCTTTGTCGTCGTAGAGAGCTCCACTTTGTCGGGCATGTCCGTGGGCGATCATTTCACGTGGAATGGTAAGGACGTCGCCTGGCAAAATTGCCGGGAATTTCTCGACCAGGGCGAATGCGGATCGCCCTCGGCACTTGCTGCCCGTATTCCGCTGAGTGTTGCCCCGGCCGTAGGGGCATCCTTCTCGTTCACCGGCAACCTGACCCTGCGCGGGGTTGGTTCCTTCAGCCAGGTTTTTCTGGGGGCGAACATCGATGCCAGTGTCGAAGGCAGTTGGGCGACGCCCAGCTTCGGCGGCTCGCTGCTTCCCGCCACGGCCGATGTTTCACGCGACGGCTTCTCGGCCCGTTGGCTGAATGCCGACCACACCTCAGCCAAGGTTCGGTCGAACGCCCGCGTCATCGAAACGGACCCGGCAAACGAAATCGTATCCAAGGCCGCGCTGCTGGAGGCGACGCCGACCTACCGGATGATCAACCGGGCGTCGAAATACAACATCCTGTTCGTCGTCCTCTCCTTCACGACCTATTTCCTGTTCGAGCTCTTAACCAAGGTCCGGATCCATCCGCTGCAATACGGGCTTTTGGGGGCGTCGCTGACCTTGTTCGCCCTGCTGCTGGTCTCGTTCGCCGAGATGATCGGCTATGACGCCGGCTATGCCGTCAGTTCCGGCCTGGTGCTGCTGCAGGCATCGGTCTACACGGCGGCGGTCACGCGGCGGCTGGGTCACAGCCTGGCGTTCGGCGCGATGCTGGCGAGCCTGTTCGGCTTCCTCTACGTGCTGCTGTCGCTGGAGACCTACTCGCTGCTGGTCGGCTCGCTGGGCCTGTTCCTGGTCCTGTCGCTGGTGATGGCGCTGACACAGCGGGTGAAGTGGTTCGCCGTCGCCGGGACCGTCGGGGCATGAGGCGATCCATCCGCCGCCGCGGCCTTTCCCTGGCCGCGGCGGCGGTTCTTCTGGTTTGCGGCGCGAACTGGATGGACCCGTTCTTCTATGCATTGCGGCCCTGGGCGGCGCCGGCGATCTTCGTTGCCGGGACCTTCGGCCTGGTCCGGGCGTGGCGGGCTTCGCGGCGGTCCCCGCCGGCGATCGCCCTGTGGCTCGCCGTGCCTGCCTCCGTGCTGTGCGTTCTCGCCAGCCAGGGGCTGGACCGGCTGGCGGTGGCCTCCGGCAGCGATGAGAACATCGCGCTTCTCGGCCGGCATTTCGTCGTCGGCTATGCCGATGCGGCGCAGGTCCGGCCGTTGGCCGCGCACGGCCTCATCGGCGGCATCGTGATCAATCGCCGCAATGTCCGGCATCGCAGCGAGGATCAGGTCCGGGCGGAAATCGCCGGCCTGCAGGCGGCCCGCCGCGTGGCGGGGCTGCCGGAGCTGATCGTCGCCACCGATCAGGAAGGCGGGAGCGTATCCCATATGTCGCCGCTGCTGCCGGCGATGCCGGCCCTGGCCGCGCTCGCCGATCTGTCCGATCCGGCCGCCGCGGCCCGCGCCTATGGCATGGAGCAGGGGCGGGGCTTGAGGGAACTCGGCGTCAATGTGGATTTCTCCCCGGTGCTGGACCTCAAGCCCAGCCGGCACGCCATACTCGATCACACAAGCCTGATCGGCCAACGCGCGATATCGGCCGATCCGAACATCGTGGCGGCGGTGGGTTCCGCCTATGCCCAGGGGTTGGCCGATGCCGGGGTGATCCCGACCGCCAAGCATTTTCCGGGGCTGGGCCGCATCGATGTCGACACGCATATCTTCGCCGCGGGTACCAAGGTCGGAGTCTCGACCTGCAGCGCGCCGACTGGGTACCCTTCCGCCGGGTGCTGTCGGATTCCGACGCCTTCCTGATGCTGGGCCATGTCACGGTAACGTCCATCGACCCGGACAATCCGGCCTCGCACTCGCGCCGCATCGTCCACGACCTGATCCGCGGCGCCTGGAACTATCGCGGCGTCATCATCACCGACGATCTGGTGATGGGCGCGATCTATCACCACGGCTTCTGCAAGGCCGTGGTCGACAGCCTGAATGCCGGGGTCGACCTGTTGCTGATCGCCTATGACGGCCAGCAATATTACCGCGCCATGGCCTGCGCCCTGGACGGGCTGCACCGGGGCCGGATCGACCGGGCGATGCTGGAAGACAGCACCAGGCGGCTGGAGAGTGTGCGTCTGGGACGGCAAACGCGGCTTTAGGCTATCGCCGTTTCGCCGGCGGCGCTTCCATCCGCGCTACGAACCCGCCCTTGGCGAATTGCTGCCGGAAGGTGCGCGGCGCGGCCCCCGTCGCCCGGCGGAAGGCCATGGAGAAGCTCGACGGGTCGGTGAAGCCGATGCGTGAGGTGATCTCCTTCAGCGGCAGCTCCGTGTCGCACAGCAGGGATTTGGCCTTGGCCACCCAGGCGTCGCGGACATATTCGTGCAGGGTCTGCTTGGTCGTCTGCTTGAACAGGCGGCGCAGATGGCGACAGGAGATGCCGCACAATGCGGCGAGCTCGGTCACGTTGCCCATCGCGCCCGGGTGGGTATCGACATAGCCGATGATCCGGCGGAGCTGCCACGGCGCGAGACCGCCGGCCACCATCTCCGGCTCCGGGTCGATTCCGCGCAGGTGGCGGATGAGGTCGACGGCGATGGTGGTGCACAGCCCCTCTGCCAGGATGTCCACAATATAGCCGGGCGCCAGCACCTCGTGGGCCAGCCGCATCATCGCCTCGTGCAGGCGGGCGTCGCGGATATCCAGGCAGTGTTTGAGGATGTCCGGCGACCAGTCGGCATCGTCCATGCCGGTCAGCCGGGCGAAGCGCTCGGGCGTATAGCGGCAGCGCACGAAGCGGATCGGCCCGCCCGAGGCGCGGGAGCGCAGCGGCATGCCCGCCGGCACCATGATGAAGTCGCCGATATCGACGAAGGCGCGGCGGTTGCCCTCGATCTCGAAATAGCCCTGGCTCAGCCGATGCCGGGCCGAGAGCAGCATCGAGATCGTGTATTCATCGACCGTCTGGGTGTTTTCCCCGGTATCCTCCCACACGAAGCTGCCGACCTGGACCAGGATTCCCGGTATCTGCAGTTCCGCCTCGACGATCGTCGGATCGTCGGCATGCTCGATGTCCTCAGCCATATCCCGGTTTTGGTCATTTTCACCTATTTTGTCCACCTTCGTGGCATCGGCGCGGTTCTCATGCTGTTGGGACGGGTCTAATCGGTTGACCCCAGAGGGTGGACCCAAGGGGAAGACATGTCCGATAGCGAGCGCCGCAAACGCGGCATGACGATGTTCAACGAAGTCTATGGCGGCATCGTCCCGTTCCCGCCGGAAGAGCTGCATGACGACTTCCTGTTCAACACGGTCGATCAGCTTTTCTCGGAGGTCTGGTCGCGCCCGACCATGTCGATCCGCGACCGCCGTCTGTTCGTCATGGGCATGATCGCCGCCCAGGCCGAGGCCGATACGTTCGAGATCCAGGTCCGCGCCGCGCTCCATAAGGGGGAGCTGACCCCGGCCGATATCCATGAGCTGGCGGTGATCCTGCCCTATTATGTCGGCTATCCGCGCGGCAGCCGCATGCGCGCCGTCACCCAGAAGGTGCTGGGCGAGCTGAAGAAAAAGCAGGCCAACGGCGGCTGAAGGTTTAAGGAGACATGACCATGAAAGTCGGATTCGTCGGGGTCGGCAATATCGGCAAGCCGATGGCCGAGCAGCTGGCCGGGAAGTTCGATCTGACCGTGTTCGACGTGTCGCCGGCCGCGACCGAGGCTTTCGCGGGCAAGGCCAGGGTCGCCGCCACCCCGGCGGAGCTGGGCCGGGACGCTGAGCAGGTCGGCATCTGCGTGCGGCATGACGCCGACGTCACCGCCGTGGTCGCGGGCCCGGACGGGCTGCTGCAGACGATGCGGCCGGACACGATCATCGCCGTCCACAGCACGGTGCGGCCGGCCACGGTGAAGACCCTGGCAGAGACCGCCAAGGCCAAGGGCGTCCATCTGCTGGATGCCGGTGTCTCGGGCGGCCCGATGGGCGCGGCTCAGAAGAAGCTGGTGACCATGATCGGCGGCGAGGCGGCTCAAGTCGAGCGGCTGAAGACGATGGTCGATGCCTTTTCCGGCACCATCATCCATGCCGGCGGCACCGGCATGGGCATGGCGCTGAAGCTCTGCAACAACCTGGTCACCTATATGCAGCTCCAGGCCGCGATCGAGAGCGTCCGCCTCGCCATCGCCGGCGGGCTGGACGAGAAGCTGCTGCGCGAGGTCATGACCAATAACGGCAACATGACCACGGCCATGGGCCAGTATCTCGAATTCTGCGCCACCGGCGAGGCCCGCATGGGCCGGGATGCCTACATGGCGTTCAAGGACGCCACCGCCGGTCTCGGCGAGAAGGACCTCGACTTCGCCCTCGCCTTCGCCAAGGACGTCGGGGTCGAGCTCAAGGGGACCGAGACGATCCGCCAAGTCATCCGTGAAGGTCTGAGGAGCCGCTGACCATGACCGAAGAACATTCGCTGCTTTATATCGACGGCAAGTTCCGTCCCGCGATCAGCGGCAAGACCTACAGCAATATCGCCCCGGCCACGGGTGAGGTGATCGGCACCGCGGCCGACGCCTCGACCGACGATATGGAGGAGGCGATCGCCGCGGCGCGGCGCGCCTTCGATGCGTCGGACTGGTCGACCGACCGGGCACTGCGTCTGAAGGTGCTGAAGCAGTTCCGTGAAGGGCTGCACGCCAACCGCGACCGGATCAAGGCGCTGGCGGTGGCCGAGGTCGGCTCGCCGATGGGCTGCCTGCCCGGTCCGCAATGCGACGCGCCGATCAGCTTCACCGATTTCGTGATCGACACGCTGGAGCACTTCGAGTTCGAGCGCGAGCTGCCGGTCGCCAACACGATGGGCGTGCCCAGCAAGCGCTATGTCTGGAAAGAGGCGGCCGGCGTCATCGGCGCCATCACGCCGTGGAATGTGCCGTTCCAGATCAACCTGGCGAAATGCTTCCCCGCCTTGGCCGCCGGCTGCACCGTCGTGCTCAAGCCTGCGCCCGAGACGCCGTGGCTCGCGACCGTGCTGGCCGAGATCGCCGACAAGACCGACATGCCGCCCGGCGTGTTCAATGTCGTCACCAGCGCCAATCCGGCCGTGGTGGGCGAACAGCTGGTCGCCGATCCGCGCGTCGACATGATCTCCTTCACCGGCTCGACCGGCGTCGGCAAGCGGATCATGACGGTCGCCGCCGACCAGATCAAAAAAGTGTTCCTTGAGCTGGGCGGCAAGTCCGCCTTCATCGTTCTGGACGACGCCGATTTCGCCAAGGTGGTGCCGACCTCGGCCTTCTTCGTGCTCTATCATGCCGGCCAGGGCTGCGCCTCATTCACCCGCCTGCTGGTGCCGCGCAACCGCTATGACGAGGCGATCGGCTTGCTGAAGACCGCCTTCGAGGCGATGCCCTTCACCGATCCCAAGGACCCCACCCAGATCATGGGGCCGCTGATCTCGGCCCGGCAGCGTGAGCGGGTGCTGGACTATATCCGCATCGGCAAGGAAGAGGGGGCTCGGCTGGTCACCGGCGGCGGCGTGCCGGAGGGCAAGACCGGCTTCTATGTCCAGCCGACCCTGTTCGCCGACGTCAACAACACGATGCGAATCGCCCAGGAGGAGATTTTCGGGCCGGTGCTGGTCGTCATTCCCTATGAGGATGACGAGGACGCGATCCGCATCGCCAACGACTCCCTGTTCGGCCTGTCGGGCGGCGTCGCCACCGCCTCGACCGAGCGCGGGCTGAAGATCGCCCGGCGCATCCGCACCGGCACCTATGCGGTCAACGGTGCCAACTACTTCGCTGCCGACACCCCGTTCGGCGGCTACAAGCAGAGCGGCATCGGCCGCGAGATGGGCCGTGAAGGCTTCGAGGAATATCTCGAGACCAAATCGGTGGCGGTGCCGGCATGACGGGCCAAGGGACGAACACCCTCAGCGGCAAGACATTCATCGTCACCGGCGCCTCGCGCGGCATCGGCCTGGCGGCGGCCAGGTCGCTCGGCGCGCGGGGCGGGCGGGTCGCTCTGTTCGGGCGCGATCAGGGTGCACTCGATGTCGCGGTTGCCGAGATCGGCAACGGCGCGATCCCGGTCGCCGTCGATATCCAGAACCGCGAGTCGCTGCTGGCCGCCATCGAAAGCGCGGTCGCGGCGATGGGCGGCCTGGACGGCATCGTCAACAATGCCGGCCTGTCGCTTGCCAGCAAGATCGAGGCGCTCCGGCCTGAGGATGTGGCGATCCAGTTCAACACCAACGTTCTGGCGGCGATCTTTGCCTGCCAGGCGGTGATCCCGCATTTCCGCAAGCGCGGCGGCGGGCGGATCGTCAATATCGGCTCGGCCTCGGTCCGGCACCTGGACGAGTTCGCCTATATCTCGATCTATTCCGCCACCAAAGCGGCGCTGGAGCGTTTCACTATCGACCTCAGGGACGAGGTGAAGGCCGACAATATCGGCGTCACCATCCTGTCGCCCGGCGGCACCGAGACCTCCTTCGGCTCCGGCTGGGCGCCCGAGGTGGCGGCCGAGGCGTTCGGCGAGTGGCTGCGCCGCGCGCCTTTGTTCGACGGCACCATGCCGGCCGAACCGGTGGGTGAGGCGATCGCCAACTGCTTCGAGCTGCCGCCCGGCACGGCCTTCGATTTCGTCGAGATCCGGCCGAACAAGGTCTGGTCGCGCCAGGAATATGCCGAAAACCTCTACGCGGCCCGGGCAGACAACCGGTGACGGTCCATTTCGACCCTTACGATCACGACACGCACGACAACCCCTATCCGGTCTATCGCGCCCTAAGGGATGAGGCGCCGCTCTATTATGCCGAGCCGTATAAGGTCTGGGTGCTGTCGCGCTATGCCGATTGCTCTCGCGCGCTGAGGGATTTCAAGACCTTCACCAATGGGCAGGGCACCGCCGTCGACGTCGCCAAGGAGCAGATGCCGACGGTGCTCGATTCCGACCCGCCGACGCACACGCGGCTCCGCCACCTGATGAGCGGCATGTTCACGCCCGAGGCGGTGCAGCCGCTGGAGCAGGTGGTGCGCGACATGGCGCTGGACCTGCTGACGCCGCATATCGCCAACGGCCAGCTCGACATCATCGGGGATTTCGCCGCGCGGCTGCCGATGGCGATCATCTGCAAGCTGCTGGGTTTCCCGCGCGAGGACGAGGACATGGTCCGCCGCTGGACTGACCTGGTTCTCCAGCGCGACGAGGCCACCACCGAGATGCCGCAGCACGCGGTCGACGCGACCCTGAAGCTGTTCGAATATTTCGAACGGCTGATGACCGAGCGGGCCGGCCGCCCGGCCCGCGACGATCTGGTCGGCCATCTGATGGCGTCGGAGAAGGAGGGCAAGCTCTCGCACCAGGAGGTGCTGGGCTATCTCTATATTCTCTCCATCGCCGGCAACGAGACGACGACCAAGCTGATCGGCAACATCACCTATCAGCTGCACAGGCACCCGGATCAGCGCGCGCTGCTGCTGAACGACATGGCCATGCTTCCGGCCGCCATCGAGGAGACGTTGCGTTTCGACGGCCCGACCCAGCAGATGGCCCGCACCGTCGGCCGCGATGTCGAGATGCATGGGCGCACGCTGAAGCCCGGTGACCGCATCACCATGCTGTTCATCTCGGCCAACCGCGACGAGCGGCACTATCAGAGCGCCGAGCTCTTCGACATTCGCCGCAACCCGCGCGACCACCTGGCTTTCGGCGGCGGCCTGCATTCCTGCCTGGGCGCGGCCCTGGCCAGGCTGGAGGCGAAGGTCGCCATGCAGGAAATCCTGCGCCTGATGCCGGACTTCAGGGTCGACGAGGCCGGTCTGAGGCGGATGCATTCGCCCGCGGTCCGCGGCTACACCCATGTTCCGGTCGAATTCACGCCATCCCAGGGAGTGCGCCTCAGTGCCTAAAGTCACCTATGTCGAAGCCGGCGGCGCCGAGCATGTCGTCGATGTCGATCCCGGCCTGTCGGTGATGGAAGGCTCGATCCTGAACGAGGTGCCCGGCATCATCGGCCTGTGCGGCGGCATCTGCTCCTGCGCCACCTGCCATTGCTATATCGAGGGTGAGTGGGCCGACAGGCTCTCGGCCCCGACCGAGGGCGAGCTGGCGATGCTGGAGCGCGCCTCGGAGCGCAAAGGGTCCTCCAGATTGGGCTGCCAGGTGGTTGTCACCGAGGCGCTGGACGGTATGGTCGTGCACCTGCCGGCCCACCAGGCCATCGGCGAAGATTAATCGTAAAGGGAAGGAACTCACATGACTGCCACACCCGCCGACGTCCGCAAGGCGTGCGAGAACTACGTCAAGGCCTGGAAGACCAACGACAAGGCCTTGCTGATGTCGATCCTGGCCGATGACGCTGTGTTCTGCGATCCGGTCGGCACCCCCGAATTCGTCGGCCCCGAGGGGATCGGCCGCTTCTGGGATTTCTCCCATACCGGCACCGACCGCACCTTGACCCCGGTGCTGCAGGAAATCCGCGCCTGCGCCAACGAGGGCATCCTGCGCTTCGTCATGCAGGTCCGCATCCCCAGCGCCAACCAGGGGCTGGACCTTTCGATCATCGAGTATGTGACGCTCAACGACGCGGGCAAGATCAAGAGCCTGCGCGCCTTCTGGGACGAGACCTCGGTCGCCAAGCCCGAGGGCATGGACCTGTTCGTCCCGAACGTCTCCGAAGCTTACGAGTAACCAAGCTCCCCCATAGGTTCTCACCGCGGCCGGCGACCACAATCGCCGGCCGCTTTCATTTAAAAGACAGGCTGGCGCTCACGGGAATAAGCGCCCATGCGCTGCATCCTATGGTTGAGTTGAAGTCAATACACTATGATATAACCTGTGGCGAAACTGACACAGGACTGTTTTTAAAAACGAATTTCTTCTCTGATCTATTGACCTGGACTCATCAGGTTTCCTAGGGTCCCGGCGTCTCTCCGCCCCACGCGGCGGGCTTAAGTAATTTCATGATCTGCGCACTGCAGGGGGCCGGTTTCCGACCGGCCTTTGGGAGGAATCATGTTCAAGCCGTCATCCGTTATACTGCTCGCCACCGCCAGCACCTTCGTTTTGAGCCTGGCGCAACCTGTCGCAGCCCAGACGTCCGACCAGCCCGCGGCGGCGCCCGTCGGCGGCCTCGAGGAGGTCATCGTCACCGCCCGCCGCAAGGAGGAAAAGGCGCAGGTCGTTCCGATCGCGCTGACGACCCTGACGGCGAAGAAGCTGGAAGCGCAGGATATTCGCGACAACCTGTCCTTGCTGAAGGACACGCCCGGGCTGAACGGTTCGACCGGAGCGTCGCTCGGCGTCTCCTACACCTTCCTGCGCGGCGTCTCGGGCGTGGTTTCGTATTTCGACGAAATCCCGACGCTGGTGACCGGCGTCAACCAGTCCTATTATTTCGACGTCTCCAACGTGCAGGTGCTCAAGGGGCCGCAGGGCACGCTGTTCGGCCTCAGCAATGACGCCGGCGCGATCCTGTACGAGCCGACCAAGCCGACCAACAATTTCGAGGGCTATGTCCAGGCGACCCTGGGCAATTACAATCGCGGCACGTTCGAGGCCGTGTTGAACGTGCCCGTGGACGACAAGCTGTCGCTGCGCTTCGGCGGCCAGTTCAACCACCAGGACGGCTATATCCACGTCATCCAGAACAATATCGACCTCTTGGACCAGAACTACTGGGCGATCCGCGGCCAGGCCGATTTCCATCCGACCGACGACATCGAAAACGAACTGCTGGTCAACTACTTCCACAGCCGCTATCGCCCGGGCACGTTCGTGTTCGACGGTTTCAGCACGACCGCGCCGCAGGCCTTCCCGCTGCCGGTCAACCAGCTGGTGCATCTGCTGCACGGGCTGCTTCCGAACGATTTCCCCGAAGGCAGCCTGGTCCCGCTGCTGAGGCAGCAGCGCGCGCTTGGCCCCTACACGGTCCAGGCGCTGAGCCTCGATCCCAGCGCGCAGGTTTCGCAGCTGAATATCGTCGACAAGTTCACCTATGAGATCAACGACCACCTGAAGATCAGGAATATCCTGGGCTATCAGGAGACGATCAACAGCGCCTTCATCGAAGATATCGACGCGACCAACCTGGCGCTGATCCAGGGCAACACCCCGCTTCCCAGCCAGGCATCCGGCCCGAACGTCCAGTACAATGAAGAGCTTCAGCTGCAGGGCGACGCGTTCGACAACAAGCTGACCTACGTCGTCGGCACCTTCAACCAGCTGGGCGGCTATGGCTCGGCCGATACGCGTGCGCCTTATGGCATCGGCTACCAGAACTCGTTCGGCACGGTTAAGGGCGCCAGCCAGGTCTTCCGCGCGCGCACCAATGCGGTCTACGCGCAGGGCACATATAATCTCGGCGACTATATTGAAGGGCTCAGTTTCACCGCCGGACTCCGCTACACGTGGGATCACTTCTATACCCGCGGAAACGGCTATTCGCCCCAAGGCGTATTTCTGAGCTCAATCTCGCAGTCCGCGAATTATCGGTCGCCGAGCTATACCTGGAGCATCGACTATCAGTGGCGGCCGCAGACGATGTTCTATCTGACGAACAGCCGCGGCTATAAGACCGGCGGGTTCAACAACACCCCGACCCAGATATTCGAAGCTTTCTCGCTCTTTGCGCCGGAACATCTGAACAATTTCGAGCTCGGCACGAAGTCCGATTTCGATTTCGAGGCGCTCGGTGCACCGTCATGGAAAGGACGCCTCAATCTCAGCGGCTATTACGGCGTTTATCAGAACATCCAGGCCCAGACGACTGCGGCCTATCAAGTACAGGCCGGTGGCTCGACCGCGACGCAATTGGGAACGCCCATTCTGAATGTCGGGGATGGCGACATTTACGGCTACGAGGGGGAATTCACCCTCATTCCCGATCCGTCGTTCGAGCTTAGTGGCGCCTTCGCCTATACGCGTGGCCGCTACAGCCATTTCATGGGCCCGAGCCCGACGCCGGGAGCCGGAGCTGCTCAGGTTTATATTCCGGGCGTGAATTATGAGATCACGCCGCTGTGGAAGTTCAACCTCAACGGCACCTACCACCTCCCGATCGACCCGGCTTACGGCGATGTCAGCGTCTCGCTGGCCTATTCCTGGCAGGATCGGATGATCCTGACGGACGCGCCGCACCTGGCGCCGGAGGATTACCTGCCGGCCTTCGACAATGTCGACATGACGCTCGAGTGGAAGGGCATCATGGGCAACGACCAGCTCGACGGCCGTCTCTGGGTCACGAACCTGCTCAACAACACGATTGCGCCCGGCGTGCTCGCCACCTGGGAAGTCCTCGGCCTGATCGGCTATCAGCCGGCCCAGCCGCAGATGTATGGCGCCACGCTGAGATATTCGTTCGGCGGGGCAGCCCCTGCGCCGGCCGAGGCGGCGCCTTATACGCCGCCGCCGGCCCATGCCGTCGCGCCGGTGCCGAAGAGCTATCTGGTGTTCTTCGACTTCAACAAGTCGGACCTCACCAGCCAGGCTCAGCAGATCGTCGACCAGGCCGCCAGCAATGCCGGCCCGGCAAAAGTCACCCGGCTGACCGTCACCGGCCACACGGACACTGTCGGATCGGACGCCTACAACATGCGTCTGTCCCGCCGCCGCGCGGAGTCGGTCGCGGCGCGGCTCGAGAAGGACGGCATCGCGTCGTCGGAGATCGAGATCGTGGCCAAGGGCAAGCGGGACCTGCTGGTCCCGACCGCCGACGGCGTGCGCGAGCCGCAGAACCGGCGCGTGCAGATCGTCTATGACGGTGGGCCGACCTCGTAAGGCCTGCTTCCAAGGCAAAACGAAACGGCGCTTCCTTCACGGGAGGCGCCGTTTTTGTTTGCCACTTGTGAAACATTATGGATCATATCTTCGTTGTCGCTCGGGCGCCCGTGTGCAATGGAGAGATGAAATTGGACAGCAGAAAGACCGTCTTCCTGACCGGTGCGACCGGCAATATGGGGCGGGAGGCGGTGAAGCGGATCGCGGCCGAGAGCGGCCGTTTGCGCCTCAAGGTGCTGGTCCGGCAGGAGGAACGAGATCATCCGGTGGTGCGCGACATCAAGCGCCGCGGCCTTGCCGAGATCGTCTGGGGCGACCTGACCGACGCCGCTTCGATCCGTGAGGGCGTCAAGGGGGCGGACATCGTGCTGCATGTCGGCGGGCTGGTCTCGCCGTTGGCCGACCGGCTGCCCAAGGATGTCGTTACCGCGGTCAATGTCGGCGGCGCGCGTAATATCGTCGAGGCGATCCATGCCGTCGGCGACCCGCGCACCACGCGGCTGGTCTATATTGGCACCGTGGCGGAGACGGGCAGCCGCAACGCGCCGATCCATTGGGGCCGCACCGGCGACCCGATCAAGATCAGCACCTACGACCATTACGCCGTCACCAAGGCGCAGGCCGAGGCGATCGTCGCCAGCAGCGGCATCGACCACTGGGTTTCGCTGCGCCAGAGCGGCATGGCGCATTACCAGATGCGGGACATCGTCGATCCGATCATCTTCCACAACCCGTTCAACGGCGTGTTCGAATGGTCCACCGCCAATGACAGCGGCCGGCTGATGGCCGGGGTGTGCGGCGACGACGTACCCGCGGAATTCTGGCGCGGCTTCTACAATATCGGCGGCGGCGAGGCCTCGCGCGTCGTCAATCATGAATTCCTGACCGCCAATACGGGCGAGTTCCGGCGCATCATGCAGCCGCACTGGTTCGCGACCCGTAACTTCCATGGGCCGTGGTATTCGGATTCCGACCGGCTCCAGGCGTTGGTGCCGTTCCGCGAGCAGTCGATCCATGACTTCGCCGCCGAGCTCAGGCGCCGCACACCCTGGATCATGCGCACCGTGCCCAGGGTGATGCC
>Ga0207694_10000603_pt1 | contig 32531 bp, 7 predicted proteins | sample KBSC34metaG_FD_184353 | JGI IMG/M metagenome (GOLD analysis project Ga0207694, IMG submission 184353) | Corn rhizosphere microbial communities from Kellogg Biological Station, Michigan, USA - KBS C3-4 metaG (SPAdes) (version 2) | ecosystem: Host-associated > Plants > Roots > Rhizosphere > Soil... | reverse complement strand
TTAGTAGTGCCGTAGTTGGATAGCAGGATGGACATATCGGTGACGTTGACCACGTTGTCGTTGTTTAAGTCTCCGGGCAAGTTAGGGTTGGGGGCGGCCAGAGACTTTATTAGGATGATAGCGCCGAATATAGCGAAGACGACAGCGAACATCAGCAGCCGGCCGCGCGACATTCGTTCCGGGGCATTCATCAGCTTGTCTATCTTGTGTTGTTTGTTAGCGGCGTCTGCCATTTTTTCCTGTCAGCTTATTGCGGTTTATGATTGCTAATGAGTCGAATTATAGTAACTGGTCCAGCTGGGACGCTTGGTCCAGTGGGTTCCGTCTGGAGCCACAATCGTACCAGTGCTATCAGCGTACATCATGCCAAAACCCGGGACCGTATCCAGCATGTCGTATATAAGCATGAACTTAGTCCTACGATAGCCCGTTCCAATCCCATCAACAGACTGAAGGGCGTGCTGAACTTCGGTTGCTTGTGTCGTTTCGCTTACATTGGGTACCTTATCGCCACCTTCAGTACAAACGATTGGTTTTACGGAATCTCCATTACTATTCATGACCGATCTGACGTTATATGAATCATAGAAACCTGCGCCATTACTTCCATATACCATATCCCATATATCCCAGCTGGCGTTTATCTGGCTGTCGCCATAGCAATGGAAATTAAATACATCAAAGAAACTTTTAGCGCCCAGAGCGTATTCGCGTGCGACCCAATCAATCAAGAAAGTCGTCGCGCTGTTTTTATCCCACATGCCGCCATGAAAAACTATTGCGTTAGGATCAGCCGCTTTGACTGCCTGATAGCAAGCTTTTAGAAACGGTACATAAGTATCGGCGGTCCAGCCATTAAGGTCAGGCTCGTTCATTACCTCATAAAAGCGTACTTTGCCCTTCCATTTAGTTGGTCCAGCCGTACAGTAGTTAGAGGCAAACCCACTAGCCGTTTCAGATGACGAGTAAGTATGTGTGCCGCCTAGTATGATTTCTGGCTCCAGGCCATGAGCGATGGCCTTAGTTATTACCGTATCTCCAGTCGTGGAATTATTGTAATCTATCCTTAATATTTTTCCACCAACCGCGGTATCCTGACTCATCTCCCAATCCTGCATCGTTGATGTGCGGTTTTGTATGGCGTATCCCGGACTCACTCCATACAGCGGCCAACTCCCTGTCCCTCCGCCGCTATATGTCTGCCCATAATGACTGAGTAGTATAGATAGGTCTAAGACATTGACAGTGCCATCGCCGTTGATGTCGGCTGAGGAGTTAGTAGTGCCGTAGTTGGATAGCAGGATGGACATATCGGTGACGTTGACCACGTTGTCGTTGTTTAAGTCTCCGGGCAAGTTAGGGTTGGGGGCGGCCAGAGACTTTATTAGGATGATAGCGCCGATGACGGCGAAGATGATTAGGAATATACCTAGGTGGGAGCGGGAGAAGTAGTTCTTTGTCTTTAGCGTTTTCACCTATATAGCGCTCACCTTATAGCGCGGTAATACATAAGAGGTATTGTAGCAGAATATAGGTAATGGTCGAGCGAATTAGTTGCCGTTTATAATCAGGCTTCTAACGGCTGATATAACCGGTTTATCAGTACAGTCTGGACGTATCCAGTTATATGACCAGATCTCGCTGCAATTGGAAAGCATGTAAGAATAAGCCTTGGCCACTTGGCCGGATGCCAAAGCGTTCTTATAGAACTCGACCGTGTAGTCGGATTGGGTCTGCTCGCTGACTCCTGGGCCTTCGTTGCCGATCGCTTTACTGCCTGGCGTCAGTGACACCCAGCCGAATTCAGTAACCCACACCTTGGGGTCAGCCGCTCCATGAGCTTTCCATATATTGTAGGTGAATTTATAGCGGTCGCAGTCATAGTCTTTCTGGGCCTGAGTCGTGGAAGAATGATAGTCTGGCGAACGGTCATTACAGTACGGGTGAGCGGTCGGGAACATCCGCGGATCGTTCAAGTACATGTTAGTGTCGGCGGCTATCAGGTTATCGCACCAACCGCCCCAACCTGAATCGCATGATACCAAGATCTTCATGTTGGAGTAACCGGGCGTTGCCCATGCGACCAACGAGAATTGGTGGACCATATCCAGGTATTGCGCCGCGTTAGGCCCTTGCGACCAAAAACCTGCGCTCCAGGGTTCATTCCAAACCTCCAAAGCTTCCGGCGGCGTCGAATAAATACTGGTGACGGTTTGCATCTCGCGCTGTGCCCAGGTAATTCGCTGAGCGGTGGTAGGCGGGGCATAATGGTCGCTGGTCCCGGCTGGCCGTAAGTCGGAATACGGATTGTAAGCAATGATAGGAATAACGCTTTCACCGGCTGCTCTCGCGGCATCCAAACTGGCTTTAGACAGGTCGCCAATATCGATACGGTCGTTATAAACGCCTTTTGAAGAAATAAGACTCAGATTAGGCCCAACAACACCGACAAAGTTTTTGAATGTCGTGCTGGGAGGCGGTGGCGGAGGAGACGTGCCGGTTGTTCCGATAGTCGCGTAAAAGGACCAGTGTGACGGGCTGCTATTTGGTGTAGTGGAAAAGTTTGCGGGAAGGCTGCCGTAGGTATAGCTATAAATCTTAGAGCTTGAGCTTGAATCGGCCGCCTTAACGAAGTGCAGGTTGTTGTCGCTACTCAGGTATGCCAGCCAGTAGGTCCCGGCAGTCAGATTAACCTGATTGATTACCGGCGACGTGTTCCAGCCTGCAGTCGATGTAATTTCAGCTGTTTCCGCCAATTTGGCGCCCGGCCCCCCGCCCGGCCCGGCCGCATTGTATAGGCCTAAACGCAGCTTGCCGGCAGCAGAAGATACATAGAAAGACAGGCTTTGGAGCGTACCGGGTTGAGTTAGATTAGCCGATTGGGCTATAAGAGTATTAGCGTTGCCATAGTCGTCGCTTGATAAAATACTCGTCTCGCCAAAATTAACCGGTGTAGAGGTTCCACTCACGCTCTTCCCATAGTTAGATAAGAGTATGCTCATATCCAATACATTTACCGCTCCGTCAGAGTTGATGTCAGCTGTCGAGTTAGTGGTGCCGTAGTTGGATAGTAGGATGGACATGTCGGTGACGTTGACCACGTTGTCGTTGTTTAAGTCTCCGGGCAAGTTAGGATTAGGGGCGGCCAGAGACTTTATTAGGATGATAGCGCCGATGACGGCGAAGATGATTAGGAATATACCTAGGTGGGAGCGGGAGAAGTAGTTGGTTTTGAGTTTGGGGGTTAACTGTCTCACTGGCTTTCTCACTTTGACAGGTGGTTTTTAATAACCTGATACTGGGTCCGGCTGACGCTGATCGTCGCTGTCGGATTAGTGAAAGATGGCGGATTGGCCGTAAAGATATCAAAGCCCTCTTCCTGAGCGGCGTTAGCCTGCCAAAAAGTAACCGTATAGCCGTAAGTGTCAGCTTTAGTAAGCCACTGGTCGGCCAGGCTGTTGTATTGCTGCCAGGTATTCGGAGCGCCTTTCTGTTGCGAAGGCCAGCCGGTCTCGCCGACCGACGCTTTAACGCCGTATTGAGCCCGCCAGGCTTCGAACTCGTCTATCCTAGCTAAATAGTTGGCGGTGTTGGAATCAGAGGCGGTATATTCTGAGTTTCCGTTCGTGTCACTTGTCGGATAAGTGTGCATGGAATAGACCACGTTATTGGCCGGGTCAGTAATCCAGGGCGCGCCGTTATTGGCCGCCCAACCTTGCGGCTGGGAACTGTTCATACCTTCTATCCATATCTGTTTTTGTGAGCCCTGGTTTCTTAGCGCAGTAACAGCCGCTTGCTGATAGCTTTGATAAGTGGCTTTACTGATTACATCGCCAGCCGGACCGTTACTAAACGGTTCGTTAACGAGATCATAGCCAAGTACAGTCGGATCATTGCGAAAGAGATTATCCAACTGGGTCCAGAACGATACGAACTGAGCCGAAGATATCGGTGTCTTACCGCCTCCGGGGTTAGACCCGAACGCAGCGGTATAGTCACCAGCCCCATAGCGGTCACCGCCACTAGCCGACCATCCACCATTGGAATGCTGGTCCAGGATGACCTTTATGCCGGCCGTGGCGCAGCGAGACACCAAAGTCTGTAATTTGGGAGTATAGACATTATCGAGTGAGCCACCTAATGTTGGTTGCAACCGTCCCCACGGTAACGGTATACGAACTAAATCGACTCCTTGCGATTTCAGGTATTGCAGGGATGCAAGTGAATCGATCATCTCGTAGCTGGTTGGCGCCGATGCCATATAGCCAAAAGTTGATAGGTTTACCCCTCGTAAGTATGATGATCCCGTTTGGCTGCCGGGTATCGGACTGACCGAAGTGCCGGCTGAAGGCTGCCAGGAATCAGTTGGTAATATCTTATACCACCACAGGTTAGAGGTGTTCTTTTGCCAGATCTTACCTGCTTCATAAGCCAATGTAGTTACATTGCCGGTGGTAGTATCGGCGACACCATCTACCGCAACCTGGCTCGCCGTTGTTATGGTCCAAACATGGTGATTGGCGTCAACTATTTGACCGTTTGTTCCCGAAATGACGGTATTGTCGGCCGAAATAGATAGCGCAATCTCCCCATAATGACTCAGTAATATAGACAGATCCAGGATATTAACTGTTCCGTCTCCATTGATGTCGGCTGTTGAGTTGGTGGTGCCGTAGTTGGATAGCAGGATGGACATATCGGTGATGTTGACGGTATCGTCATTGTTCAGATCTCCTGGCAGTGATTGATTAGGGGCGGCGAAAGACTTCCAGATCAGGATGCCGATCAGGCCGAAGACCAGAAGAAAGACCAGCAGCTGGGGTTTGGAGAAGGAGTGTTTGGGTTTGATTCTCCTCATGGCATGTGGCTGGATACCGCATTGAAGTCAGTGCCGTCCATAATATTATCGTGCCAGAAAGTAATCGGGAAAGTGGATTGACCTCGATAGGCGCCAAACTTATCGTTAACATTGAAGCTTGGATTACCTTGCCAAACGCTTAAGGGCGCGCTGTTAGACCACTGGATAGTCGGATAGCCGGTTAGATTAACGGTTTTATTCCACGTTGTCTGACCCTTTAACCTGTACCATCCCTCGATGATGCCCTGAGTCGGATCGCCAGTCCATTTGGCATGTACTATGACTTCGTACCAGTTGTTGGTGACGATCGGGCCGGGTATTATCTTAGTCTCGGGCACATTACCGATTGATGAACCATTGGTAGAACTGTATGTGCAGCCAGGTTTGGTAGAGTTTACATCAGCGCAAAAGCCAGTATTTATAGTTAAATCGACCTTATCGGCGTGGGCCGCCAATAATACCGGAGCTCCCCATATAAGCTGATAATTCAATTGGGCGATAGCCATGCCCCAGAAGGCCGAACTGGGCTCCTGCCAATTGGTCGGGAATTTATACATCATCCCATACCAATGGTCCGAACCGTATATCGGTCGTCGAGCTTCCAGGCCCTCACATCGTGACCCGCCATTGATAGTATCGGATGGTAAATCGATTCTGGCACCATGCGTACCCTCCCCGAATGTAGTCGTATCGACACTCATAGTCCCGTACGTATAGCCTGTATCATTCGTGCCGGCGCATTGGATACCGCCTGACCACTGACTAGTATTGCCGGTTTCGTAGTTAATATTCCAACTTATAGTCCCTGTCCCCCCTCCCCCACCGGTCGTCTGCTTGGTCCAGCTGACCTGGGCCTTAGCGGTGTTGGCGCCTTCGTAGTATTCGACTTTGACCTGATGGGTACCGGCGGTGGCTGTGTAGGTTGGGCTGAAGCTGGCGGCCTGGTCCTGCCATTGGTCCAGGATAAGATTGTTGTCTACGTATATCCTCATACCGTCATTGGTGGTGACGTTGAAGGTATAGGTAGCGGCTTCGAAGGTAAAGTTGCCTATCCAGCGGACGCTGAAGTTGTCGGCCGGGACTGATGGATCCGGAGAACCAGAACCCCAGTCAAAGTTGATGGTGTTATCTGTCCTAGTAAGTACCGGTGTACCGCTTAGGGTGGCGTTATTGAAGTAAGAACCGGTAAATACGCCGTTGCTGGTGGATGTCACGCTCTTCCCATAGTTAGATAAGAGTATGCTCATATCCAATACATTTACCGCTCCGTCTCCATTGATGTCAGCCTGGGCTATCTTGGTAGGGTCAGTGGTGCCATAGTTGGATAGAAGGATGGACATATCGGTGATGTTGACGGTATCGTCATTGTTCAGATCGCCTGGCAGTGAGGGGTTAGGGGCGGCCAGAGACTTTATTAGGATGATTAAGCCGATGACGGCGAAGATGATTAAAAAGACGCTAAGATGGGATTTGGAGAAGTAACTCTTAGGTTTTAGTTTATTAGCCACAGGCTATTGGGCCTCCCTTAAAGCCCGATAATACATAAGAGGTATTGTAGCAATAAACAAGAAATCAAATAAGAGTAATCCTGATGTCTGCGGGACCGGTCGTATTAGTAAGCCCCGAGGTTGGGTGTTGAGTCGCGGGGATTACCATCACGATCATAAGCTGGGGTGTAGGAAGGATCTGATTTGCCTATAGCGGGCGAACCGGCTTGAAGGTGATAATCATGGCTTAAGCGGTTCGCATACAATGGGTTGGCGTCTGGCAGGTTAAGGCCTGGACAGCTCCCGCCACAGGTAAACAGCTGGTTGCTACCATAAAAGTCCTGGTAATCCGTCGCGCCATTATTGTACGCGAGGTTATTCGTTACCAAAGTCAACGGGCCAGGAGTGCTTCCGGAAGAACCTACCGCAAAGACCTGTTCATTGGTTAAAAGATTATTCCTGACTATATTGTTATTGGTTGGCGCCTGGGTCTTTTCAGATAGGCTTCCCCAGACAACAATGCCACCGCCATTAAAGCTTGTCACTTTATTAGATGTAACGCCATCTATCGTGTTATTCACGATCCATGAATCATTAGTTTCGCCTCCTAGCTGTATTCCGTAACCCGCGCCTCCGACAGAGTTATAAATTATATTGTTGGCGACTAGAACTGTAAGCGCCTCCGAAAGGTACATACCGTGGTTATTGTTAGGCAGCGTCGCATCCCCAGCCCAGTTAAAGACAATGTTATTCAGAATCTGCAGGTTAGTCGTTATCGTGCTGGTCCCAATTCCTGAAGCGGCTGAACTTACCAATATACCGTGTGAGCCATGGGAAACGCTTGCTCCATTCGGACCGATAATGTTATTGCTAAGTTCAAAATTTGTACAAGAATCTATCTTGACGCCGCTGATACCGTACGCCGAAGCGAAAGTAAGGTTTTGGACTCTCATCCCTGAGCAATTACCGAAATAAACATTGTTACGTGTAGAGTCGGTGCTGGCAAATACAGCTTGAGTGTCCCCGGGATAGGTGCGGATTGTCACGGGATTAGTCGCCAAAAAAGAACAATGCGAATTAATAAGCTGAGATGGGGCCGTATAGGCACCGGCGTTCCCCCTTACCTCAATGATTGAGCCGCTTGTAGCTAACGAAACGGCCTTGGCTAAACTTTGTACCGGCGAGGATATAGTACCTGAGTTACTATCGCTACCTGCCGGTGAAACGAAGATATGACTGGTCCCGCTGCTGATTGGCAACCTGGGTGGAAGTTTAGAACCTAAAACTGGGGCGGTTGTTATGGTTTTCCCGTAATTACTCAATAGTATGGACATGTCTAATACGTTAACTGTTCCGTCTCCGTTGATGTCGGCTGTTGAGTTAGTGGTGCCGTAGTTGGATAGTAGGATGGACATATCGGTGATGTTGACGGTATTGTCATTGTTCAGATCGCCTGGCAGTGAGGGGTTAGGGGCGGCGAAAGACTTCCAGATCAGGATGCCGATCAGGCCGAAGACCAGAAGAAAGACCAGCAGCTGGGGTTTGGAGAAGGAGTGTTTGGGTTTTAGAGTTTTCACCATAACTCTGAGGCTTTAATAATGATGATATATACCCCGTTAAGCTTTAGAGGTATTGTAGCAGAAAAAACACCTAGTGGGCGGTTGAGTACTGCAGGGCGCCAGGCTTTATTCCCGAAAAGTCATTGCCCTGATTCTGCCAGATAGTAGTCTGGCCGCTGCCGGCGGTCATAAAGTCGTCCAAGGCGGCGTCGGTTTGGCCAATGAATTTAACGCGTTGGATAGTGGTTTTTTCGGCGTCTTCTAACTGTATGCCCCTATAACTCGAATATATAGTCCCGTCTTGGATAGTGTTAAAGTGACAGCCGGCGATACTTTGGCCGGCCACCGGGTTGGTCCCGGTATAAGCCGGGTCGGCCCACTCGCAGTTGAAGCCTACTTTGATACCAGCGCCGTTAGAACTTTGGCCTATGACAAAATTTTTGAATACATTACTTCGTGAATAATGCTCCAGGTACACGCCTGCGCCGTAACTACCAATGTTATCGATATCGAAGTTCGAGTAAGTACCGTTGTTAGCGTTGCCACCTAGCCACAGGCCCATCCAGCCGGCATTGCGTATCTTGATATTTGAACATAGACAATCCGTTCCGGCCCAAATGCCAGCCTCGGCGGTGCCGTTGCTTGAACCAGCAGGCACCCGGCTTACGTTACTGACATTTATATCGCTTACAACCGGCTCTACGGCTGGACTATCCGTGTAGTAGTTCGGGTAGTAAGTTTCGAAGAATACTCCGTAGCTTGTGAAGTCACTCATGATCAGGCGCTGGGCTTTGAAGCCGCTGGTAACCCTATCTTCTATCCCAAATGTCAGCACGCCGTGGCCGTATATCCAACTGTCGTACACGCCGGCGTTCTGGCCGGCAGTATTACCCCAAATCTGGATGGCGGCGCTGTCGGCGGTAGTAGAAGCATTGGATATATCAAGTTTCAGGCCGTGAACCTCCCCACCGCTAGTTGAGCCGTTGCCGCCAATTTGTAGGCCGAACTGCAGCGTCGCGCCACCTAGATTTCGGGCCCACAGCCGGTGGCTCCCAATCAGCAGAGAGCCAGTGTTGGTATATGTCCCGTTTTCAAGGATTATGTCGCGAGTCGAGCCGCTTAGAGCCGATGCCAGGCCCGAGACGGTTGATACGGCGATGGCGCCAGGCGGTAAAGTATAGACGCTGGGCGACGCTGGCGGCGTCACACCAGTAGTACCACCGCTGCCAGCGGCCGGCACGGCCTGGACAGCTGTCCCCCATGGCCCATACCCAGCAGTGTTATGCGCTGAAATCCGGAAATAATATGTGGTGCCGTTAGTCAGACCGCTTACAGTGAAACTTGTACCGGTTACGTTAAGGTTATTATTGTTGCTGCCCCACGCGCTATCAGTAGTCCAATAGACCTGATAAGTATCAACGGATTCCGATGACGGGTTGGCTGTCCAGTTAAGGGTTACTTTGCTGTCGCTTGGCGTAGTCGTTAGTCCGGTAGGAATGGAGGGCGTGGAGCTGATACTCTGCCCAAAGTGGGATAGCAATGCCGATAGGTCCAGGATATCCACGTGGCTATCGCCAGTGATGTCAGCTTGGGCTATCTTGGTAGGGTCTGTGGAACCGTAGTCACTTAGTAGGATGGACATATCGGTGATGTTGACGGTATTGTCATTGTTAAGATCTCCTGGCAGTGAGGGGTTAGGGGCGGCGAAAGACTTCCAGATCAGGATGCCGATCAGGCCGAAGACCAGAAGAAAGACCAGCAGCTGGGGTTTGGAGAAGGAGTGTTTGGGTTTGAGGGATCTCATCATTGGACGTTTTGGTAAGTGACGTGACTATTCGGTTGAAAAGGTTTACCGGAATAATAGCTGTTGGCCGTAGACCAAGTCAGAGCATTGACCGCCCGTCCATATTCAACGGTTATCGGCCCGCTACTAAGAGAATCCGTGGAAACGATTTGTCCGGATATATTGTGGCCCTCGACGTCGTGTACGGTGATATTAGCATCGTTATAAGTGCTGGCTGCGCCATTCCAGGGTGTAAGAACTCTTGCCGCGGTCCAGCCGCCGGCAGGATGCGTAAAGCTTAAATTGGCGCCGCGGATCCACAGCTCGGTGTTCTGGACCGATTCACCCACCTGAGCATCGCCGACACAGTCGGCCGTATCGTGCGTGTAGACGGAGAACTTGCTGTTATTCACGTACACCATTCCGGGCGGTTCGAAGCCGCCGCCGATATATATGGCATGAACGCCGGTGCCACAGGCACCGTTCTGGCAGTGAGGGTCAATGACAGTAGAATTCAGCCCCAGATTCCAGGTTTCTATATCGAAGTCCAGATGGTCGGAACCTAAGAAAACGCCGGCAGTATTCTTTTCGCCGAACGAATCTACGCCTCCGCCGCCGACATCATGGACTTTCAGCCCCCACCAGCGGATATTGCTGACATTCTGGGTATCACTACCGAATGAAGGGCCCACCCTGACGCCTTCATTGGCCATGCCGCCGGCGACTTGGCCGCCATACATATAAATATTGGAGGCATCGACATTAACCGAGGAATTGCCGACCTTAGTGGTGGTGCTGTCGCCGGCGAAGACCACGTTGCTGTCAAAGTAAATGCTGGCCGGGGATGATAAATGCTTGACAATATTAGTAGTACAGTTGAGACATCCATCTAGTTTCATCGGGCCAACCACATGGACCACATCGCCTGCCACAAGGGTGCCGCTGGCGCTAACCAAACTCTTGAAGGCACTGGCAGTAGTAATTGTTTTGGTGAAGCTGGTTGGCACCGTGTAGCTAGCATCGCGCCATGGGCCGGTGAAGCCGGTGCCGGGGCCCCCGCTGTTACCGCCGCTCCCTTGCGGGGTTGAACTTATGGCGTTGCCCCAGTCGCCATAACCGGCGGAGTTATGGGCCGATATCCTGAAGTAATAGGCTATACCGTTAGTTAGGCCGGTAACTGAGTAGGTGGTGCCGGTGACGCTGAGGTTTTGCTGGATGCCGCTGTTCCAGGTACTGTCTGTGGTCCAATAGACCTGGTATGTATCGACAGAGTCAGATGATGGGTTGGCTGTCCAATTGAGGGTAACTTTGGTATCAGCAGAAGTGGCAGTTAAGCCGGTGGGGATCGAGGGTGTGGAGCTGATACTCTGCCCAAAGTGGGATAGCAGTGCCGATAGGTCCAGGACATTGACTGTGCCGTCCAGGTTGATGTCAGCTGAGGAGTTAGTGGTGCCGTAGTTGGATAGCAGGATGGACATATCGGTGATGTTGACGATATTGTCTCCGTTGAGATCTCCAGGCAGAGATGGGTTGGGAGCGGCTAGGGAGCGCCAGATAATGACTCCCCCGATAGCCATGAAGACCAGCGCGAACACTCCTAAATGACTCTTGGATATCGGGGATAGGTGTCTAAGTCGGCTTTTCATATTATTGGATGACGAAGTAGCTGAATTGCAGGTTAGCACCACTGGCCAGCGGATCGATTACGTAGATAGTGAAGCCAGTGGCCGTGCTTTGGACATAGTATTTAGCATTGGCAGTCTGATCGTTGCCAGCGCTAAGTATTACTCTCGGCGCCTTAGCGAACGGCTTATTGAATGTCACGCTTATTATCTTGCCAGACGTTGTATTATTGCCTGCGGTAAGGTTTATGCTGCCGGAGCTGTCATTACCGTCTAGGCTGGCCGTGGCGATGGTATCGCCTGCCCCGGCTTCCAGGCTGTAGGCAGGTGCGGCGCCATCGGTGGCTATGTGGGCGGCAAAAGTGACGTCGTTATTAAACAAGGTCTTTTCGGTAAAGGTCACCAGTTTGTAGAAGAACACGTTGCCGTGGAAGCTGGCGTCGCCGCCGACTGTCAGACCGTCGCTAAGATTAAGCGTGGTGGTAGCCGTCTGAATGATAGTGTTGTTGGTGGTCGTGCTGTTGGGGTCAGTGGTATTGGTAGTCTCGGCGAGTTTCTGCTGCAAGCTGGCCAGCTGGTCGGTAAAGACGCTTAATCCTTCGATTTCGTTGGCCTTTATCTTATCGGCGTAGATCGTCCCGTGGACGAATAAGTTGTTATTGATAACAGTGTCCTCGCTGGTGGCTCCCAGGAAGTTAAAGAAGCTGCCAGCTACATTTGGGTCCGGCTGATCAGGATCGGGTGTTATAGGTGTTGGCTCTTGGGTCGCTACATTACTATCTGTAGAACCATCACTGCTTGATGTGTCAGAACTTGAGGAGACGTTGTCGTCCTGATACACACGGAAGTAATCTACGTCTAAGTTCATAGATGTACTTACTGTCGCGCTGGCATCCATCAGGAACATTGACATAGCCGTGCTGTTTAAGCCGCCACTACTACCGATTGCCGTTACCGTACCACATTTAGTTTCGTTTATGCCGTTTGAAACGTCGTAATCGATATAGAAAGTGATGTTTACTACGGTAGTCGCAGGTGCAACCGTACTTTCGATTCGGCCGTACATGAAATTGGTTGTCTGAGGTGACGTACCTTGATTGTCAGTGGCCGGGCATGCGACAGCGTTTGTGCTGGTGGCACTATTTGGAGCAGTGGCGCCATCAGATACTATTCCGGCCCAGCTCGTGCCGCAGGTTGGAGTGGTTGGCGCCGTACAGTTACTGAAATATATGCCTTTATCACCAACAACCGGGTTAGCTTTGGCGGTTGTGATATTGCTTATACCGGCAAAGGTCCTTTGGTTAGTCCCCGTCGCGCTGGGCCTAAATTTCATTTGCACCACGGGCAGATTCCCAGTGTTAAAGATATTATTGTTTGTACCCGCGCCTTGAGCACCACCTAGTACTTCAAGACAATCCGCGGTGCTGCCTACCGTCGCACCGGCAGTAGAGGCAAACCTTTCGAATCCATTGGTATTACTGGCCGTGTTGCTGTAGATACAACTATTAGTCGCGGCAGAAGCTCCAAAGACACCACTGGTACTTATCTCGCCACTATTATTGCTGGTGTTAGCGGTGTTACATACGGCGGCAGTCGCGGCATTGCCCCAGTCACCACGAGACAGGGTATGAGTATCTGTAAGCGCTGCAACCCCAAGACCACAGTTCGACTGCCTAAAGCTATTGAATTCTTCGCCAAAATACGAATTACGCTGGATGAATGAACCGGCAGTAACGGCTGAACCGAAGTTGGTGCTGAGATCCTTAACGTCTAGCAAGTTTATACCAGTAGTGGAGTTGACTATGCTAAGTGGTGAGTTGCCAGTACCGTCACTAAGTATTCCAACGTTACCAGTTACTTGTACTTCTTGACCGACATTAAGTCCGCCCTGTATGTTTACGTCCGCGCCAAAATTGGATATTCCATAGGTGGATAACGTGCCCGTTTCCAAGCCGCCGGCTTCTAGCTGCTGGGCGTATGTACCGCCCAGATCGAACACCTGTATTGATGTAGTTCCACTGTTAGGCACGTAGGCGTAACGTCCGAGTACGAACAGTTTTTCAGGCGCAGTACCGGTGGCAACCGAGCCGCCCACCAACACCGGCGCCGCCGGGTTAGACACGTCAACGATTTTCAGCAGGTTGTTATTAGTCGCGGACACATAAGCGTAACGGCCTTGTACGTATAAGGCTTCTGGGAAGTCGTTGGCGCTGAATGATACCGAGCCGACAGCCGCCGGGATGCTGGCCGGATTAGATACATCAAACACTTGCAGCGCATTGCCGGTGTTGCTGCTAATGACGTAAGCATATCTTCCTAATACTTGGACCATTTCCGGCTTGTTGCTAGTGGTCTGTGTAGCCGCTATTGACGGACTTAGTGGGTTGGATACGTTCATGGATTCTATATTGCCATTGGACTGGCAGGCTATGAACAGATAGTTGCCCTTAAGTGATGGGTACTGCGGGCCGGTACAAGAAGCTCCGGTGGCGGTCGTACTGACAATGGCTGGCGATGCCGGATTTGAAACATCGATCACCATGACGTTATTCGCCGTAAAGTTCGTCACATATGCATAGCGCCCTTCTACGACGATACCTTTCGGGGCCGTGCTGGCGCCGGTAGATATGGTGCCGACAGACACAAGAGCCGAAGGATTGGCGATATCGAATATTGATATGGAACCAGTGCTGGTGTTGTTGGCTACGTAGGCGTAATGCCCGGATACGGTCAGCGACTTAGGAGCACTGATGTTAGTCCCGATAGTATTCAACTGCACTGGGCTGGATGGGTTAGCGATGCTATAACTCGCGAGGGTATTGGCCGTGCTTTGGACACCATACAGATATTTGCCGACCGCGACTACCATCTGAGGAGCTGACCCCGTAGTTACGGAACCGATAGCTGATGAAGGCAGGCTGGCTCCAAAGTATGATGAGCCACTAACACTTATATTGCCTCCGACGCCAATTCCCTGGGCAAAGCTCCCCTGGCCCTGTACCTGCAGAGTACCAACCACCTGGGTATTACCGGCAGTTAAGAATCCGCCCTGGCTGCCGAGGCTAGTGTCGCCGTCGGCGGTTAAGCTTTGGCCGTTAAGCCCCAGCAGATCAAGCCCGCCGGCGATTTGGGTGCGGGCGGTAGAGGTATAGTAAATCGTGCTCATTGATGTGCCGGTAGAATCCCGTCCATTGGATACGTATATGTAACCATTTGAAGTTATTACGCTTGACTGAGTCCTAGTAGCTGGTAACGGATTAGCAGATGTGCTCCAGGCGCCAATGCTGCCATCGGCATTCTGCTTGGCGAAGAAGACCGTGGATGTACCGGTGAGCGTACTGCCATTAGTTCCACCGCCTACTACGTAAATGTATCCGTTTGATACTACGGCTCCAGCCGCTGATCGGGTTGCTGGCAATGGGGTTCCAACGCTCCAATTCGGTCCGGCTAGTGAACCGTCTTTATTTAAGCCGATGTAAACGACCGTTTTTTTGGATGAACTGCCGTTATCTCCGCCGATTACATACATGAAATTATTGGCGACTACGCCTGTTAACCTTGACTCAACGCCAGGCCCGTTAGTGGAGCTCAGAGTTATGCTGGAGGTAGTCCAAGCACCAAGAGTGCCGTCGGCGTTGGCTTTGGCATAATAGATGGTATCTTGAGCATTTGATCCATCGTCGCCGCCCACCATGTAGAGATAGCCATTAGCGGTAAGGGTAACACCAGTCCTGCCCAAATTTGACGCTGTGGGCAAAGAGTTGAGCTTGGTCCAGCTGCTAATGCTGCCGTCTACAGGATTGGGCTTTGTCGAGTAGACGGCATTGGCGTTAGTGCCACCGCCGCCCAGCGTGTATATGTATCCGTTAATCGCGACGCACCTCATCGAGCCCAGCAGGACATCAGGGTCAGGTACGTTACCCATTCTCGTCCAGCTGCCATCAGCGTTAATCCTGTAGTAATCGTCATTGGGGCCGTCGTCTATCTGATACACGTAGCCATTGAGTGAACAATTCCTTATATTCGAGGCTGCGGAGGTACTAGTGGTCGGATTTAGTTTCCATGGCTGGATGTCACCGGTATTACCCGCGTTCAAAGCTATATTATTGGTGAAACTATTTACATCAATACTGTCGGATGGCACGGTGTAAGCCAAAGCCGCTGAACCCGGAGTTAGCGTAACGCCGTCAACATATATCGTGTTAATTGCCGCCGAGGTACTGTTGCGGATGTAAATGTTAGACGGATTGGTAATTGTACCTCCGGTCGTAAACGTACAGGTAAACTGCTGCCAGCTGGTGCTTAGGGTTATGGTGGACGCGCAGTCTTGGTTAGTGCCAGATATATCCTGGCGGCCAAGCGTAAATACGGGTGTCCCGGAGTTAGCTTTGACCCACCACGACATAGTGTATAGGGTGTTCGGACTAAGGGGTACGGTGTACTTAGCGCCGTCTAAGGCGTTGGCGGTTGTAATTAGCTTGAGCGAATAGTTACCGAACTGTGCCTGAGTAGTAGCGTTATCCACTAATGAAACCGCGCCGCTGTTAACCGCCGACCAGCCATTATTATTGCCATTTTCCAGGCTTGGATTGCTTACCAGGTTCTGCAAGACATTACCTGGGTCCGCGTAGTTAGTAGCGGCCGAGCCGTACTCTAGCTGGGCGCCGTCATAATTGAAGTTGAAGGCTCCGGTGGCGCTTGTATAGCGGACGTATACACCTCCGTTGGCGGACGGCGCGCTCTTATAGATGCCGTATGTGGAGCCGGCGGCTTCGTTGACGGCCGGACTGACTGTAAGGGTCGTAGCGCCGCCCACGTTGGTAATAGTCGCCCTTTGGCCGTCGTTAAATACTATCTGGTCATTGACGGCTACGTTAGCCGTGTTCCACGAAGTCCCAGAACCTGTGACCGTGGTGCTACTACCGCTGGTGCTGGCCGTGCCGGTGCTGTAGCTAAGGCCGGAGCTGGTAGTGAAAGTACAGCTATAGCGGGTCATGGTAGTTGTCGGCGTAAGACCCGTACAAGTATCCGCGGCTTTTTCTATTTCGTAGTCAGAGCCCGTCGCCTCGGTGATAGCATGGTCGACAGTAAGACTGGTAGCGCCACCGACTACCGTGACTATGGCTGTCGTACCATCGGCGAACACTATCTGGTCACCTACACTTACATTGCCGCCGTTAAAGGTGGTGCCGGATCCAGTGACAGTCGTACTTGATACTCCGCCTGTACCTGCGGAACCTGTGTTGTAAATCATGTCCTGACGACCAATGACCAGGTTGGCGGTCGGCGCGCCGGAAGCCACATTAGCGTAAATGCTGAACGTATAGGTAGTGCTGGGCTTAAGTCCATATTTGAACTTTATGCCGCGGTTGGCCGTAGCAGTCGTTGTATCCAGCAAGTTGCGGCTACCGAATACCGGCGCGGACGTACTGGATGACAACGTGTCAGCCGCGCTGAACAGTCCTGTCACTACGTTAGTATTTACAGAAGTACCTTCGAAGTTGCCATCGGCTAACAGGTTGCCAATCGCTACGGCGCTGACGTTTACTACCGAACTGCCCTTCTTATCGCCAATCAGGAAGGCGCTGTTGCTGTCGGCTGACAGATTGACGCCGACAGGACTCTGGAATGAGGCCGAACCGGCGACAGATAGACCACCTTGTATCTGGGCGTCCCCGCCAAACATGGAGTTACTGTCTACGGCTAAAGTACCTAACTCGGCGCCGCCGGCCTCCAGCTGCTGTACATAAGCTCCCCCTAGGTCATATACACCAAGCTTACTGGAACCAAAACTGGCAACATACAGGTACTTACCCTTGGCTATAAGATTAAACACCGCGCTGCCGGGACCCGTAAAGGTACCCACGGAAACTGGGTTAGTAGGGTTGGATATATCGATAGTGGTTATGGTGCTGTTACTATCGTTACCTAGATAGGCGTAATTGCCCTGGACGTACACGGACAGAGGATTAGATCCAACCGTCAATGGCAGAGTACCGACTATCGATAGGCTGGATGGGTTGCTAGCATCAATCACTTTAAACGCATCGGCGCCGGCCTGGATCATAGTATAGATGTAGCGGCCTTGGACGAATATACTGCGAGCCGGAAGATCTCCCGTACTAAGGTTGGTGCCACCAATGCCGAACTTAAGTGTCATAACAGCCGGTGATGCCGGGTTACTAATGTCCAGCACACTTATGCCGTTGTCACTCTGGACGTAGGCGTAACGGCCTTGTACGTATACGGAGTTAAGATGAAGACCGTAAGCATTAGCCGCGGACGTGAATACTTCTTGCGGGTTGGTTGGGTTAGATATGTCTATTATATGGAGTCTGTTTGGTGGATTACCATCCGTTAAGTACGCGTACCTGCCTGATACCACGATGCTGTCCGGGCTTCCTATGTTATACGGTGAGAAAGTCGTTAAGAGTATTGGATTAGCCGGGTTACTGATATCCGCTATCTGCAGATAACCGGCGAAGGCGGCGTCCCATGTGGCGACATAGAGGTATTTGCCTTGGACATAGACAGATTCTGACCGATAGGAGCCGGTGGGCGTACCCAAGTTAAGAGTGCTAACCAGAGTCGGGCTGCTGGAGTTAGAAATGTCTATAACTTTAACGTGACCGGCAAAGTCTGGCGCGTAAGCGTAATTACCTTCTATAGCCAAATCGTTTGCACCGGCTGACGACAAGGTGCCAATGGCTGAGGTTGGCTGGCTAATGCCTATGTAGGCCGAGCTGGCTACGTTTAAGGCGCCGTTGATTGAGACGTTGCTAGCGAAACTTCCCTGACCCTGTACCTGTAAGCTGCCGATCGCCTGGATATTACCCGCAGTAATACTACCGGCTCCAGAGTTCTGGAAGTCGCTTTGGTCGGCCAGCGTCATACCGGTCAGTCCGACTAAGTCCAGGCTGCCGAACAATTGCGTACGGCTGGTTGAGGTGTAGTAGACAGTGTTAGTCCAGCTTGAAGCGCCGTTACTGCCACCTACGATATAGATATAGCCGTTAGATGTCACTGAATTATCAAAGAAGAACCGCTTATCCGGTAGTGAGTAGCTGCTGGCTTGCCAGGCACCGACTGAACCGTCGGCGTTCAGCTTGGCGTACATAACACTGTTAACGCCGGTTGTCGAACAGCTGCCGGCACTGGTACAACCACCCATCAGGTATAGATAGCCATTTAGTGAGACTGCTCCCGATTCATTAAGAGCGGTGCCGGTTGTCGGACTTATGGTAGTCCAGGCGCCAAGGCTCCCGTTGCTTTGGAACTGAGCATATTGGATAGTGTTGTTGTCCGCTGGGGTACTGTCGTTACCATTTATTACATATAAGTATCCGTTGGCGGTTACTGCGCTTGAAGCTGCTCTGGCCGCATTAAGGTTATTGGCGCTTTGCCAGGCGCCAACCGAGCCGTCGGCGTTCAGTTTGGCGTAACTTACGGTAGCGACCATTGCAGCGGCTGCTGTCTGTCCGCCAATATCGTACAGATAACCGTTATAAACGACCGCTTGGTTATTATATAAAGCCGCCAGACCGGTAGAATTAGCCGTGAGCCAGTTGCCTAAGGTACCATCGGTATTTTGTTTGGCATAGTAGACGGCGCTCGTACCGCCAGGAGCATAGCCATGCAAGACATATACGTATCCATTAGCATAAGCTACTCCCATATCACTAATCGTAGTCGGCAGATTGGTAGTCGAACCCCAGGTACCTACGCTGCCGTCGGCGTTCAGCTTGGCGTAGTTGACTGAGTTGATAGGAGCGGTATTAAAGCCGCCAATCGCATACATGTAGCCGTTGGCGGTTACCACGCCGTTGGACTGCCTGAGTGACGGGAGTCTGTTGGAGCTAAGATTCCAGCCTTGTATGTCACCACTTTGGCCGCCGTTTAAGGTGATGTTATTGGTGTAGCTGTTAACATCTATGCTATCGGCTGGAGCGCTGTAAGCCAGAGCGGTAGGAGATTTAGTCAAAGTCACGCCATCGATGTAGGCCGTATCGCTGGCCGTGTCAGTCTGCCTTATGTATATGCTCGGAGCCCGTCCGATACTGGCTCCAGTGGTGAATGTGCAGGTGAACTGTTGCCAGGTGGTGGTGAAGGTCTGGTTGGTCAGACAATCGCTATCGGTGTCAATTTCGTAGCTGGTTCCGGCCGTGACCGTTCGGCTGCCGGCGACGGATACGACCGTGGTGCTGGTGAAGCCGGTTATTACATCTGATACGCCAACGCTGGTACCACTAGTGTAGGTTATGACATCGCCTACCATGTTGGCATTGAAGGCTGCGGCGGCGGCGGTAACGGTGTTGGTGGCCTGGCCAACAGTGCTGGTCGTAGATGCCGTATACGACGCGCCGGCATTGAACGTAGCCGTACTGTTACTGGCCGCTTTGGCCCAGAAGCTTAACGAGTACTGGGTATTCGCCGTAAGCGGGGTACTGTAAGCTACACCGTTACCAGCTACCGTACCCGTAGCTATCTTCAAGGAATCATTACCGAATTGAGCGAAGTCCGTGCTTGCACTTGGACCGGTCACGCCAGTAGCACCTCGGGCGTACCAGCCGTTGGTATTACCACCTTCTAAGCTTGGGTTACTTACCAGATTCTGCAGAATAAAGCCTGGGTCAGCGTAATTAGTCGCCGCCGAGCCGTACTCCAGCTGTACGCCATCCACCCACCAGGTCGGCGTTGTAGCTCCAGTCTTTTCGATATTGAAGCCGTCAGTCACAGGATTAATCGTGCCGCCGGTAGTGAATGTGCAGGTGAATTGCTGCCAGCTGCCGGTGTTCAGGGTTACGTTATTGATGTTAGTGCATGGAGTAGGCGTGTTATTGACTATCGTGTTGGCCTGGAAAATGTTAGTCATAGTGGCGTTGGCTATCGCTGAGAAGCTAAGAGTGTAAGTGGTATTAGGCTTGAACACGTAATTGTAGAATGTGCCGGATGGGTTGGTGGCCGACGCTACCACTTTAAGACTTCTGGAGCCGTACTTAACCTGGGCGGTATCAGTCGTCAGCGTAGAGCTGCCCACGGCCGCCCAACTTGGATTGACTGCCGTACCCTCAAAACTGCCGTCGTTCAACAGATTACCGTTAGCCACAGCGCTGACGTTTACTACCGTACTGCCCTTCTTATCACCGATTAGGAACGCGCTGTTGCTGTCGGCTGACGGTGTTACGCTTAGGGCACCCTGCACCTGTTCGCTTTGGCCGACAGTTAGGCCGCCCTGGATGTTTACATCCCCGGCGAACATGGAGTTGCTATCAACCTGCAATGTGCCAAGCTCGGCGCCGCCGGCCTCTAGCTGCTGAACATAGGCGCCACCCAAGTCAAAGATCTGCAAGGTTCCATCTGTAAAGTTACCAACGTAGGCGTAACGACCACTAACCCGAACTGTTCGGGGTGAATTTCCAGTTGTAACGTTATTGACCACAACAGGGCTGGCCGGGTTTGAAATATCTATTGATTCCAAAGTGTTGTCGGTAGTTACGTAGGCGTAGCGGCCTTGGACGTATACATCACGAGCCGAAGCGCCAGACAAAGTAGCGGTGCCAACTACCGCCGGAATACTGGCTGGGTTTTTAATGTCAAATATCTGCAAAGTATTGTTCCCGGAGTTAACGACATAGGCATAGCGACCTTGGACGTACAATGCACCGATGGAATTACCCGTACCGACACTGCCAACAAATGTACTTAGACTCGCTGGATTGGATAAGTCAAAGACTTTTAGATTACTGCTTGCACCGTTTGATTCAGTTACGTAGCCATAGCGCCCCTGGACGAATATTCTTTGAGCCGAACCACCAGCCACAAACACCGAACTAAGTCTTACGGGGTTTGCTGGATTACTGACATCGTAGGATTGCAAAGTGTTAGTCGTGGTACTAACTACATACGCGTATCTTCCTTGTACGTAAACTGATATTGGGCCGCTATCCGTCGCTACACTGCCAGTCAGTGCTGGGCTTGCCGGGTTGGATACATCATAAATAGCTAGGGCGTTTGTACCGTTATGGACAATATATGCGTAGCGGCCTTGGACGTATACATCTCTTGGGGTCGTAGTAGCGAACGCCGTACTACTGACAGAAACAGGAGAGGATGGATTAGAGGCGTCAAGGATTTGCAGGTTGCCCGTGCCAGCCTGGTTAATTACATAAACATATTTGCCTTGCACGAATAATGAGCGGGTTGAACCTAACGAGGTAGCCGTGGTACTGACGGCTGTAGTGGTGATATTGCCGCTGACGTATAGCTGTCCATTGATTGATGTGGCCCCGTTTACATTCAGGCTTTGGCCGATGGTGGTACCGCCCTGGATACTAACGTCGCCAGCGAACATGGAGTTGCTATCAACCTGCAATGTGCCAAGCTCGGCGCCGCCGGCTTCGAACTGTTGGGCGTATTCGCCACCCATGTCGAACGTTGCCAGGGTATTGTTGGCATTGCTAGCGACATAGGCGTAGCGGCCGCTTACATATACACCCCTTGGAGCGCTTAGATTACTACCAACGGTTCCCACATTTACCGGCGCGACGCTTGGGTTAGAGACATCGTAAACAGCCAGGTTATTGGCGCCGGCGTTGGCGACGTAGGCGTAGCGGCCCTGTACATATACAGCCCATGGTCCAGTAAGTCCGGTAGTGGTCGATCCCGCGGGAACAATCGCCGATGGATTGGAGATATCGAATATCGACAATGCGGCGGTGGTATTGCTGGTCACATAGGCGTAGCGGCCCTGTACGTAAACGCTGAATGGTGAGCTTAAGTTTGTCGTGTCGGTATCCATGGCTACTGGTACGGCCGGGTTGGATATGTTGAATATAGCCAAAGTGTTGTTTGTGGCACTGGCGACATAAGCGTAGTTACCTTGGACGAATACCGAGCGCGGTCCGTTCAGGTTGGTAGATATCGTCCCAATTTGTACGGGTGAAGCCGGGTTAGAGATATCAAATATAACCAGTGAGCTGTTACCGGCACTGGCGATATAGGCGTAGCGACCGCTTACGTAAACCGACCGTGGGCTGCTAAGTCCAGTAGTCGTAAGGCTGACGGCCGTCGGGCTGGCCGGATTGGCGACATCGAATATGGCCAGACCGTTATTACCGAAGCTGGCTACGTAAGCGTAATGTCCCTGGACCACGGCGCTGACAGGCTGGTTCAGATTGGTAGTTATGGTTCCTTCCGCTAATGGGGATGCCGGGCTAGAGACATCGTATATTGCCAATGTATTATTACCGGTACTCGTGACGTAAGCGTATCGGCCATTTACTGTTACGGAAGTAGGCGTATTAAGGTTTGTAGTAATTGTGCCTAGTGACGAGCCCGGAACGGTGCCGCTGACGTACAGCTGACCATTTACACCCACATTGCCGTTGACTTGCAAACTCTGACCAATGGTAGTGCCGCCCTGGATATTCACGTCGCCGGCGAACATTGAGTTGCCGTCAACGCCCAAGGTGCCAAGCTCCGCGCCACCGGCTTCCAGTTGTTGCGCGTATTCACCGCCAAGGTCGAAGATATCGAAGGTACTGCTGCCAGGAACGCCCACATACAGGTAGCGGCCCTGGACGAACAGGCTGCTTGTTGTGCTACCGGTAGATATCGTACCGAGAGAAGCTACCGAAGCCATATTGCTGATGTCGTAAACTTCTACGCGGTTACTGCTTCTGGCGGTTACGTACAGGTATCGGTTCTGGACGAATACGCCGTTGGGCTCTGTGCCGGTACTTATAGTGGCAGCCACGCTGGGAGAGGCCGGGTTGCTGATATCGTATACTTTGACTTGGCCTACACTTTGGAACGGGTAGTAAGCGTAGCGGCCCTGGACGAACATAGCGCTGTTATTAGCGTTGCCTGCTGTGCAGGCGCTGCCGGCGCCAACGCTGGTATTACTCACGGAGGTAGGGCTTGCCGGATTGCTGATGTTAAAGATCTGCATAAATGCGGTACCAGCGCCACCGACTGTAACATAAGCGTAATTCCCCTGTACTCGCACGGCGCAAGGGTTAGCGTTGGTCGTGCTTGTTGAACTTACTGATACAGGACTTGCCGGATTGCTGACATCAAAGATCTGGAGCTTGCCAGAATTATATCCGGTCAGATAAGCATAACGCCCCGATACAGTCATACCAAATGGCTGTGTAACTGTACTGACCGATGAGACTAAGGTCGGGCTGTTTGGATTAGCCACATCATAAACATCCAGCAAATTATTATTGAATGAAATGATGTAAGCATAATGGCCCTGGACCGATATGCCGCCCGAGCTGGTAGTAAATCCGCTTAGCGCAGTGCCGGTACCATTTACTAAAGTAGCACTTGCAGGATTAGTAACGTCATATATCATCAACTTGCCATTGCTGAAGCTTGTTACATACGCGTACCTGCCCTGGACGTAGACATCTCCGATACCGCTAAGGTTAGTTGTCGTCGTATATATTGGGGCGGTTGGCAGGCTGCCGCTGACATACAGCGGGCCGGCTATAGAAGTTGCGCCGCCGATAGATATACCTTGGGCGAAGCTGGCCGCGCCCTGGACCTGCAGGGTGCCGACTGCTTGGATATTGCCCGCCGTAATACTGCCGCCGGACCCGGCATCAGCCAGTGTACCGCCACTGCCGCTGACTAAATCAAGCGAGCCGTTGAGCTTCAAGCGTCCGGTAGTACTCGCGTAATAAGTCGTAGTTTGGGCATTGGTATCGAGATTTGTTGATGAACCGCTTAGATAATATATATTGCCATTCGCTGAAAAACTCGCGCCATAGGCCCTGGCTCCGGGGAGCGCGTTTGTCACCGTAGTAAACGCGCCTAGCGTGCCATCAGTATTGATAGCGGCATAAGATATGTCCCTGGTAACGGCCGGCGTCGCGTTTTCACCTCCCATTACGTATACGTAGCCATTGGCAATCGTAGGCCTTACCATTCCGTAAGCGGTCGCGCTATAGGCGGTCGTTGAGGTCCAGGCTCCCATGGCCCCAGTAACTGGGTTGATAGAAGCATATTGACTGACAGTTTGCCGGACGTTGCTGGAGTTAAAGCCACCGAAACTATATACGAAATTATTGGCGGTAACCATGTAGTTATCTTTCACGCCGCTGGTTGTGGTGTTCATCGCGGAGCCGGTACTCCAGGCGCCAAGGGTACCATCACCGTTAACCTTCGCATATATCGTTGAACCATCTACTGTATTGCTGCCCGACATATATATGTAACCGTTGGCCAAGACCGCCGATGTTTGGTATCGGGCGGCGGGCAGTGGCGTCGTAGTATTCCAGTTGCCCAGCGTGCCATCAGGATTAATCTTGGCGTAATAGGCTGTTGCCTGGGCAACCGGTCCTGTAATCGCGCCGCCCAGCTCATACAAGTAGCCGTTAGCGATTACTGAACCTTGGTTGGCAATCGCTGCGGGTAGCGGGGTACTGCTCAGAGTTGTCCACGTTATGGTTCCGTCACTCTTAACCTTACCCATCTGTACTGTAGTTATCCTGGTAGAAGCTGTATTGAAACCGCCGGCCAGGTACACATAGCCGTTGGCGTAGGCGAAACCTGAGCCGTCAACCGCAGTCGGTATCGCCGTAGCATCGGTCTGGAATGCCAGCGGCACGCCGTTGTTTCCAACAATCACCTGCATGTTCTGCGTATCCGCGGTAAACAGAGCGGCCGCTGAGGAATTCTGGATCTGCAGGGCGTTACCTACGCTAGTAGCATTATCTTTGATGACGATGCCGCCGCCATCACCTGAACTTAGCAGGATTGTCTGGTCGGTACTTAAAGCGCCGTTAGTGTAGGCCGTAGCCAATGTTGTCGCCGGACCTCCAGCGCTACTTACCCCTATAACCTGCCAGTGCTGAGCAGTAGAATCATATACCATCTGAACGGTCGCGTTAGGCAGCAGATTCAGAGTCGCACCGGTGCCGGTATAGATCTTATTACCTACGCTGGAAAGTCCGGAGTCATTCAATAAGGTATGCGTAACGCTGCCACTGGTATTCACTAAAGTAAGCAGGAAGCCGTCCCGTCCATTGGCTATACCTGATATGTTGGCGGCGCTTACGCCAGTTAGACGAATCAGGCTAGCGTTAGAGCCGAAGGCCACATTGTTTTGAGCGCCGGTGCCAGCGAAGTCAGTGCCTTTCTTAAGAGCCAACGAGCCGCCGATATCTACCGAGTTGGCGTTGGTGGTACCAAGCAATATCGTACCGGATGAAGCGGCTTGCAAGCTGATGGCCCCTGCCCCGTTACCTCCCTGGATAATCGTGCTTGAGCCGGCGGCGTTTATGGAACCAATGGTTACAGCCGAAGTATTGGCTCCGCCGGTCACACCAGAACCGATATTCACCGTGGTGTTATTCGCGCCGGAACCAGCGGCTAGGTTAACCGTATGGGCGGTAGCGCCATTGAATAGGTTGGCGGTAGCGTTGGATTCAGCGGTAAATGAACCCCCCGTGTTGCCAATCGATACGACGTTGTTATTAGTAGTGCCTACGCTTACGGTCGCGCCCGATGCGCCTTGTACAGAGATCGCCGAGCTGACAGAGTTACCCAAAAGTAGGTTGCCGACCGATTGGATTGTGGTCGATCCAGCTGTAGCGCCGGTGGTCGAACCAATTACCACGTTAGTAGTGCCTGCCGCCGCCTGGTTACCGATATTGATCGTCTGGGTGTTGCCGGTGTTGATGCCGTTGATGCCGATTTGGACAGTGTTAGCTACGGCGTTGTTTCCGATATTTATGTTACCTGTGGCGGCCGATTGGACGTTAATCGTAGAGCTGATTGCGTTACCGAGCGACAGTGTGCCTTTTGATTGAACGGTGGTCGTGCCGGCCGTAGCGCCGGTGTTGGAGCCGATGGTTACATTGGTCGTACCGGCGGCGTTGGTGTTACCGATGCCGATGGTCTGGGTGTTACCGGTATTTATAGCCGTCGTGCCAATCTGGACTGAATTGTTAACGGCATTGTCACCGATGGTTATGCTGCCGCCAGTGGCTGCTTGTACATTGATGGTACCGCTGATTGCGTTACCGAGAGCCAGCGTTCCCTTGGATTGAATCGTAGTGGAACCAGCAGTAGCTCCGCTGTTAGAACCAATGGTCACGTTAGTAGTGCCGGCAACATTGGTGGTACCGATATTGATCGCCTGGGTGTTACCAGTATTTATAGCGGTCGTACCGATCTGGATTGTCTTGGCCTGGGCTCCGGTTCCCACGAAAACGTTAGCTGAGGCGGCCGTCGCATCAAGGGTCAAGTCGCCCGTGCTTGTCGTTAGCTGTGACGCCGCATTGCCCTGCAAGGTTACCGCACCGCCGCTGGTAGTGATGCCGGCGTTACCTGTTATCAAGCCGCTGAAGGTCTTGGCGCCAGCAAAAGTCTGGGCTTGTGTATCCACCAGCCCCGGGTTGGAAGCGTCAGCACAGCCCAGTGTCAGCGTATTGCCGCTTATCTGCGCGCCATTAGCGATACTTGTACAGTGCGTGTAAGTGCCGATAGTTGTAACGCCGGCACCGGCGCCACCGGCCACGTCGCCTACTACCCGCCAGAAGCCGGCGGTACTGTCGTATATAAGTTCGATCGAGCTGTTGACCGCGACTGATATATTGCCACCGGTGCCGGTGCGGATGCGCCTGTTGGCCGTCAGCTCGTTGGTAGTGTCGTTATCATTAATCTGGGCATTGGTAGTGCCGGCATTGATTATGGTCAGCCGGTAGCCGTCGCGGCCGTTCTGGATACCGGCGATGGTCTGTCCAGAAGCGCCGGTCAGACGAACTAGGGAAACATCGCCGAAGTTGATATCGGCCTGCGTGCCAGTAGTCGCGTAGTCGGCTCCCTTCTTGGTTGCCAATGAGCCGGTTATATCCACGTCCTTGCTGGCGACGAAGTTGCCGGTAGATGTCGTGGTACTGGAAGCGCCGCCTAAGGTGATATTGTTGTTATTCGTGTTACCGATGACTATCGTTCCGGTAGACGCGGCCTGGATAGCTACGCCGCCGGTTCCACCCTGGACGGTAGTCAGTGAGGTCCCGGTGGTAGAACCTACGGTGGTGGAGTGGTCGACGGCATTGGTACCAAGACCACAGGACGCCGAGCCGCATTGTATCGCTACGCTGGTAGCGCCGGTGCCGTTGCCGATGGTTATGTTCTGGGCTACGGCGTTGTTTCCGATTGATATGGTGCCTTGGGATTCGATGTTGAGCGAGTTACCGGTTCCGCTTTGGATCTTTACGTTGCTGGTGGTATTGGTTGAACCGATGGTTATAGCCTGCAAGGCACCGCCGGTACCCAGGTTTATGGTATGCGCTGTCGCGCCGTTGAACAGGTTGGCGGTGGCGTTGGATTCGGCAGTGAAGCTGCTGCCGGTATTGCCTATGGCGACCGCCTTGGCGTTAGCATCGCCTAAGTGCACCGTCGGAGTTCCGGCGGTCGAGCCGCTACCGGTATCGATAGTTATATCTCCCGCCGTACCGGATGTGGTTATATTTCCGGACTTGATGGTTATAGAACCGGAGTTAGCGGCCGTACCGCCGCCAGTTCCGATAGTGACGGTACCCGAGGTGCCGGCGCCGACAGCCGCGGTAGTAAATGTAGAAGCGGCGTTGCCGGTCAAGCTGACCGCCCCGCCGGTCACTGTCAATCCAGCCGAGCCAGTCAGCAGGCTATTAAATGTCTTGGCGCCGCCGAAGGTCTGAGCGCCGGTGTCTACCAGACCGGGGTTGCTGATGCTGGCGCAGGATAGTGAAAGGGTGCCGCTGGATATCTGGGCGCCGTTGGAGTAAGAAGTACAGTTTGTGTATGTTCCTATAGTGGTGACGCCGCCGCCAGTGCCGCCGGCGACATCGCCGATCACGCGCCAGCGAGTGGCCTGTGAATCGTAAATCATCGTTATAGAACCATTGATCGGAAGGGTTATGGCTCCGTTGGTGCCGGTGCGGATGGCGTTAGCGGCGGTCGAGTTGACGGTATCATTATCGTTTATGGTAGCCGCGTTGGTACCGGCGTTGACGACGGTCAGCAAAGAACCATCACGGTTGCCGCCGCTAACTAGAACGCCAGTTAGAGTCTGGGGCGTAGTGGCGCTGCTTAGGCGAAGCAGGCTGCTGGTTACGCTTAGATTATTCAGGTTTCCAGTAGTGGCTACATCCGTCATGTGTTTTAAGCTAAGCACTCCAGTTATATCCACGTTCGCGCCAAGACTGGTAAGACCGCCGTTGACCGTAAAGGTATTGGTGCCGTTGACGTTAACCGCGCCTACCAAGTTGATGACGCTGCCGCCTTGGATGGTGGTGGACGAGCTGGCGTTGGTCGATCCTATCGTAGTGGTGTGACCGTTGTTGGCAGTGCCCACGTTCAGGTTCTGGGAACCGTTGGCGTCAACGCTGGCGGCACTGGCCCCGCCGAATGTAAGCGTGTTGTTGTTGAAGGTGTTGGTGTTGTAAGTCCCGGTGGCGGTAATATTTCCGGCCACATCCACACCATTGGAGGTGACACTTATATATTTGTTAGCGCCACCGTTACTCTGAACCGCGAACAAGATACTGCCGAGTGGCGAAGACGCATCCTGGATAAAGAGTCCGTGTTTGGTGGTGTTAAGGGTCAGTTGCGGCGTCACGGACGAGTCGGAGCTGGCTCCGTAAACCGTCTGGAGGTCAGGCGTGGAACCGTTGGCCGCGCAGCTGCCGCTGGTAACCACACCGCCCGCGGTCTTGATACCGCTTAATATCTGGCCGCCGGCCGAACAGTCCACCGTCAGACCGGCGGTGGCGCCGACGGTTATGGCTTGGCCGCTGCCGATGGTTAGGCCGCCTTCGACGCTCAGACTAGCTACACCGGCGCCGCTGTTGGTAACCGTGAATGTCGAGTTGGAAGCGTTGTTAAGATCGAAGCTGAAGGCCGTGCCGACCTTTTGCAAAGTAGTGGTGTTGGCGCCCAGTATCACCGTTCCGCCGGCGGCGTTAAGAGTAAGATTGCCGGAGTTAGTAGCGATAGTCCCGTATTTTATCGAGGTGTAATTAGTAGGTGAAACGGCATTCTCGTAAACCTGGATCTCGTTGTTCTGGGATACCGTGTTGAGCTTGACCAGGCCGGTAGTAGGCGTCAGCAGCAGGTCGGTGGTGCTGGCTGTCGTTACGTTGCCTATATATAGGTTCTGCCAGACTTTGGAAGCGCTTCCTAGATCGATCGAGTTGGTGGTGCTGGGAGTCAGGCTGGCGTTTATGCTTACGCCGGATAGGTTACTAAGCTGGCGGTTGGCGTTACCGGCGCCACCACCACCGGAGCCGCTACAGTTGCTGAACGCCAGGTTACCCAGACCATCGGTAGACAGACAGTTACCGCTGATACCATCAGCCGTCGGAAGGACGAATGTCAGCCCGGCCGAACCGGTGGCGCCGGCTTTAAGGATAAGGCCGTTAGAGTTCGTAGCGTTATTGAACGTGATCTGGCCGTCAGTGCCGGACGGTCCGGCCTTGCCCAGGGTAAGGCCGATCTCACTGGATATACCGGCGTTTGTGACGTTAAGATAAGTGCTGGTGCCGCCGTTATTCTGGACAGTGAACAGGTTGCCGACCGTCGTTGAAGCGTCCTTTATCAGCACGCCACCGCCATCGGCCGCGCTTAAGGCTATCGTCTGGTCGCCGGCTCCCGTGCCGTTGGTATAGGCGGTAGCCAAGGTGGTAGTTACGCCGCCACCGTTGGCGATACAAGTACCGCCGGTGATGATGCCGCCGGTCACCACGCCGTTTTGGATGACGTTGCCGCTGCTACAGGTCAGCCCTATACCGTTGGATGCTCCCACCGCGTAAACCTGGCTTGACCCGATGGTCACCCCACCAGAGACACTGATATTCGCCTTGTTAGCGCCATTACTGTTAGTAACCGTTAAGGTGGACGTGCCGGCGTTAGTGATATCCAAGGTCAGCGAGCTGGCCGAGCGCTGGATGGTCGCGGAGCCAAGGATTATACTTCCGCCGGCATTTATCGTGGTATTAGAAGCGCCTCCAGTCGAACCCAGGACCGTGTTATGAGCCGTGGCGCTGGTCCCCAAGTTAAGCGTCTGGCCGCTGCCCGCATCGATATTGCCTGCTGCCGCGTTATTACCAAAGGTCAAAGTACTACTGGTAAATGTATTGGTGTTCACGGTGCCGCTGACCGTCAGGTTCTGGGTTATACTTTCACTTCCAGGATTGGTAACGGTTATGCCTGTTCTGCCTAGGGTTATAGCACTGGCGTTATTGATGCCGATCTGAACTACTCCGGTGGTTCCGGTGCTAGTACCGACGTCTATGGCCACGTTGCCTGAAGCGAAGGCGCCGGAGGTGACGTTGCCGGAAGTAACGGAGATGGCGTTAGTAGCGGCTCCGGATTTGTTGGTGGTAGTAACATTGACTCCACCATCACCCTGGAGGTTAAGCGCTCCGGAAGTCGTGGCCACGGTTGAAGCCGCGTTACCCGTTAGTGATACGGCTCCGCCAGTCACGGTGATGCCGGCTCCACCTGTGATAAGACCGTTGAAAGTCTTAGCCCCGGCCCAGGTCTGGGCGCCGGTGGATACTAGGCCGGGATTAGTGATATCAGCGCAGGAGAAAGTGATGACACCGCCACTTATCTGAGCGCCGTTGGCGAATGAAGTACAGCTGGTGAAGGCGCCGACTGAAGTGACGCCGCCGCCAGTACCGCCGGCTACGTCGCCCACTACCCGCCACCTGCTGGCCTGGGAATCATATACCAAGGTAATCGATGCGTTTGGCGCCAAGGTTATCTGAGCTCCAGTGCCGGTGCGGATACGGTTAGCAGCCGTGGCGCCGGTCTCGTCATTTATCAAAGCGTTCTGGCCGGCGGCATTGACTATTGTCAGTATGTAACCGTCGCGACCATTGGCGATGCTGTTCAAGGTCTGAGTCGAAGCGCCGGTCAACCTTATCAGTGATACATTGCCTACATTGAGATCGGCTAAGGTAGGAGTGGTCGACACATCTACTCCATGTTTATAAGCCACGCTGGATGTTACATCTAGGTTGGCGCCAAGCGAGGTATTACCTCCAGTCACACTGAAGGTAGCCGTGCCGGCGACCGTGGTATTACCATTTAAGGTGTTAGTGCCTGAACCGGTGGCGAACGTACCGCCACCCGACTGGGTGAAATTCTTGCCGCTGGCTATAGTGACATCACCGTTCAAGCTGTTGGCTCCGGAACCAGTCCCAAATGTTCCACCGCCGGACTGGGTGAAGTTCTTGCCTGATGCGACAGTCGTGTCACCGTTTAGGCTGACGGCGCCCGTTCCGGTCTGGAAGGTGCCTGATGATGAACTTTGGTTAAAGTTGCCAGTAGCACCGGCGAAGGTGATATTCTGGGCGTTGGCTACGGAGATACCGCCGTTGACTGTTAGCAGCTGGGTGATTATTTCAGACCCCTGGTTGGTCGTGGTAATCCCGGCTTTACCAAGGGTTATTGCGGAGGCATTGTTTATACCGATTTGCACAACTCCGGTGGTACCAGTTGATGTACCTACGTCTATGGCCACATTGCCCGAAGCGAAAGCACCGCTGGTTACATTACCCGATGTAAGGCTTATCGTAGATGTCGCCGCTCCGCTCTTGTTGGTGGTAGTTACGTTAACGCCTCCGTCACCCTGCAAGTTAAGCGCGCCGGAAGTGGTGGCAACCGTCGAAGCGGCGTTGCCGGTCAAAGATACGGCCCCGCCGGTGACTGTTATACCGGCGCCACCAGTTATCAGTCCATTGAAGGTCTTAGCCCCGGCCCAGGTCTGGGCGCCGGTGGAAACCAGGCCTGGATTTGTAACATCCGCGCAGCTGAAGGTGATCACGCCCGAGCTGATCTGGGCGCCATTGGCGAAGCTGGTACAGCTAGTGAAGGTACCGACGCTGGTTACTCCCGCGCCAGAGCCTCCCGCTACGTCGCCCACTACCCGCCAACGGGATGCCTGCGAATCATAAACAAGCGTTATCGAGGCGTTGGGAGCCAAGGTTATAGCGGCGCCGGTTCCTGTCCGGATCCGGTTGGTAGCGGTAGCCCCGGTTTCGTCGTTTATGGTCGCGGCCTGGCCGGCGGCATTGACTATTGTCAGCAAGTATCCGTCGCGACCGTTGGCGATGCTGTTCAAGGTCTGAGTGGAAGCGCCGGTCAATCTTATTAATGAAACGTTGCCTACGTTCAGGTCAGCTAAGGTTGGGGTCGTAGAAACATCGACGCCGTGTTTGT
>Ga0207694_10000601_pt1 | contig 32556 bp, 34 predicted proteins | sample KBSC34metaG_FD_184353 | JGI IMG/M metagenome (GOLD analysis project Ga0207694, IMG submission 184353) | Corn rhizosphere microbial communities from Kellogg Biological Station, Michigan, USA - KBS C3-4 metaG (SPAdes) (version 2) | ecosystem: Host-associated > Plants > Roots > Rhizosphere > Soil... | reverse complement strand
CCATGATCATCGCCGACGAGCTCGACGTCGATTGGAAAGACATCCGCCTGGTCCAGGCCGATCTCGATCCCGTGAAGTACGGCCCTCAGGTGGCCGGTGGCAGCACGGCGTTGCCTACCAACTGGGATCCACTGCGCCTGGTGGGCGCCACGGGACGCGCGATGTTCATCACCGCCGCTGCGCAGACCTGGAACGTGCCGGAGGCCGAACTGACCACTGGCTCCGGCAAAGTGATGCACAAGGCGTCGAACCGCACCGTCGGTTACGGCGAGTTGGCCGCGAAAGTGGCTACCCTCCCGGTACCCGATGCGAAGACCGTCAAGGTCAAAGACGCGAAAGACTACAAGATCATCGGCCAGCCGCTGCACGCCTACGACAATCCGTTCGTCGTCACCGGCAAGCCGGTTTATTCGATCGATTTCACCGTGCCCAACATGCTGTGGGCCATGTACGAGAAGTGCGCGGTCTACGCCGGCAAAGCGACCAGCGCCAATCTGGACGAGATCAAGGCCATGCCTGGAATCAAGCATGCCTTCATCGTCGAAGGAACCAACGTGCTGACGGGCCTGATGCCTGGCGTCGCCATTGTGGGCGATAGCTGGTGGCAGGTGAAGGTGGCTCGGCAGAAGCTGAAGGTGGTTTGGGATGAAGGCGCCACCGTTTCGCAGAGCAGCGCGGGTTATCTGGCGCGCGCCAACGAGCTCGGCCCGCAACCGGCTGCGTTCGACATGCGCATTGACGGCGACGCAGATACCGCTCTGAAGGGCGCCGCGAAAGTGGTGGAAGCGTCCTACGCCTATCCTTTCCTATCGCACGCACCGCTCGAACCCGAGAATTGCATCGCCAAGTGGCAGGGCGACAAGCTGGAACTGTGGGCTCCCTCACAGACTCCGATGGCTGGCCGGGCGCAGGTGGCGCAGATATTCGGCATCGCGCCCGAAAACATTACCTGGCACCTGATGAAAATCGGCGGCGGATTCGGCCGGCGTCTGACTAACGACTACGCTCTCGAAGCTACCGCCATCGCCAAGCAGGTTGGCCAACCGGTGAAACTCCTGTGGACCCGCGAAGACGATATGACGCACGATCATTATCGTCCCGCTGGTTTCCACTATTTGAAAGCGGGAATGGACACGGGCGGCAGGATGACCGCCTGGCAGAACCACTTCGTGAGCTTCGGCGAGGGCCAAAAGTTCGCCAGCGCCGCCGAGATCGCGCCTAACGAGTTCCCGGCTGGTTTCGTGCCGAACTTCAAGTTCCAGGCCTCCACCATGCCGATCGGCGTCCCGACCTTCGCGATGCGCGCTCCGCGCAGCAACGCGTTCTGCTTCGTGTTCCAGTCCTTCATCGACGAGTGCGCGCACGCGGCCGGCAAGGACCCCATCGAATTCCGCCTGGGGATGCTTGCCAACACGAAGATCATGAACCCCAAGCCCGGCCCGGTGCCCAACGGTTTCGAATTCGACGCCGCACGCATGCGGGGTGTGGTGGAGACCGTTCGCGATCTCTCGGGTTGGGGCAAGAAGAGCCTGCCCAAGGGCCGCGCGCTGGGTACCGCGTTCCAGTTCAGCCATCGAGGGTACTTCGCGCACGTGGTCGATCTGAGCGTCGACGCCAACAACAAAGTGAAGGTCCACAAAGTGTGGGTGTGCGGCGATATCGGCAGCCAGATCGTCAACCCTAGCGCCGCGGAAAACATGTGCCAGGGCGGCGTGATCGAGGGCATGAGCCATGCCATGGCCTGGGAAATCACCATCGACAAAGGCCGTGCGATGCAGACCAATTTCCACCAGTATCAGCCTACCCGGCTGATACAAGCGCCGCCGGAAATCGAAGTGCACTTCGTGAAGACCAACAATCCGCCGACGGGCTTGGGCGAACCGGCCATGCCGCCGGTGGCTCCCGCGATCGCGAACGCGCTCTTTACTGCGACGGGTAAGCGTATTCGTACGCTGCCGCTGTCGAAGAGCGGATTTAGCTGGGCGTAATCCCAGCAGATCACCTAAACAAAAAGGGTCGCCCAAACCTTCGGGCGACCCTTTCATTTTTGGGGCTGCGTCTAACGGAGCGCGCAAGGCGTCGGATCCCAGCCAGTAGCATCCGCCTGCTTGCGGAAATGCGTGCTGCGCTGGTACGGTCGCGCGAGATATGTTGGATCCTCGATCAGCGTGGTCACGATCAGGTACTGAACGCCATCGGCCTCTTTGACCAGATCATAGTGTTCGGTGATCACTGCGTTCGCGCTATACGGCACGCCATTACGCTGTATGTAGGCGGGCTTCGCCTTGGTGATGACGACGTTGAGATCGCCTCCACGCGCCGGCTCGCCTGCTTGCGGAGGGCGGCCGCCCGCGAACTCCCAATTGGCCTTGGCGGCGCCTTGCAGCGTGCCCTCTTCACTTGCGGGAACGGCGCCGAAGTGGAATAAACGCGTCTGCGTCCCGGTATCTGCTTCCACTTTCAAGGTGGCATCATCCTGCCAGGTGATGTGCAGCCGCCCGGTCATGCGCGTAACGCCGCCGGCCCCATAAGGCAGACACTGGTTCCCCGCGGCTTCGTCTTTCGCCGGGTCCCAGGAGAGGGCGATCTTGCGGCCCTCGGCACTGACAGGAACGTTGGGGAAATCGCCCGGCGCCGGCGTCATCATGCGATAGCGCCAGTCCTCCGTGATCAGCGCCACCCAGTATCCCGTGAGATCGACGGGAGCGACGTCTTTCGCATTGCGCGGAGGCCCCCCGCCGCCGCGTCCCTGTGCCACGGCTCGACCTGGAGCCGCCAGCATCAACACGGCCGCAATCGCAACTACCGGCGCTGTGCGCCTGAATATTTCGAGCTTCATCGTTTCCGTCCTATTTCTTCTGCGTGAGGCTCTTGTAGACGGCCTCGATGAACTGGTCGGTGGTCCAGATACCACTGGTCGCGCCGTAGATGCCATCGTAGTCCATGGTCAGCTTGGCCGCTTTGATCTGATCGAGCGTCAAACCGCGCTTGATGGCGTCCTGGATACGGTCGCGAACGATGGTGGTCATGTCGCGATAGTAAGCGACATCGGCCGAATCGGTCACACGACCGTGACCCGGAACTATGTAAGTACCGCCTTCCAGACGAAACTCCGGTACCGCGATTTCGAGAATCCGGTTCAGCGCGTCAATCAAGCCGTTGATCGTGCCGCCGTGAGCCAGATCAACAATGGGATAACGTCCGGGAGTGAAAATATCGCCGGTCGCCAGCACATCCGAGCCGCGGAAGAACACCATGCTGTCGCCGTCGGTATGCGCCGCCGGCATAAAGAAAATCTGCACGCCCTCGCCGTTGAAAAAATGGCTCAGGTTCATGTATTCGGTGTGATATGTATCGGTCGGCTGCGCCTCAAACGGCATGGGCGGCTTCATCGCAGCCATCGCATTGAGCACGTTTTCGTGCGCATAAATCTGCGCGCCTTCATTCAGGTTGCGCGACACATTGCCGCCCGTGAAGGTCTTTCCGGACAGCGCCAGCTTGGCGTTGCCGCCAATGTGATCCGGATGCACGTGCGTATTAATGATGAAACGAATCGGATGCGGCGGCGCCACATTCTCGCCGCTCAATCCCTTGGTCGCAACGGTCTCGGCCAGTTGATTGACGGCCGCAATCACCTTGTCGCTCATATTGGCGAGTCCGGTGTCCACCATCAGAATTCCATCAGAACCCACCGACAACGTGATGTTGCCGCCGGCTCCCGACAACATATAAACGTTGCCTCGTACCGGGAAAACTTTTAGCTGCGGATTCTGATTCTGCGCAAACCCGAGTGTGGCCCAGCCGATCGCTCCCGCGACGGCCACGGCCGTGAACATCAAAATCTTTTTCAAGCGCCTCCTCCCACCTGCGGCGGACGCTTCCCGATCACGCCCTTCATCTTCTTGCGATATTCCGGATACATAGTCTCGGCGCCACCTCGCGTCGCTTCAAACGGCACTCCGTAGCGTTCGCCGAACTCAGTCAGAAAAGTGTTCTTCCCGGGCAGGATGGTCGGTACCGTTCCCTTGCCGCGTTCGATCTCGCGCACTACTTCGCACGGATACGGCGGGATCTGCTGGTGCAAATCGAGCTCATAGTCAGTGGTGCGTACAAATGGTTCGGTGAGATACACCGGGTCAGTCACTATGGTCATCACTGTTAGCCAGTTTCCGTGGCGAATCCAGTGCTCGGTGAGAGTCGCTTTCTCGCTGCGCGCCATGCCATTGCGGCGCATATAGCCTTCCTTTAAGTGCGTGACCGTAGTGGTCAGCACATCGCCATCCCACTTGGCGGTGGTGAAACCGGCCCAGGTGTAGGGAGCTTCTGCAGGAGGATGCGGACGTCCGTCCAGATAAATCGCACGATCAACAGACCGCAGCCACTCGGCGTGAAACGCCGTGATCTCGCGCGTCACCGGGTCCACTTCTTTCGAGATGCGCAGATTCGACGGCCCGCGCCAGATGTAGTCGGCCGAATGCGGACGGCACTGCCACTCGGGCAGCGTCATCATCGAAGCGCTCCAGGTATCAGCGCGCATTCGCCCGGCCGCGTTGATCGGCAGCCCCAGGTAATCGCCGAGCTCAGGACCTGGCACGCGCTCCATCTGATCTTCGTAAAACCGGGGCGCCCACTCGCCCGAAAAATCGACCTGCGCCACCGCCGGTACGCCAATCAACGCTAGCCCCAGCACCGCGAAACCCGCATATTTGGATCGAGTCACGTTAACCTCCAGACAAACATAGCACTATTAGTGATATTTCAGATAGGTGCCGTGTGTCAACTACCATTTAGAACCGCGGCGTTGATTTTCAGCATATAAGATATCCTGTCATGAGGAGTGGGATTGTGACTTCCTTCAAACGTGCGCTCTTCCTGGGGCCTCTGGTTGCCCTGTGGGCCTGCGCCCCTGCGTTCGCGCAGAAAGATATTGCCGGCGAGTGGGACAACCGCTTCGACGAAGATTTTCTGGAGCGCATTCCCGGTCCCGATATCGGCGACTACCTGGGCATCCCGCTGAACGACGCCGCGCGGCGGCACGCCGATAGCTGGGACGCTTCGCTGCTGACGCTGCCCGAGCATCAATGCAAACCGCATCCTTCCGATTACGGCATCCGCGGCCCCGCGCAGATGCGCGTGTGGAAGGAGATGGACACCGTTGCGCAAACGCTGATCGCCTATCACACGCACATTTTCTGGCAAGCTCCCGAACGCGTTATCTGGATGGATGGCCGGGCGCATCCGCCGGACTACGTGCCGCACACCTGGCAGGGTTTTTCCACCGGCAAGTGGGAAGGCGACGTCCTCACCATCACTACCACGCATCTTAAGACGGGTTGGATCCGCCGCAACGGAATTCCGCGCAGTGAGAACGCCGTCATTACGGAACACTGGGTCCGCCACGGAAAATACTTGACCGTCGCGACTATCGTCAACGACCCCGTGTACTTAACCGAGCCCTTCATCCGCACCACCGATTTCGTCGCGAACCCGGATCAGCAGATCCCGGCGTATCCCTGCGAGTCCGTAGTCGAAATCGACCGTCCGCAGGGCGCCGTTCCACATCACCTGCCCGGGACCAACCCGTTTCTCGCAGAATTCGCACAGCGCTTTGGAGTTCCCGTGGAAGCCACGCGCGGCGGAGCGGAAACCATGTACCCGGAATATCGTCTGAAGATGAAGAACTTCCCCAAGACCACCAAGGCAGCGCAATGAGAGTTCTCAAGTTCATCGCGTTGGCCGTGTTTCTCACTGTTGCACCTGCGCAGCAAAACGCGCCCGCCGAATTGCACACGCTGCACGTGCAAGGCAATGTCTACATGATCGTAGGTGCCGGCGGCAACGTGACCGTCCAGACCGGAACCGACGGAATTTTGCTGGTGGATTCAGGCCTCCCGGGCAACACCGATAAGCTGATCGCCGAAGTCCGCAAGCTCTCGAAGGGCCCTATCCGTTATCTGATCAACACTCACGTTCACCCGGATCACGTAGGTGGCAACGAGAAAATCTTCCTGGCGGGCAGCACCATCACCGGCGGCAACGTGACCGGCGACATCCAGGATGCCGGTGTCGGCGCCACCATCATCGCGCACGAAGCGGTTCTCAATCGTATAAGTTCCGCCACCGGCAACCAAGTCATGCCTGCCAAGGCCTGGCCCAGCGACACCTATTTCACCAAAGAAAAGAAACTATTCTTCAATGGCGAGGCCGTGCTGCTCTCGCACATTCCCGCGGCCCACACCGACGGCGATACCATGGTGTACTTCCGCCGTTCCGACGTTATCAGCGCCGGCGATCTGTACGTCACCACCAGCTACCCCATCATTGATCTGCAGCGAGGCGGTAACATTCAGGGCATCCTCGAAGCCCTGAACCGCATGATCGACGTCAGCGTGCCCGCCGACAAGCAGGAGGGCGGAACGTACATCATTCCGGGACACGGCCGCGTGGCCGATCAAGCCGACTTAGTGGAATACCGCGACATGACCACTATCATTCGCGATCGCATCGCCGACGGCGTCAAAAAAGGTCTCTCCCTCGATCAAGTGAAGGCCGCGCAGCCCACGCTCGACTACGATGGCGTCTACAACAAGCCCGGCGGCTTCTGGACCGCCGACCAGTTCATCGAAGCCGTCTACAAGAGTCTGAGCGCGAAGAAGTAGGAACGTCATGATGAATAAAACACTTGGCATTGCCGCAGTCCTGTTGGCTTCCTTCGCGGTGGCGCAACCGCCTGCCGGGCCGCCGCCGCGCCTCTCCGCCAAGGACGCCGCCCCCGAAGACATCACCGGCTACTGGGTCTCGATCGTCACCGAAGACTGGCGCTGGCGCATGCTGACACCGGCTAAGGGTGACATCACCAGCGTTCCTTTGAACCCCGTAGGCCGCAAGACCGCCGAAGCGTGGGACCCCTCCAAAGATGAAGCCGCCGGCGAGCAGTGCAAAGCCTACGGCGCTCCCGGCGTCATGCGTTTGCCCACGCGTCTGCATATCACCTGGCAGGATGACAACACTTTGAAAGTGGAAACCGATGAAGGCACGCAAACGCGCCTGTTCCACTTTGCCGGCAAGCCCCCGCAAGGCCAGGCCGCGACCTGGCAAGGTTACTCCGCCGCCGAATGGGACGTCAGTCATCCCACCTTCATGGGCTTCGCGCCTCCTCCACCGCCCGCCGGAGGAAAACTTCCCGGCTCTTTGAAGGTGAGCACCACCAACCTTCGTCCGGGTTATCTGCGCAAGAACGGCATTCCCTACGGCGCCGGCGCCACACTCACTGAATATTTCACGCGCACCAACGAAGCCAACGGCGATTCCTGGCTGCTGCTGACCAGCATCGTCGAAGATCCGCAGTACTTGGGCAGCGATTTCCTGACCAGCGATCACTATAAGCGCGAAGCCGACGGCTCCAAATGGAATCCGACACCCTGCCAAGCGAGATAAACATGAAGACCATCGATCACAACACCATCACCGAAGTCGCCATCGAGCAGATGGCGTCCACGCCCGACCCGCGCTTGAAGGAGATCATGGCGTCGCTAACGCGCCACCTGCACGCTTTCGCGCGCGAAGTGGATCTCAAGCCGGAAGAATGGCTCGAAGGAATCAAGTTCCTCACCGCCGTGGGCCAGAAGTGCACGGCCCACCGCCAGGAGTTCATCCTGCTCTCCGACACGCTCGGCATGAGCAGCCTGGTGAACGCGCTGCACGACCGGCGCGCGGTGGAATCCAGTACCAAATCCAGCCTGCTAGGTCCCTTCTATCGCCAGGACCTGCCCACACGCAAATTAGGCGAATCGATCGCTGGCAAGAGCAACGCACCCGAAGTCACGCTCTATGGACGCGTCACCGATGCTACGGGCCGCGGGATTCCCGACGCGTCCGTCGAAATCTGGCAGCCTGACGAAGAAGGCTATTACGACCTGCAAAGGCACGATCCTTCCGAAATGGACCTGCGCGGGAAATTTCACACCGACGCCGAAGGCCGTTATCACATGCGCACCATCGTACCCTGCGGCTACATGATCCCGATGGATGGTCCCGTGGGCGACATGATCCGCGCGCAAAAGCGCCACGGCTACCGTCCGGCGCACATTCACTTCCTGGTTTCCGCGCCTGGCTACCGCGAAGTGGTGACGGCGCTCTATGTCGCTGGCGATGAGCATCTCGACACCGATACCGTGTTCGGCCCGGACGCATCGCTAGTCGTGACAGTCGAGAAAAACGATCCCCAATCGCCGATCCCGAATCTGCCCAGCCTGCACTTCGACTTTCAATTGGCCGCCGCGAAAGAGGACGGCTTGGGACGCGTCGGTGCCGATCCTTCACAAATCATCAGCGAGCCGCAAAGCGTCAGCCGCTAACGCTGACGTCGGCCGGATCATCCGCCGCTGTCGCCGAAAACGGCAGTTGAATTAAAAAACACGCACCTTCTTTTTGGTCCGGGTCAGCCCACAGCTTACCGCCGTGATCCAGAACGGTCTGGTGCGAAAAAGCCAGCCCCAAGCCGACTCCATTCTTCTTCCCAGCGGTCACGAAGGGCTCAAATAGCCGGGCGCGGATCTGCGGCAGGATACCTGGACCGGTGTCCTGTACTCGAACGATTACAGACGTACCCTCCACGCCAGCCGTGATTCGCAGCCGCCCTCCCTTCGGCATCATGCCGAGAGCGTTGTCGATCAAGTTCAGAAACACACGCTCGATGCGCGCACGCTCCAGCGGAAGCTCGAGGTCGTCCGGCACGTCCGTTTCGATCACCACGGACTGAGCCTCAGCCGTGGCCGAAAACACTTCGCACGCCGCGGAAACAATGTCCTTCAGCCGGCACACTTCCGCGCTGGAGCTGCGCCCGCGACCCGCGTCCACCAACTCTTGCAGCAGTTGCTGCATGCGCCGCGATGAGCGATAGATGTTGCCCGCCAGCCGCTGCACCTGTCCCGTCGAAAGCTCGCCATCGATCAGCATCTCGGCGCCACCGTAGATCGCCGCCAACGGATTCCGCAGATCGTGCACGATAGAAGTCGAGAGCCGGCCGATGGTCGCAATGCGCTCTTGCCGGATCAATTCCTGCCGCCCGCCTTGAATCGAAGCGCACATGGCGTTGAACGCAGTGGCCAGCCGTCCCAGTTCGTCACGCGTGCCCCCATCCGGATCTTCTACGGGAACGCGATAGTCGTAGTTGCCATGCGCCACCTCGTCGGCGGCCCGATCCAGTTCCCTGACCGGTTTCAAGATACGTCGGGCCAAGCTATACGTGAGCCACAATCCCACTAAAACCGCGATCACCCAGACCATTACAATATTGCGCCGCAGCGCGTTGATCCGCTGCCGCGCTCCTTCCGAAGAGCGTAGAATCCGCAGCTCGCCGATGGGCTTCCCCGCCACATCCAGCAACGGCGTTCCCAACATGGTGTAGGGGGCGCCGCCGGCCTCGATCGATTCCACACGCCCCGCCTTCAAGAACACTGCCTGCACACTGGCGCTGGCCCCCGGATCGAGCGTCGAGGCCACCACCTTGCCGCCCGAAAGAAAACAGAACTCGCTGCCGCCGGTGGATTCCTTCAGGCCGCGCGCGACCTCCGGATCAACCCGGTAACCGGCCACCAGCACGTTCAGCAGTCCCATACCGCGCCCGGCCTGCACGTACACGGGCGTGACAGCGATCTGGTATAGGTGTCCGCCCGCCGTCATGAATCCGGAAGTCTGTTTGGGAAAACTTGCACCCGCGTTGCGCACCACCGGCAGATCCTGAGTCAGCGCGTCATCCGCATCGCCCCCCAAGGATGCCAGCACTTTGCCCTGAGGATCGGCCACTAGAAAAACCGCATCCTGATTCGAAATCTGTTTCCACAACTCACCCGCCGAATCGCGGATGGTCGCTTGATCGCCAGTGCTGAACGCCGCCCGGACATCCGACATGCGGCTGATCACCAGGCTGACAGCAGCCAGCGTATCGGCACGCGAGCGCCACAAAGAATCATAAGCTCGAAAGCTAGCCTGCACTTCTTCGTTGAGGCTGGCCGACATCGCGCGCGTGGCATTGTCCTGTACGATCAAACCCATTACCGCAAACAGCAGCGTCAACGCGATAGACGTCGACAGCAGGATTTTCCAAAGCAGCGACAACCGTGAGAACGAAGCCAACATCACTTTTTCCCCGGATAAATCGCCTGGTCGCCCGAGCCCGGCTGATACTCGTGGCCATACTTGTTCTTGTGCGGAATCGACAAATACCCGCCCTCGGAAATCATCAGGCCTGCCAAGCTAGCCCCGTCCGGCCCCACGGTAACCTTGCGTTTTAGCCCTGCCAGCGTAGCTTCACTGGCGCGCTCGTGAAAAACCGTAAGATCGTAATCGCCCGGCGGCACGTCCGAAATCTCGAAAGCGCCATCGCGTTTCGTTGTCGCAAAGTACGGACTGCCTAGCACAACGATTACGGCGCTCATCGCCGCGTGGATGTTGCAGAACACGCGCACCACACCCTCGCGCGCAAACCGCAGGGAACGCGTGGTACCCGGCGGATACAGTCCGATGTCGAACACCTGGCCGCTATAGCTCGAAAAAGCGTTGTGAAAAATTGGATCGGCGTTGGGAAACTCGACCACCGACCCCGCCGCAACCGCCAACACGTGCGGAGAAAATGTTTTGTCTCTCTGCAGCATGACCAGGTGCTTGTCCCCGGCCGGGGGCGCTGTGCCGTCCAGCGGCTTGAGTGCGATCACTACTCCCGAAAAGTCCTTGCGGTTGCGCACAGCGGGATCGCGCGAATCGCGCAGTTCCACGCGGCCCGACACCGTCGCCGCGCCGAGCGGCAACCCCGTCAAGCTAAAACAGATAAGCCAGCGCAAGGTCATAGTGATTCACCAGCCGGAAAATTCCCCCCACGTAAGTGGTTCGCGCCTGGTTGGCCTCCAGACCTAACAACACATTCGGACCCAAGCGATATTGGGCATTTCCAGCGTATACAAAATTGCGGGTGATTTGCCCGGCCATCAGATCCGCCGCCGGATTGCTCTCCTGCCCGCCATACACATTCAAGGTCAGCCGCTTGGTGGCGAAATAGGAGAGCTGCGCCCAACCCCCGGTGGTGCGCACCGCGATGAACTGGTCATTCTTAGTCAGCGTGAATCCCTGACGCAAGCCACCCACTCCGGCCGCGTTCCTGCCGTTGAAGAATGCCCCTGTGAGCCGCAGTTTCGCGAGTGGCTGCAGCATCCAGTCAATCGTGAAGAGCCGGGACGGGACTGACATGCCCGCCACATGCGTCTCGCTCGCATGGAACCCCGGAGCAATCTCCACGCGCGCACCCGACCCAAGGTCGCTCCAAAACTCAAAGCGGCCTTCGGCGCCAGGACTTGCCGTCGAGAGCGTCGCCTGGTACACCGGACTCGCGCTCGCCGCCGGCTCGCTAGTCTGGTAAACGCTGGCCTGAGCCTTCAGACCCGAGTTATCGCCCATCGCGAACCGCTGCTCGAAACGCACTTGCGGACTCCACAGCCACAAGTTGCCCGCAGAAGTGAGCGGCGAAAAAGCCACTTGCGCCAGGGAATCCGGATCGCGTGGCGCAATCAACGGTTTGTCCTGGCCCACCATCAGAGTGCTGTTTTTCCAATCGACTTCAAGACTGGCCACGCGCATCCGCACCAAATGGTTAAGAGAGCTCGCCGTACCGCCCCACAAATCCAGATCGAGCGATCCCCGCACCTGCCCGCCCAGCACACGCGGGCCTTGAAAGCGGAGTCCGATGATGCTCTGGCTCAAGCTAGCCCCGCCGCCCGACACGCTATTCGACTGCGCGGCCGTCAGCGGGTTCTGCGCGCCCCCGCTCGCGCCGCTGTTCAGAAAGGCGTTGAACAACACCATGCCAGTCAGGGTCACCGGCATCCGCTGCGCGGCCTCGACTTTGGTTTGCGCGAGCTCCGCGGTTCGCTGTTCCTGCACCGCCACCCGTTCGTCGATAGGCGCCGGTGACACGTTGACCGGCGCTTCAGCGGCTACCGGCGCGGAAGCGCGCGCCCCCGCAATTTCATCGCGCAGCGCATGCACCTCGTCGGCGAGGTTGCGATTTTCGCGCTCCAGTTGATCCAGACGTTGCATGATCCGCTGAAACTCAGTTGGCTCCTGCGCGCCCAGAAGCGTCGGAAACAACAGCACAATTACAAGCCAGCGTTTAGGAAGCATAAATCAATTGCTCCAGTCTGTTGCGAACTTCGATGGGTGAAAACGGTTTTTGAAAATAGGCATTGGCGCCCAAAGCCTTCAGGCGCGACGGAGTCCCCGGGTCGCTGTCGCCGCTGATCACCAAAATCGGCAGCGTCCCGCTTCCCGGCCGCGAACGCACGGTTTCGATCAGCTCGAAGCCGTCCATTTGCGGGAGATGCAAATCCGTGATCACGGCGCAGATATCGCCGGCCGCGTGATCCTGTCCCAGGCAGTGCAGCGCTTCCTCGGCGGTGCGCACGATGCGCAGCCCCACGCCCGGCATCCGGTCCAGTGCGACTTCGAGTGCGTCGAGACCGAGATCCGTATCCTCGACGATAAGAACCGTGCGTGACATCGGGGCCTACGGCAAGAAGCGGTATCCCACACCGTGCACCGTGAGCAAATGCTGCGGTGCTCCAGGGTCGCGCTCCAGCTTCTGCCGCAGCCGGACCACATGCGCGTCCACCGTGCGCGTGTTCGGAAAAGATTCGTAACCCCATACGGAATTCAGAATCATATCGCGAGAGAGGGCCCGGTCGGGATTATGCAGGAAATACGTCAGCAGATTGTACTCCGCGCGCGTCAATTTCATCTCTTCATTTTTCTTAGTGACGACGCGGCGCGTGAGATCCACTTGCACATCGCCGAAGGAAAGCACTTTGGTCTCTTCCGTCGACGACCGGCGCAGCAGCGCCCGGATCCTCGCCAGCAGTTCGCGCGTCCCGAAAGGCTTCACCACATAATCGTCCGCGCCGATTTCCAGCAGCAGGACCTTATCCATTTCGTCCCCAATAGCGCTCAGCACGATCAGCGGCGTCTTCATCCCCGCGCCGCGCATCTGTTTGCATACTTCAATCCCGCTCAAACCCGGCATCCGCAGATCCACTAGCACCAGATCCGGTTGCAAGGCCATCGCCTGTTTGATGCCGGCCCTCCCGTCCTCGGCCAACGCGGGGCGGAAACCCTCGGTCTCCAGCATCAGGCCAATCGTGTCGCGTAGCGCCGCATCATCGTCGATTACTAAAACGGTTTTCATGGCTTCAACCCTTACTTTAGACGGCCGTGCGGTTTCTGGCGACCCATTATGGCGCCGGTTGGGACATGTTTACAAGTATTTTACAAATCCTTCACGACTCGATTTGAGGGTCGGTCTACACTTGCCTCTAACGGGGGTTATTAAAAGGGCAAGTGGCATTTTAGGGGTGCCCTTGCCCAATACCTCCGTCCCTATCGCCCTGCCGTCCCGCATAATAGCGGTTAGATGCGGACCTTCCGATTGACCCTCGAATACGACGGCTCCAAGTTCTCCGGCTGGCAGGCGCAAATCAACGCTCGCAGCGTACAGGGCGACTTGCAGCGCGTGGCGGACGAACTCTTCGGCGTCGAAGTCGACCTGCAAGGCGCCGGACGCACCGACGCCGGTGTCCACGCGGTCGGCCAGGTGGCGCATATCAAGGTTCGCAAACTCCGCGACGATCTGCCTCCGGTCCGCATCCTCCGCGAGTTGAACGATCGGCTTCCCTCCTCCATCGCCGTGCTTGAATGCGTCGAAACCGCACCCGCGTTTCATGCCCGTCATGACGCCGTCTCGCGCGCCTACTTTTACCAGATCTCCACGCGCAAGACCGCGCTCTCCAAACGCTTTGTGTGGTGGATCAAGCAGCCTTTGGACGTCGCCAGTATGCAAGCAGCCGCGGCGTTGATCCCTGGCCGCCACAACTTCGTCTGCTTCCGCGCGGCGGACCCATCACGCCCCGGCGAGTCTACCACCGTAGTGGTGACTTCCGCCGAAGTGGGCGTCGATGACAACCTGGTCGTGTTCCGCATCGAGGCGTCACACTTCGTATGGAAGATGGTGCGCCGCCTGGCAGGCACGTTGGTGAAGGTAGGGCTCGGCGAAGTGACCGTCGAAGAGTTTGCCAGTCTGCTCACCGGCCGAAAGAACCCCAACCTAGACATAGCTGCGTGGACCGCTCCGGCCTCCGGCCTGTTTCTCGAGGCGGTGCGCTATTAGTTGGCGGCAGCCCGCTGGTCGCCGCCCAGTAGACTCCGGATTTCCGTCTCGTACATGTCTTTACCAACCAGCCCCGTATGCGTGAAAGCGATCCTGCCATCCCGGTCGATGATGAAAGTAGTGGGCAGCGAGTCTACGTCTCCATAGGATTTCGAAACCGCATCGTTGCCCACCACCACCGTATAGTCGATCTTTTTCTGCGCCAGGTAAGGCTTGACTGATTTCCATCCGTCGTCGTCAAGCGACACGCCCACTACCGCCAGCCCGCGGTCCTTATAGGTCTTGTTGAACTCGATGAACCAGGGGATCTCTACCTTGCAGGGTCCGCACCAAGTGGCCCAGAAGTTGAGCAGCACCACCTTGCCTTTATAAGCAGCCAGTTCAACCTTTGCGCCGTTCGCATCGGCCAGGGTGAAGTTCGGAGCCGGTTTCCGGTCCAGATGCTCCGCCGCCGGCGCGCTCTTCGGTGCTGAAGAACAGCCCACCATTAGCGCGCCGGTCAGTAGCAGGCTGGTCCACAGAGTACGTGTAATTTGAGTCGGCAAAGAAATGCTCCGCTGGTTACTTCTTCATGGTGATGTTGGAAACCGTGATGGTGTCGCCCTTCATGTCTCCTGTAAGTTGCACGGTGTGGCCCGCATGAACCTGCAGCAGCCCCAGATCCTGGTTGGAGATTTTGTAAACCTTCCCGTCGCTGACAAAAACGTATTTGCCGCCGCCCTTAACACAAGCGAGCGCGCAATCCCGGTCTGTCATCCCGGCGTGCGCGGAAGTCATTTTCGCGTGACTGGTGCCACACATGCTGTCGCTGATCTGACCCGTCCAAGTCGCATCCGCGGCAGCGGCCAATGACGCGAATGCAGCCAACAGGCCCAGACAACACAGGCTTTTCAAGACTTTCTTCATGGTGGAACTCCTTTTGATCCCCTCACGGGGCCGATTTCACTTTACACTAATTACTTCGCTGGCTAAACCCTCTAGGTTACGGGCCTCCCGTAACTTCAGAACCTTTACCATCGAAGTAGGAAGTAGTGGGCTATCCGGTGTGTCTGGCCAATGATGTCACAAACGGTTCCGGGACAGGTACCCGTTTTGAAGCCGTCGCGCCCGCGGCCGTGCGCCCAAACGAAGACCGTCTCCGCGATCTGATGGTTCGCTACCAGCAGGGTGACGCCGCCGCGGTGGAAGCCTTGGTGGCGAACCTATCGCCAGCGCTGCTGCGTTTTTGTTGGGGACCGGGGATGTCGCACCACGATGCCGAGGACCTGCTGCAGGATTGTTGGCTGCGGATCCATCGCGCCCGCCATACTTACCTGCCCTCGGAGCCGCTGCTGCCGTGGATCTTCGCGGTCGCCCGCCATACGCGTCTGGATGCCTATCGCCGCCGGCGCCGGCTGGGATCGCGGGAGGTGCTGGTCGCCGCGGGTCCCGAGCCTCCCAGCGCCGCCCCGGCACCCGATAGCGAGGTCATGGACCTGGTGAACCGGCTGCCCGATGGCCAGCGCGAAGTGATTGTGATGTTGAAAGTGGTGGGCATGAGCCTGGAGGAAGTTGCGCGCGCTACCTCCTCCACGGCAGGAGCAATCAAGCAGAAAGCGCACCGCGCTTATGCCGCGCTCCGCCAGATGCTCGCCGCCGGACATTCAGGTTGAAGAGGATCATCCTATGGCGGAACTTCAATTACCCGACGCAAAGATTGACGAGAAAATCGACCGTCTCCTGGAGCTTGTTCCCGCCCCGGAGGTGTCGGCCGACCTCCACCGCAGACTGAGCGGCTCCCTGGCCGCTTCGCTCCAGGCCGTGAACCCTCTGCCCTCGGCTGGTGTGCTGGTGGTCCAATTTGGCTCGATCTTTCTGCTGTTTGCGGCGGCCCTCATCGCAATCCTGGGCGTTGCTGGATTCCGCATGCTGCATACCTGGCAGGCACTCGGCATCCTCGTCCTGCTTGCGGTCGGCGTGTCGCTTCTCTCGCTGGCCCTGGCCTGGCAAATCCGTCCGGGAAGTCTGCAGAAGATCCCCGCCGCGCTATCCTGGGCATCTTTTGGAGTGGGTTTCCTGAGCGGTGCCGCCCTGCTGTTTCCGTGGCGTGGAGCGAAAGCGTTCGTCTCGCAAGGCTGGCCCTGTTTGTTGACAGGATCGGCGGTAGCGATTCCCGGCGGTATCCTTTTCTGGCTGATCGCCCGCCGCGGTGTTCCCCTTTCCGCTGGCACTTTTGGAGGCACGCTCGGTGCCATTGCCGGTCTGCTGGGTCTCACCGTGCTTCAGTTTCGCTGCATCCATCAGGACGCCGTTCACATCATGGTCTGGCATGGAGGGGTTCTAGCCGTGTCCATCGCCGCTGGTGTTCTCGTTGCCCGTATGATAGAACGGACTCTAAGGAGTAACCGATTATGAAAGCTTTGTATCGGATTCTGAGCGTCGCCAGCCTACTGGCCAGCTTGACCTGCGTAGCTTCCGCCGCACAGGTGCAGGGCATTCTGATGGACAAGATGTGCTCCGCGTCCGCCGTTAAGCAAGGGCAGTCGTTCGCAACGAAACACGACACCAAGTGCGCGCTGGAACCCGATTGCCAGAAGACCGGATACGGCGTCTTCACGGCCGACAACAAGTTCCTGGCGCTTGACGCCGCCGGCAATGCCAAAGCCGCCGCCGCGCTAAAGGCCACCAAGAAAACCGATAACCTCAAAGTCACGGTGGAAGGCGAAGTCACCGGAGACTCCATCAAGGTCGCCAGCCTGAAGCTGCAGTAAATGGACCACCGATTCCACTCGTCGATTCTCGCCATCCTGCTGGCGCTGCCGTTGGCAGCCCAGACCAAAACCCAGACCGTTAGAACATGGACCGCACCCCGTACATCGGACGGCCAGCCCGATCTGCAAGGCGTCTGGTCGAACCCCACCATTACGCCGTTCGAGCGCCCCACGGAATTTGCCGGCAAAGCCACGCTCACCGAGAAGGAAGCCGCTGAGCTCGAAGCGCGCGCCGCCAAGGCCCGCGTAGACGGACCTCCCAAGGAAGGCGACCCCGGCAGCTACAACCAGGCTTGGTTCGACTCCGGAACGAAAGTCGTATCCACGCGCCAAACTTCACTAGTGGTGGACCCGCCCGACGGAAGAGTGCCCCTGAAACCCTCCGCCGAAGCCAAGCGGGATTACGACCTCGCCCACGCCTCCGATTCCTGGGAATACATGAGCGTATGGGACCGCTGCATCACCCGCGGCGTGCCCGCCGGAATGTTCCCGGCCGGCTACAACAACTCCTATCAGATTCTGCAGACTCCAGGTTACGTGGTGATTTTTTACGAAATGATCCACGAAACCCGCATCATCCCGGTGGACGGCCGCCCGCACCTGCCGTCCAGCATTCGCCAATGGAACGGCGACTCGCGCGGTCATTGGGAGGGCACCACTCTGGTGGTCGACACCACTAATTACAACGGCAAAGGCTGGATCGCCACCAGCGCCGCCACCGGACGCATCAAAGGCATCCCGCAAAGTGAGGCCTTGCACGTAGTCGAGCGCTTCACCCGCGCCGACAGGAATACCATCCTCTACAAAGTGACCATCAACGATCCCAACGTGTACACCCAACCCTGGACGTTAGCGATCCCCTTGAGCCGCGAAGAAAATTACAAGATTTACGAGTACGCGTGTCACGAAGGCAATCACGCCATCGAGAACGTCCTAGGCGCGGGCCGCGCAGCCGAAGCTGCGGCGAAGAAGTAGTCTAGCGCCCCGGCCCCGCCAGTTCCTTGTGCATAAAGTAACTGATCTCGATAGGCGTGTCGTCCATCGATTTCACCGCCAGCAGAATCTGGTAGTAACGTGGCAGCTTCCCATCCGCCTTCCGCATGCGCGCCACAATACTGCGGCTCAAGATCGGGTCCGTGAAAGCCTCCACCCCTGCCGTTGGACTGAAGGCGTTGGTCCCCGCCAGGTACAATACGTCGCCCTTGCCGTGCACCCCCGGCGCGTGCGTGATCAAGGTATAGCTGTCATCCACGGTGCTCTTCGTCGAACGCGGTGGAGGGTTACTTAGAAATGCCGCCTCTCCGTTCGCCGGATGAAGATTTCGGATGCCCTGCGGCTCCAGTACCAGTTCTTCTTTCAACGGCAGGGCCTGCAACTGCCGATTCCCAGACGGCGGCCCCAGGAACACCAGGTTGCCCATAATAATATCCGGCATCGAAAGTTCGTCGCTGCTGGTGACGTAGACGTTCTGCTTGCGATCCGCCAGAAACTGGCCCAGCAAAAAGGCTCCGTTTGCCGTCGAAACCCCCGTCAAATTCGCGGATTGCTGCGTCGCCAGCACCACCACCAGCGGCCGGTCCTGCGATAGCAGCGGAGCCCACAATTCCCGCAGCTCCGGCGTCCACGTAGTCGGCGGCGTTAGAGTTGCCGTAGTCCGCTCTACCTGTCGCAGCCGCAATCCGAAATAGGACGCGAAAGCCACCGCTGCCAGCAGCAGCACCGCCATCAAAATCAGGGCTCGCTTGCTTGCGGGGGGCGTGGGAATTTCAAGCAACTCCGGTTCGGGCAGGGGCTCCGGTATCGCCGCCACCGGCCGCGGCTCGAAGGTGACCTTGAACGCACCCTTGGGCAAATCCACGATGATCGGATCGGCGATGCCCTCGGTCCTGTAATACTCCGCCAGCTTCTGCCGCAACCGCGCCATATGCATCCGCACCACGGATTCCTGCCGCGGATCGTACGACTCCGGCTTCGCAAACACGTCCAGCCCGACGGTATATTCTTTTAGGCTGTCCGCCTCGCCCGAAAGCGATTTCTCCGCCAGGTAATTCAGCAGATTGCGGTGGACCTCAGAGGTGCGCAGCGCCTTGCTCTGAAGAATCCGCCGGACTTGGGCGAGATTCGTTTCTGTCTCAACAACCATTGGTTTGTCTGCTAGCTACTGCGCGGGCGCCAGCACGAAATCGAATTCACAGGTGCAAAACGGCGGTTCCGCGCCGAATTTCTGCGCCGCGGCATCTTTGGTCTTGTGTTCCGTGAATTCCGTGATCAGCGAATTTTTCACGCCGAAAACCGCATCTCCATCAAGATATTTGTCGATCGAGTCAAACACGTGTGTAGTCACCGGCGAGTAGCCGGGCGCCGACACTACGAAATGCACGTGCGCCGGACGCCACGGATGCCGATTGGTGGCCGCGAGCATTTGTCCCACCGGACCGTCTGAAGGAATTTGATACGCCACCGGGCGCGTCGTCACCACCAGATAACGACCGTCCTTATCGGTCTTGAATTTGCCGCGCATATTCATTTCGCCGAGCGACTCGTCCTGCACATCGTAAAGGCCGTCGGCCGCCGCCTGCCAAACATCCAACTCCGCTCCGGCGATGGGTTTCCCATGCAAATCGAGCACGCGGCCCGACATATAAGTGATCGTGCCATGGCGATCCGCCCCGACAATGCTATCGCCATACTGCTTTTCCGGAGCGCCGCCGCGGTGGAACGGTCCAAACACCGTCGATTCCGTCGCCCCCGCGGGCTTGCGGTTGCTGATCAGATCGGTGACCATCGAAACGCCCAGCGTATCGGATAGCAAAATGAATTCCTGGCGCCGGTCGTCGCACATTTGGCCGGTCTTGGTCAAAAATTCGATGCCCTTCCACCACTCCGCTTCCTGCAGTTGCACATCCTTCAGAAACGCATGGATGTGCTTCACCAGGCTTTGCATAATCTGCTTCAGGCGGGGATCTTCGGTGCCGTCGAACCGGCGCAACACCTCGGCGGTGATGTCGTCTTCGGTGGTCGGACGAACTCTAGTTGTTGCGGTAGACATGATGATTTCCTTCCCTGGAAAAACCGGGGGCCGGCCGGGATAGACACAGCCGCCCTTAAATTATAGTCCCTAGGCGGGATTGCGTCGCCACCCGAATGGCCAGCAGCGCTAGAAAGGCCCTCCAGGCGCGCGTTTAATGCTCGCGAGCACCTGCCACTCTTCTTTGTGCGGGTCATTTACAACCCGGCATTGGTTGTCGAGAACCATGGTCGGGCGCGTAGTCGCGTTGTAAGCCGGCCAGTTTCCCACACCCTTGCCGCTGGGGTTGCCCGTGCGTGCGAAATTGGCCCACGCCTCGCTCATCTTGTCTTGCAGAGCGTAGCGGTCCTGCCCAGTGCCGGTCATGGTCTTGGCTTCATCCACGTTGGCGAAGGCAAACGGGATCTCCAGAGTGTGATACGACTTCATCTTGCCCTCGCGCACCGGCGAACGCCACGAGAAATAGTACACATAAGCGGGGGCTTTGGCCTGCGCCACTTTCCGGTCTGCCTCCGTCAGCACCATAGTGCGTACGCCCACATCCGCCGTCGCCTTCATAAACACATCAATGTCACTGATGTTCTTGTGGACTTTCTTATAAACCTCGATAACCTTGGCCGTATCGGCATCATCGGCGCGCAGAAACTTTTTCAGGTTCTGCTTTAGTCCCGCATCATCAAGTGGATCGAGCGCATAGGGGAACAGCGGCCCCCCGGCGAAGAACGCCATCTCCGTTTCGGTGCTGCCGATCAGCATTGGTACCGTGGCGGAAGCATCCGGAGCCGTCGGATCGAAAGGATGGGTCGGCAGCGTTTTGCCATCCACTACCGGACCGAACGCCGCACCGGCGGGCCCACGCAGCGCAGCGATCACCTTGTCCATCGGCATGTTCTGCAGGTCGTCGACTTGGTTCGGCTTCAAACCCAGCGCCGCCAGGAACGCGGTTGCATTCTTCGTCGCCATATCCGGTGAAGTACCGCGGAGCGACGCACCGCTCTGCACGATGGCCCTGTGAAACAATCCCTTGGCCGAAGGCATCGCCAGCAGCGTGCTCACTTTCGCGCCGCCGCCCGATTGCCCGAAGATAGTGACATTGCCGGGGTCTCCCCCAAACTTGGCGACGTTATCCCGCACCCATTGGAGCGCCGCCACAATATCCATTTGCCCCACATTGGACGACTGCGCGTACTTCGCACCGCCAATCTCGGCCAGAAATAGATACCCGAAAGCGTTCAAGCGATGATTGACCCCCACCACCACAACATCCTGCTTGCGCGCCAGATTCGCGCCGTCGTAGATGCTGTAGCTGGCCGAGCCACCGACGAATCCGCCGCCATGCAGCCACACCATCACCGGCCGCTTGCCCGTGCCGAGTCCTTGCGACCACACGTTCAAAACCAGACAGTCTTCGCTGAGAGGTTCCTTGGGATCCGCGGCCAGAACCTCCGGCGGCTCGATACCCGGCATCACCTGGGGCGAACGCCCACCGAATTGGATGCAGTCTTTCACGCCAGCCCACGGCTTGAGCTTCGCGGGCGGCATGAAGCGCCCGGCTCCAGCAGTCGAAGACCCGTAAGGCACACCCCGAAAGCCGTAGACTTTGTCTTTCGCGAAACCGCGGATCTTTCCCGCAGTCGTCTCGACCGTAGGCGCGGTGTCGGCGCGTAGCACCCCAGCCAATACGCCAGTCAAAGCGCTCTGTTGAATAAATGTGCGGCGTTTCATCGTGCCGATTATACTATGCTGACTTTTATGCCCAACGTCAGTCATCTGGAATGCAGCCTGTGCGCCCAACGCTTCGAGGCCAACCAGATTCACAACCTGTGTTCCTGTGGCGGAGCCCTGCTAGTCCGCTACCATCTCGACGCAATCCGCGAGCTGTGGACTCGCGATTCGCTTGCCCAAGCCAAGCCCGATCTATGGCGGTATTGGCCGGTTCTGCCGGTGACCAAGCGCGAATCGATTGTGTCGTTAGGCGAGGGCATGACGCCGTTGATCGAGACCAAGCGCCTCGGCGCAGCCGTCGGAGCCAACGACCTCTGGGTAAAGGACGAAGGCCTCAATCCCACCGGCTCTTTCAAAGCCCGCGGAATGACCGCTGCGATCTCGATGGCGCGCGAGCTGGGCATCACCAAGATCGCCGTTCCCTCAGCCGGCAACGCCGCCAGTGCAGCCGCTGCCTATTCCGCCGCGGCCGGCATCGAAGCACACATTTTCATGCCGATGGATGTCCCCCAAGCCAATTTCATTGAGTGCAAAGCCCTGGGCGCGCACGTGACGCTGGTGAACGGCCTGATCAGCGACTGCGCCAAGATCGTCACCGAGCGCAAAGATCGGGAAGGCTGGTTCGACGTCAGCACGCTCAAAGAGCCCTACCGCATCGAAGGCAAGAAGACCATGGGCTACGAAGTGGCTGAACAATTCGAGTGGGAGCTGCCCGACGCCATCTTTTATCCCACGGGCGGCGGCGTGGGTCTCATCGGCATGTGGAAGGCCTTCGACGAACTGGAGACCCTGGGCTGGATCGATAGCAAAAGACCCAAAATGATCGCGGTACAAGCCGCCGGTTGCCAGCCCATAGTCCGCGCCTTCGAACGCGGCGACCAGAGCGCCGAATTCTGGCAGGGCGCGTCCACGGTCGCGGCGGGCTTGCGCGTGCCCAAGCCCCTCGGCGACAAGCTCATCTTAGACGCCCTGCGCGCCAGCCGAGGAACCGCGATTGCAATCGACGATGAAGAGATCATCGATTCGGGAATCGAACTGGCGTCACTAGAAGGCATCTTCGCCGCACCCGAAGGCGCCGCCTGCATCGCGGCGCTGCGCAAATTGCTGGCGAACGGTTTTCTCAAGCCGAGCGAGCGGATCGTTATCTATAACACTGGCTCGGGCCTGAAATACCTGGAAACCTACGCTCAGCGTTATCCGCGCGATGCCGTTTAGCTGCCCAGCCACTGCATGAAGTTCGAACCCACATTCGTAAATTCGAAGGCGTGCAAGCCCAAGTGGCTGGCTAATTCTTTGCACGCCAGAATCCCGCGGACGCTGTTGCCCTTGGCATCCAAGCGTGGTGAATAGACGGCGATTCCCAACTGCCGGTTCACCACCGCAAGGATGCCGCCACCCACCCCGCTCTTGGCGGGAAGGCCCACCCTGTAGGCCCATTCACCCGCGTGATCGTACAGCCCGCAGGTAAACATCACGGTCAGTGTGTCTTTGATGTAATTGAAATCGAACACGCGCTCTTGCGTCACCGGATTCGTTCCCATGTTCGCCAGCGTCGCCGCCATCATCGCCAAATCTTGTGCGTTCACCAACAGCGAGCACTGGGAGAAGTATTGGTGCAACGTATGATCCACTTCCGCGTCGATAATGCCGCAGTTCAGCATCAGATAGGCAATCGCGCGGTTGCGATTGCCGGTCGCATCTTCAGACGCGTACACTGATTCGTCAATGCGCAGCGGCCGCCCCGCGGCCCCGGCCATCTTCTCAACAAACGTGCGGACCCCGGAGTCACGCGAATCCTTCTTGATCATGGAAGCAATCGCGATGGCTCCGGCGTTGATCATCGCGTTGTAGGGCCGCATGGTCTTCGGCTCCAGTTCGATAGAGTTGAAGGCGTCCCCGCTGGGCTCCACGCCGACATGTTCGAGAGTCCGGTCGCGCCCAAACTCCTCAAGTGCCATCTGAAACGCGAAGGGCTTGCAGATGGACTGAATCGTGAACTCGTGTTGCGAGTCCCCTGCGCTAAAACGTTGGCCGTCCACCGTAACCATGGCAATGCCGAAATGGTGCGGATTGGCCTTGGCGAGTTCGGGAATGTAGCTGGCGACTTCGCCTCTTTCAATGTCTTTGTACTTCTCGTAAACGTCTTCGATGACTTCTTGGACGTGCGAAAAAGAGGACACGCAGTTCGCTCCAGATTGCAAAATTTGAGGAGGCGCACTAGCGGAACGAGGCCGGCGGCGGGACGGGTGGCTCCCTGAGAAAGCCAAGTTTAACAGAAATAGCCGTGCCGCAGGAGCCCCGATGGATCAGAACCCGATTGGCCGCTTAGGTTTGTCAGGCGGCTGGAACAGCTTCTTAATGGCTTTGAATATGGTTTGAATTTCATGATCGTGTGCATCGTACTTGCGCTCCAGCGTCTGCAGTTTCTGCGCGAGCATCTTATGGCTCGCAGCGTACCTACGGAGCTGCACAAAAGCCCGCATGATTGCAAGATTCACTTGAATCGCGCGCGGACTCTTGAGAACCGAAGACAGCATTGCGACGCCCTCCTGCGTGAAGACGTAGGGTAAAAAACCTCCCAAGCTCCGTCGCGTTGGTATCACATTCTGTGATACCAACGTTTCGGCTTCCTCAGCCGTGAGACGAAACATGAAATCCTCTGGAAAACGGTCGAGGTTGCGTTTTACCTGTTGCCGCAGTGCGATAGTTTTGACGCGATACAACGCGGCCAGATCGCGATCTAGCATGACATTGAAGTTTCGAACGGAGTGGATCCGGCGCTCCACAAGCCGCACAGTAAGCGGAAGGTTTGACCGTCTGGGCACGTAATGAAGTGTGCCGGCCGGGGAGAAACTCTCAGGAATATTTAGCCCCAGCCACCTGCAGCGAAGGTATCACAATCTGTGATACCAACGATCAAATCCTATCACGATCGTTTGTAAAACGGCGGAATTTGCGCGTCGTAGTTGATGAAGATGGACTTCGCATCCGTATAGTCGTGGATCGACTCGACGCCCATATCACGGCCATACCCCGATTCGCCCACGCCGCCGAACGGCGACCCCGGGCTTACGCGCTTATAGCAGTTTACCCACACCATACCGGAGCGAATCTGCGCGGCCACACGGTGCGCGCGCTGCAGACTATTGGTCCACAAGCCACCGCCCAGGCCGTAGACCACGCCGTTAGCGATCTCCATCACTTCAGCTTCGTCCTTGAAGCGCGTTACGGTCACGAAGGGTCCGAAGACTTCTTCCTGGCACACGCGATCACTGGGCTTGGCTTCGACTACCGTGGGCTCCACGTAGTAGCCTTTGGCGAGGTCAGGATTCGCCGGCGCCTTGCCGCCGGTCAGGATGTTGCCGCCCTCTTGCTTGGCGACGTCGACATAGCTGAGTACTTTGTCGCGGTGCCCGGCGGACGTCAGCGGACCCATCTCAGTGGCCGGATCCAGCGGATTGCCCTGCTTGATCGACTTAGCCAGCTTTAAAAACTTCTCGAGGAACTGGTCCGCGATCTTCTCGTGCAGCAGTAGGCGCGAACCGGCGATGCAAGCTTGGCCCTGATTGTGGAAAATAGCGAACGCCGATCCTCCCACCGCGGCGTCGATCGGCGCATCGTCGAATACGATGTTGGCGCCTTTGCCGCCCAGTTCCAATTGAACGCGCTTCAGGTTGGTCGAGGAAGCCTGTACGATCTTGCGGCCTACCGGCGTCGAACCCGTGAAGGCAATCTTGTCCACACCCATATGCTCTGCCAGGTGCTGCCCAGCCGTGCTGCCGCGTCCAGGAACCACATTGATCACACCCGGAGGGAATCCGACTTCGGCCGAAAGCTTGGCGATTCTTAGCGCGCTCAGCGGCGTTAACTCCGCTGGCTTCATCACGCAGCAATTGCCCGCAGCCAGTGCCGGACCCAGCTTCCAGCTCACAAACATCATGGGGAAGTTCCAGGGCACGATGGAACCCACAACACCAACAGGTTCGCGCAGCACGTAGTTGTGAAAGCCGGGGTCCACCTGTACTACGCGGCCGTCGATCTTATCGGCGATGCCCGCCATGTAGCGGAAGGTCGCGACGGTGCGCGCCACGTCAAGATTCTGGGTATCGCGGATGGGGTGGCCGGTGTCGAGCGTTTCTAATATCGAAAGATATTCGCGATCCGCTTCAATCGCATCCGCCAGCTTGAAAATCAAGCGGCCGCGCTCGGACGCCAGCATCTTCTTCCACGCCGGAAAAGCTTTGCGGGCCGCCGCCACCGCGCGGTCCACATCCTTGGTGCCCGCCTCGGAAATCTCACACAGCACACTGCCATCGTGCGGGTTCACGACAGGAATACGCCCGCCGTCGATCGAATCCACAAACTCGCCGTTGATGAACAGTCGCGTTTCGATGTCGAGTTTGGGGGTCACTTCTACACTGGTTGCCATTCCAAATACTCCTTATATAAATGCGGATACCAAAAAATAATGCGGGGCGCGGCCTTCCCTCAGGCCAACTTACGCCCCGCTCTCGAGTGCCTTAAAACTCTACTGGGTAAGGCGGCAGCTCGCCCGAGGAATAGCGCTTGGGTAGCGAACCGTCATTGTTTTCCCAAACCACTAGAATGGAGCGCTTGGGCGAATATCCGCGATGACGAATGTCGGCCGGCATTGCCGCCACATCACCCGCCTTCATGGTGACCTTCGCGCGCGGCTTGCCGGTCTTGCCGTCTTCTACGTCCCAAACGATCTGATCGGTCACTTGGATAAACCACTCCACGCGATCGTTGCCGTGCGTGATCGGCAGAATGTGCTCTTCGGTAGTGGCGCAGAACTGGCTATCGTCGACGCAAGAGAGCACCGACGGGTTCCAAGTAACATCGGAGCGCGAAACATAGCCGAAGGCATTGTAAGCGTGTACTTCCTTTTCAAAACCAGGCTCGGCATGAACTTCCGGCTGGTCCTGCGGAACATCGGCGAACTGCCGGTTCACCTTCATGCCCATGGCATCGTTGCGGAGCGTTAAGTCACCAGGCAAACCCACCATGCGCTTGGCCACAATGCGCTCGCGGCGGATCGCCTTCGAGTTGTTGCCATGCTTGACGCCAAAGGGAACGCCGGTCTCACCAGGCGCAGCGAAGGGATCGAAGCCCTCGTTCGTCCAGTCATCCAGCATCGCTTCAAAGACACCCTTGAGGTCTTTTGAATCGAACGTCTCCACATAATGCCGATTGGCGCTGCGGTAGGATTCATTCAACAGGCCAACGAACATCTCCACCGTGCCGTAGTGATTAATGGTTCCAAAAACGCTGTCGAAGTTCACGGTACCGTAGAAAAATCCCCAAGCCACATCGCGCATCAGGGAGCGCAGGAAGGCGTCGATGGGGATAATGTGGCGGCCGCCGGGATAGCTGATATTGGCGAAGTATTCGTCGCGTTCAAACTTGAACTGTCCGATCGAGAAGCTCTTATAACCCAAAGACCGGGTCTGGGTTTCGGTGTTAACAACCGTTGCAGTACTCATAATGGGTTCTCCTTTGATCTTAGCAAACCGATTACTTCTGACAGATATCCGCCCAGCGTTCCAAAGTGCAATCCCCTAGAATGCTCTGGATCAACAAGACCCCGGGCTTGGCGCTACGGAACTGGTACGCGGAATTCGCCGGCAGCAATGCCTGATGGCCGCGGCGCACCTTCACCCATCCCATCTTTTTGCCCTTGGGCTCACTCGCCAACTTCACCGCGCCTTCTTTGCCTGCGGGAACTTGCGCCGAATCCGGCTTAATGTAGTGGATCTCGACTTCGCCATCCATGATGACGACCGACTCGTCATGATTGGCGCTATACCAGGGCGAGTTTCCCTCCGCCCGTACGGCTTCGATGACGTATCGCAGGTTCTTACCAACCGCGACCCGCTCGTAGGGGCCAAACTTGCTGGCAACCTCGAATACGTTGGAAAAAACGTAGTGTTTCGCGTCGTCATTGATGACCTCGACGCCGCCCTTCTGATAACTGGCGAGTGACCCAAATTGGGTTTGTGGACTGCTCATGGGATGATTTACCTCCTTAGAATTGCGCTATACGAAAAGCGATGCACTGCTAGGATACTACGTTCCAACCATCCTTGGGCACTGCCAATTTAGATGCGAGAGCGGGCGCGGCCGGTTCTTCTAAGCCGCCACTCCCACTGGTTTCCGCGAGCCGCCGGGAATCTTCTTGGGTGCCGTTTCCTTCAGGAACAGGCACACCACGATACCCAACAGAACGCCGCCCAGACACAGATACAGGATGTATTGAATTCCGTAATGCTGCGCTACCCAACCAGCGATCGAAGGTGCCGCGCCGCCGCCAAAAATCTCGCCCGCGCCCACCACGATGCCGATGGCCGAGGAAATCAATCCCGCCGGCGCCGCTTCAGTGGCGATCGGACCGGTCAGCAGCGCTACCAAACCCAGAATGAAGAATACCGCAATGAACAATTCCGCAAACAGCAGCGTGTCATTGGCGCCCGTTTGGATGAACAGATACAACATCACGGCCGCGCCAATGAAGCCCAAAACCGCTACCACCCGACGCCCCAAAACGTCCGAGAGTCCGGGGAGCGCGAACTGGCCGACGAAACCTCCGAATCCAACCGCGGACGCCACGAAGCCCATCCGTTCAGGCGTAAGTTTCAAGTAATCAGTAAGGTAGCTGGGCAGCATCGCGCTCAGAACGAAAACACCGGTCATGGCGCAGAACAGAGCGAACATCGAAAGCAGAATGTTGCGGCTCTTGAAAATTTCCGCCCACTTGCCTTTCGGAATCGGGGCATGTCCCGCCGCGGTGGCGCGCTTTTCCGGCTCCCGGATCACGAAGTACATGAGCAGACCCAGAATCAGGCCAGGAATCGCAACGGTGACAAACACCCAGCGCCAGCTAACGAACTTCAACAACTGAGTGGCAATGATGGGCGCCAAGCCAAGCCCGAAAAGAGCGAATCCACACTGCTGCAAGCCCTGATTGATCCCGAGACGTTTGGGATGGGAAGCGTCATTCGTCGCCGCGAAGCTGGTAGGGCAGAAAGAGCCTTCTGTGAAACCCATCACGGCGCGGATCGCAATCAAACTGAGCAGCCCCGTCGCCATTCCCGAAAAACCGGAAAGCAGCGAGAATCCAATAATGGCCGGAATTAAGACTTTACGCCGTCCGATCCTATCGGAAATGCCCCCCATCAGGATCGCAAAGATGCCCCAAGAGAGCCCTAAGATGCCGATGATGTTGCCAGCGTCTTGATAGTTCAGGCCCAGATCTTTAATGATGGAAGGGAGCAAAGGAGCGATGATCCAGCGGTCGAGCCCCACCAGGCCGAACCCCAATCCCAGCAGAGTCACTGCTTTCCATTCGTATGAAGTGTCCCAAGCCTTCTGCGGTTCCGCCATTTGGAAGATTCTCCTTAAAAAGACGCCCGATGCGCCCAACCATTATAATGCTGCGCCCTTGGTTCCGCTACGCGCAAACGGCCAGTACTACGCCTGTCCAGCGTGAGCTTTGGCAGTGCGCTCGTTTAGATCGCGTAGTACCTGTAGCTCGGTTGCGGTCGGCAGCGGTGTGGTCTTCACTTCGGAGGCCACCTTCAACGGCCAGCCGGTCGCGGCTACCACCTGCTCCACCGTGACGCCAGGGTGGACGCTAGTCAGCACCAGTTCCTTAGTGACGGGATCGGGCGTGAGAACACCTAAGTCGGTAATCACCGCCACCGGACCCTTGCCCGGAAAGCGCATCTTCTCGCGGCTGTCTCCACCTTCCATGTGTCCGCTCGACGTGCGGAAGTCGAGCTTCTCTACAAACGCTTTTGGGCTATGGCGCAGCGTGACCAGCACCTCGCCGCAGGAGGCCGCGATGGCGGGCGCCCCTCCGGCTCCGGGCAAGCGCACTTTCGGCCTGCCATAAGGGCCGATCACAGTCGAATTGATATTCGCGAATTTATCAATCTGCGCGGCGCCCAGAAAACCCAGGCCGATCTTGCCGCCCATCAACCAGTAGTTGAAAATCTCGACGATGCCGACGACCGTGTCCGAGGTCTCGGCGAGCTCGCCGTCGCCAATCGACAACGGCAATACGTTGGGCTTGGTCCCGATGGTGCCGGATTCGTAGATCAGGATGGTGTCTGGCGCATGAGTCAGGCGAGCCAGATTGGCCGCCGCACTAGGGAGTCCGATACCGACAAACAGCGAAGTGCCGTTGCGCACCATGCGCGCGGCGGCGATGGTCATCATTTCATCGGAAGTGTAGGTTGCTTCCGCCACTACGCCACCCCCACGCTGCGCCGGAATTCGTCAAAATCCTTGGTCTTCATGATGTGTTTGTCGATCCAGGCGAGGAAGGTGTCGCGATCCTTCGAAATGACGTCCCACTGCTTATAGAACGCGTTGTTACGTGGATAGTAGCCGTGCGTGTAAGACGGAAACGCTCCGTGCTTGACCTCGGAAACCGCGCTGAGAATCCAGGTAGGTAAGATTACTGCGTTGGGCGGCGCGTCGAGTTTGTCGACGATCTCTTCCACTGTGACAATCGCGCGCTCGGCAGCCATCACCGCTTCCTTCTGCGCACCAACAATTCCCCACAGCAGCACGTTGCCTTTGCTGTCCGCTTTCTGCGCGTGGATCACGGTAACGTCGGGACGGATGGCTTTGACAGCGGCAAGCTTCTCGCCGGTGAACGGGCAATCGATGAATTGAACAGTAGTGTGCGGCGTGAGATCCGTGCCCGCGTAGCCCCGCAAAATTCCAAACGGCAGGTGCGAAGCGCCGGCGGCGTACGCCACTGCCATGCCAGCGTGCTCGTGCTCTTCGATGGCGAGCGGCTGCGGCCAGCTCTTTTCGACGGCATCGCGCAAACGGTGCAATGAGCCGACGCCCGGATTTCCGCCCCAGGAAAAACGCAGGTTGGTAGCGCAGCCCGCGCCGATCATCTGGTCGTAAAGTACGTCCGGAGTCATCCGGATCAAGGTCAAATTGCGGCGTTTTTGGCGAATGATTTCATGCCCTGCGGCGTACGGGATCAGGTGCGTGAAGCCTTCGAGTGCAATGGTGTCGCCGTCGCGCACGAATTCCGCGATGGCTTCGCTCAGGGGAAGTATCTTTGCCAACTGTGGTTTGCTCCAAAGAGGTCATTATAGCTGAGGGGCACGGAGAAGCCCAAAAATCGGGCGCTCCAGTACTAGCTAAGGGCTTCGCGAAAGGGTTTTTTGCCGGTGAGAACCGCAACCAAATCGGAATCGGGATGGTGATTCATATGTTCACTCACCACATTCGACAAGCTGTGCTTGCCGGCGGCTTCCGACAGATCGACAGGAATCGGATGCGGATTGCCGAACAGGTTGGGCGTTTGCGCGGCGACGTTGGTGATGGCGCAGCAGCGGTCCTGCCATACGCGGATGCCAAAGTGGCTCTTGAGCATCTGCTTTCCGTTACCGTAGTCCTGCCAATAGTCGATCGAGGAACGGTCAGTGCTGACGGTCCTCATGTTAGCGCTTGGTTTTTAGAAGAATCAGCACTTCGGCGCGCTGCTCTACGCTCAGGCCCCACATCTCGGCGCCATGGCTGCGGCCGATCAAAACGTTGCCGGATACGTCGTCAAAGAGCGCGTTGGATTTGAAGCGGCGCCCGTCTTCGTTGACTTGCGCGGTGTAGCCGTCGCCCAATTGTGGATCGTAGGCTTCAAAGTGGCCGCCGACTTCCTGGCGTGATTGCTGGAAGCAGATGGGGCCGTTGGATTTGGTGATGCCGCAGGTTCCGTCGACCGCCACCAAAATGTATTCGTGGACTTTCGCCATTACTACCAGCGATTGTTGCGACGGCCACCGCCACCACCGCCACCCGAGCGCTCCGTCTTAGGACGGGCTTCGTTGATGGTCAGGGCGCGGCCATTGAGTTCGGTACCGTTGAGCTCGGATATAGCCTTCTCGGCCTCGGCGTCGTTGGTCATTTCGACGAAGCCAAATCCCTTGGGCTGGCCAGTGTCGCGGTCGGTGACGATGCTGACGCGGTCAACCGTCCCGTAGGCTTCAAACATGGAGCGCACGCCATCTTCCGTGGCTGTGAAGCTGAGATTTCCTACAAAGATATTTTTCATGTTCTCCCTTTGAAATTTGCAGAACTGCGATTCGAGGCAGGAATCGGAAGGGAGCGGATTGTACCGGACGATGCGAGAGATGCCAAAATCAGCGGGCCTGTAAACTACAACCTTATAGTCGCACGAATGCGGCCGGTTGTGTGCGATTCAGACGGGTGAGCGCCAGCGCAAGCTGTCGAAGCGGGCGTAGTCACGATCGGCAGTGATCCATTCGCAACCGGATTCGATGGCGAGTGCGGCGAACCAGGCATCCTGAATCAGATTTCCAGTGGCCTTCGCGCGACGGCACAGATCCGCAAAGATGCCCCAGTGGCGCGGACCCGGTTGTACGATATGGCAATGCGGCTGGTCCAGTAGAAGCGTCGCGAAAGCCTGCGTCTCTGTCAGCCGGCTGGGCCGCGCATAGACGCGCGGGTGCGGCGATGGGCTGCGTGCTCCGGAGAATCGGTGCGCCAGGCGTAGAGCAATACGTTGACGTCGGGCAGGATCAACGGCGGCCATCCACGGTATCGAGCAGGGACGCGCTGTCGTTCAGATCGACACCGGGAAGAGTGCCTCCGCCAGCCCGGCAAACCGGCAGGACCACGCGCCGGCGCCGCGGGGTGGCGTGAGACTGGACCAGAATCAGGCGAAGACCTTGTTCGATCAAGCCGGTAAGGGTCTCACCACGCCGCGCGGCTTCCCGCTTGGCTTGCTCGAGGAGGGCGTCTTCCAGGCGCACCGTGGTTCGCGAGGCCTTGATATGTCT
>Ga0207694_10000598_pt1 | contig 32619 bp, 31 predicted proteins | sample KBSC34metaG_FD_184353 | JGI IMG/M metagenome (GOLD analysis project Ga0207694, IMG submission 184353) | Corn rhizosphere microbial communities from Kellogg Biological Station, Michigan, USA - KBS C3-4 metaG (SPAdes) (version 2) | ecosystem: Host-associated > Plants > Roots > Rhizosphere > Soil... | reverse complement strand
TTGGGTTGGGTTTGTTGTAGTCGCTGGATGAATCCACGATCCGCCTGCAAGCCCTGGTGCTTTGCCCCACGCGCGAGCTGGCCGACCAGGTGTCCAAATCCATCCGCAAGCTGGCCGCCAACATTCCCAACGTTAAGCTGCTTACCCTGTGCGGCGGCATGCCGCTGGGTCCACAGCTAGCCTCGCTGGAACACGACCCGCATATCGTGGTGGGTACGCCCGGCCGCATCCAGGAACACCTGAAGAAGGGCAGCCTGCACGGCGGCGGCATCAAGGTGCTGGTTCTGGACGAGGCTGACCGCATGCTGGACATGGGCTTTGGCGAAGCCATCGACGACATCGTCGGCCGGATCTCCAAGCACCACCAGACACTACTGTTCTCGGCCACTTATCCCGACGAGATCCGCCAGCAGAGCAAGCGCCTGCAGAAGAATCCGGTCGAGGTCACCATCGAATCGGCGCCGGTGGAAACCACCATCACCCAGCGCTTCGTGAGCGTGGATGGCGACAAGGTCGACGCCCTCGCCCGCGTGCTTGGCGTGGATTCGCAAAGCGCGCTGGTGTTCTGCAACATGCGCAAGGACACCGAAGTCGTGGCCGAGGCGCTGGACAAGCTGGGCTTCTCCGCGCTGGCGTTGCACGGCGACCTTGAGCAGCGCGATCGCGACGAGGTGCTGGTTCGCTTCGCCAATCGCAGCTGTAACGTGCTGGTAGCAACCGATGTCGCCGCCCGCGGCCTGGACATCGCTGGCCTGCCCTTAGTGGTGAGCTACGACGTGGCCCACGACGCGGACACCCACACGCACCGCATCGGCCGCACCGGCCGCGCAGGCGAGGCGGGCCTAGCGATCACCCTGGTCACCTCGCGGGAGAACGCCAAGGTCAAGGCCATGGGCGATTTCGAGGTGGAGCCGCTGCGCGCCGCCCCGGCAAAAAAGCGCCTGCAGCTGGCGCCGATGAAAACCCTGGTGGTCGATAGCGGCCGCAAGGAAAAAGTCCGTCCGGGCGATATCCTGGGCGCGCTTACCGGCGATGCCGCCCTGCCGGCCACGGCCGTGGGCAAGATCGACGTCTTCGCCACACGCTCCTATGTGGCCATCCAGCGCGACGTCGCCAACAAGGCGCTGGAACGCCTGCGCGCCGGCAAGATTAAAGGGCGGAATCTGCGCGTGCGTCCGCTGGGCTAGTTCTTTACACTGTCCGCCGGGCACCGGGGGGTGTTCGCCAAACCAGGGGACTTTCAATGACGATCATGTCCGGCATGGCCCGCGTGGCCATGCTTGCGGCGCTCTTCGCCGCGCCGTTCCAAGCCTTCGCAGATGAAGGCAGTAACGAACGCGCCTTGCTTGATTCACTCAAGCTGCAGACCGGGACGGTACCTGTACCCGCCGCGCACGCCACGCTAGCGCTACAACCGGGCTACTCCTTCCTCTCGGCCGGCGACGCGCAAAAAGTGCTGACAGACCTGTGGGGCAATCCCCCGGACAAGGAAGTGCTGGGCATGATCGTGCCGGGCGAAACGTCATCCGTGCTGGTCGATGAAAATACCTGGGCGGTAGTAGTTACTTATTCCGACGACGGGCACGTGAAGGACGACGACGCCAGCAGCATCGACTACAACGACCTGCTCAAGGACATGAAGAAAGGCACCGAGGAGTCGAGTGCAGAACGCGTAAAACAGGGTTACCCGGCGATTGAACTGGTGGGATGGGCCACGCCGCCTCACTACGATGCCGCCACGCACAAGCTGTACTGGGCGCGCGACCTGAAGTTCACCGAAAAGGATGGCCATGTCGGCCGGTCGCTCAACTACGACATACGCGTGCTTGGCCGCCATGGCTACCTGCAACTTTCCGCCGTGGCACCGCTTACCCTGCTGCCAAAGGTCGAAGCGGACATGCCCAAGGTGCTGGCCATGACCGAGTTCGATCCGGGCGTGCGCTACACCGATTTCAGCCCTAGTACCGACAAGGTGGCAGCCTATGGCATTGCCGCGCTGGTGGCTGGTGGCATTGCCGCGAAGGCAGGCCTGTTCGCCAAGCTTGGCTTGCTGCTGCTTGGCCTGAAGAAATTCCTGATCATCGGCGTTGCCGCGATCGGCGCGGCGATCAAGAAATTCTTCAATCGCAAGCAGGCCTGACGCAAAACGCTAAGCCTTGCGGCACTTTCAGGTGCCGCGAGGCTTGGCACGGTGCGTTGGCGTTGCGGCCCAGGGATCGTCGGGCCAAGGATGGCGCGGATACCGCCCCTTCATTTCCTTCTTCACCTCAGGATAGGTGCGGTCCCAGAAGCCCTTGAGGTCCTGCGTCACCTGCACCGGCCGGCCGCCGGGTGACAGCAAGTGCAGCATCACCGGCACGCGGCCATCAGCCACGCGGGGCGTATCGGCCATGCCGAACAATTCCTGGAGCTTCACCGCCAGCACCGGCGGCGCCGCGGCGTCATCTTCCTGCGCGCCATAGGTAAGCGCCCGTGTCATGCCGCTGGGCACGCGCAGGCTCTCCGGCGCCTGGGCATCCAGGGCCACGCGTTGCTGGTAGTCGAGCATGCCGGCCATCGCCTGCGAGAGATCGGCGGAGGCAATGGCATCCAGGCGCCGCTTCCCCGCAAGGTGTGGCGCAAGCCATACGTCGAGTGAGCTGAGCAGGGTCTCATCGCCTACATCAGGAAGTTCAAGCTCGGGACGCCATGTGCGCAGTGCCTGGATGCGCGCACGCAGGTTGCGGGCATGATCGCTCCAGGGCAACGCACCCAGCCCACGCTGGCGCACCACGGCCATCAGCGCCGGCAAGGCATCTTCGGCCGTCACCGGCACGCTTCGGCGCTCCAGCACGATGGCTTCGTAGCGCCGTTCGAGGAATGCTTCCACCGCATCGCGCTCGTCGTTCCAGCGCAAGCTGCGCTCTTCGACGAACAGTGCTGGATATTCTTGCTCGAGTGAATCCGGGTCGAAGGGCGCGCCGGCCACGATTAAGCTGTCCGGTGACTCATGGCGCAGTTCAATCACCACCAGCCAGGGCTCGCCATAAAGCGCCGAGGCCTCGTGCAGGCGCGCGCCGCGGCCGTTGGCCAGGGTGTAGCGGAGGGGGTTGCCATCGTCGCGTCGCGCGACGCGATCGGGAAAGGCGTGCAGCATCAGGTCGCCCACGGTACGGGCATCAGGCACGCCGGTCGCACCGTGGCGCACGCCCAGGCGGCGTCGCCAGCCCATGGCGGCCTTCTCGATCGCCGCCAGTGCACCGACGTCGGCGTCCCGCACGCGTCGTGCACCGCCGTCACGCCACAGGTGCAGCGCAGACAGCCGGGCACGGAAGTCGTCGCTACGCGACAGTTCGCCGCGCAGGGGGGAGCGCGCATCCATCAGCGCAAGCAAGTCTGCCACCAGGGGACGCAAGGTCTCTGGCGCACGCAGCGCGGCAGCGGCCAGTCGCGGCGTGGCGCCCAACGCGGCCATGCCCCGCCCTATTTGCGTAAGCCGGCCGCCTTCATCAAGCGCACCTAATCTCAGCAATAGATCGCGCGCCTGGGCCATGGCGCCTGCAGGCGGCGGATCTAGCCATGGCAGGTCATCGCTGCCCCACGCCGCCAACTCCAGCGCCAGGCCCGACAACTCGGCCTGGGCGATCTCCGCCGTGCGCGACGGCTCCAGCCGCCGGCTCTGCGCCCACAGGCGATACGCCCTTCCTGCCGCCACTCGCCCTGCGCGACCGGCACGCTGGTCGGCGGAGGCCTGGGAAATATTCACCGTCGCCAGGCGGGTGAAGCCGGAGTTCGGGTCAAAGCGGGGCTCACGTGCGAGGCCCGAATCCACCACGGCGCGAATCCCGGGGAGCGTGACGCTGGACTCGGCCACGTTGGTCGCCAGCACCACGCGCCGCGAGCCAGGTTCGGCCGGTGCCAGCGCCGATTGCTGGTCGATCAGCGACAGCTCGCCGTGCAGGGGAAGCACTTCGACCTCATCGCCGGTCATGGTTTCCAGCATGCCGCGTGCCCGGTCGATCTCCCGCCGTCCCGGCAGGAAGGCCAGTACGTCGCCTTCGTTGTCGCGCAGCGCCTGCACCACGATGCGGGCCAGATGCTGCTCGATGGTCTCCTGCGTGCGCGCAGGCGGATACTCCACCGTCACCGGAAAACTGCGCCCGGGGCTGCTGATGCGCGGACAATCGAACCACCGGGCCACGCGCTCGCCATCGAGCGTGGCGGACATCACCACCAGGCGAAGGTCCGGCCGCATCGCCGCCTGCACGTCCAGGGCCAGTGCCGCTCCCAGGTCGCCCGCGAGATGGCGCTCATGGAATTCGTCGAAGAGGATCGCGCCCACATGGCTGAGTTCAGGGTCGTCCTGCAGCATGCGGGTCAGGATGCCCTCGGTCACCACTTCGATCCGCGTCGCGGCGCTGATGCGCGATTCGAAGCGGATGCGATAACCCACCCGCGCGCCCACCTCTTCGCCCAACTGGCGCGCCATGAACGCCGCCGCCGCCCGCGCGGCGATGCGCCGCGGCTCCAGCACCACGATGCTGCGGCCTTCCAGCCACGGCGCATCAAGCAGCGCCAGGGGTACCTGGGTGGTCTTGCCAGCGCCCGGCGGCGCTTCCAGCACCAGGCGCGGACGCGCGGCCAGGGAGGCCAGGATGTCGGGGAGTACCTTCCCGATGGGAAAATCTGTCATGCGTCCATGGTAATGGATGGCCGTCGCGGCCCTGCCCTGCGCAACATAACCGTCATGTTCGCTCCCTAGGCTGGCCGTTCCGCCCGGGAGTTCACGTGTCCGCCGACAACCCGCAGGGCTGGGCCCGGTTGTTGTCCGACAAGGGCCCCGCGCTCGCCAGCTATTTCCTGCGCCGCGTAGCGCACCGTTGGGATGCCCAGGACCTGGTCCAGGAGGTCTACCTGCGCCTGTTGGGGACGGGGGATGGCGACGTCACCGCGATCCGCAATCCCGAGGCATACCTGTTCACGGTGGCGGGAAACCTGGTGAAGGAGCATGCGCAGATGCGGCGGCGCGCGCCGGTGAGCACCGAGGGCCTTCCCGAAGTGCTCGAGCGGCTGGCCACGCCATGCCAGGCGGGCAACGATCTGGACCAGGACCTGCGGCGGCAGCGCCTGATCGATCTCATGGGACGGCTGTCGCCCAAGTGCCGTGCGGTAATGGTGATGCACTACCGCGACGAGATGCCCTATAAGGACATCGGCGAGGCGCTTTCGATCTCGCCGAACATGGTGAAGAAATACATCGTTAAGGGACTGGCTCTGTGCCGGCAAGGGATGGCGCGCTATGACTGATGCCAACAGCCGGGCTTCGCGGCGCCTGACCGAGGAAGCTGCCACTTGGTACCTGGAGTTGCGCGGCGGCGGCGATCGCCGGACCAACGCGCGATTCCTGGCGTGGCTGCAACGCTCGCCGCAGCACGTGGCCGAGTACCTGGCCATCGCCGGGCTGCATAACGACCTTCCCGCAGCGGCCGCCGCGGAGAAGGCGGCGCATGCGCAACTCAAGGCGCTGGCCGCCAGTGAGCCGTCGGTGGTTCCCTTCCGGGTAAAGACCATGCCGGTTCAGCCTGCACCGTCCACGCCGCGAGTACGGGTAAGCCATGCCTCCCGCCCACGCTCCCTTCGCTGGCTCGCGATCGCGGCGGGCGTGATCCTGGTGCTTGGTGGAGGCATTCGCATCGCCACGCAGCCGTTGCCGGTAGCGCCAGGCCAGACGTACGCCTCGGACGCGTCGGCGCCCCGCACGGTGCCGCTCGAAGACGGTAGCGTGGTTGAGCTGGATCGCGGCAGTGCGATGGTGGTGCGCTTCGACACCGACGCGCGATCGATCGAACTGGTCCACGGCGCGGCATTATTCAACCTGGGCAAGGATCCCGCTCGCCCGATGACCATCCACGTCGGCACCCAGGTACTTACGGATATCGGTACCGTGTTCATGGTACGCACGGGCAGCGATGCCACGGACGTCGCCGTGATCAGTGGCCGCGTCGCCGTGGCCGCACGCACCCCACGATGGATTGACCGCGTGGCACCGCGGCTGGCTAGTGACGAGGTGCCCGTGTCGCCGTTGGTTGAACTGGGTAGCGGCGAATCGGCGCGCGTGGCAAGCGACGGCCGCCTGGTTGATCACGGCAGCACGGACATCGCCCATGCCACGGCCTGGCTTCCCACGGAGATCCGTTTCCACGACATGCCGGTGGCGGAGGTGGCGCAGCGCTTCAATACCTACCTTGGCCGGCCGCTGGTGGTCGACGACAAGGTGCTGGCTGCCAAGCGCATCAGCGGCGTATTCAAGGCGCACGATGCGGACGCCTTCGTGGCATACCTTGCCACCCTCCCTGATGTACGCGTGGAGCGCACGGCGACGGATGTACGCGTAACGGTCGCCGGCGACAAACGCAAAACAGCAACGAAGCTGTAAGAAAAAATTCATCGAATCGGCGGTACCCACTCGCACGCCCGGCCACTCTTAACTGGGGACCTTAGCGGATCACACCGCGCCGATTTCCTCCCTCCGGGTATTTGTCTCCATGCGTAAGCCGCTCGCCCTTTGCATCGCCCTGGCCTTTGCCAGCCTTGCTACTACTGCCCTTGTGGCGGCCCCGGCCGCACAGGCCATTCCGTCCATGCCGCTGGCGCAGGCGCTCGACCGCTTTGCGCAGGATGCGGGCCTGCAGGTGGTCTACGGCACCGAGATCGCCGACGGCGTACGCAGCAACGCCACCACGGCAGGCTTGAAACCCACCCAGCAACTGGACGCCATGCTTCGCGGTACGGGCATGACTTATCGTTTCGTCACCCCCACCACGGTGACCATCATCCCGGGAAACGTCGGGGCCGGCCCGGCGCCGGCAAGCACAAACATGCCGGCGATCGACAGCCGTGACCAGGCGCGCGATCTCGCGCCAGTAAGCGTGCACGCCAATGCAGTGGATACGCTTGCGCCCAGCGCGGCGCCGCTGGAAGCCAGCCAGCCGACCTCGGTGATCGACGAGCGGTTCATCCGTGACGGCCTGCGTTTCAACGCCAACTTCGACGACATCATCAAGTACGCGCCTAGCGTTACGGTGACCTCGCCCGAAGGCCCGGGCCTGGGCAAGAACGAAGGCATCAGCATCCGCGGCTTCCAGGACGGCCAGTTCAACATCACTTTCGATGGCATCCCCTTCGGTGACGCCAGCGACCTGCACCACACCACGTCGGCGTATTTCAACAACCACGTGCTGGGTCAGGCCGAGATCGATCGCGGCCCGGGCGGCGGCACGACCATCGGCAACGCCACCTTCGGTGGCACGGTGGCGCTGCGTTCGCGCGAGCCGTCGGACGAACCGGGCATCACTGCCTATCTCACCGTGGGCAGCTGGGACACGCACGCCGGTGGTGTGACGGCCGATGAGACGGTGGGCAATACGAAGATCTTCGCCGACCTTTCCAAGGAGTCCAGTGAGACCTTCCTGAAGGGCACCGACGACAAGCGCGACCACGCCTTCATCAAGACCATCAGCACGCTGAATGACGTCACCACGCTCACGTTCCTGAGCAGCTACAACCGCGAACACCAGAACACGGTACAGGGCGCCACCAAGGCGGAGATCGACCAGTACGGCTGGCGCTTTGGCCTGGGCGACGACCCCACCGTGCAGAATTACAAGGGCGCCAACAACGCAGCGTATTACTCCAGCTTCACCTATCTTGGCCTTGCCACGCAGTTCGCCGGTTGGGATCTGGACGACAAGGTGTACTACAACAGCTTCGATCACTGGGCCCGCAAGGCGGCCGATGCATCCGACATCGATCCGGCTGACAACGGCGTGACGTTCTACAACGCCGCCGGCAAGAAGGTGTCCACGTCGAAGATGGATCTTCCCGGCAAGCTTGCCGATTCCGGTTTCCGCGCCTTCGGCAACGTGCTGCGACTGGGCCACGACCTTGGCCCAGGCACTTTCCTCACCGGCATCTGGCTCGAGCGCAACCTGGATGCGCGCTACCAGTACCCGCTGGACCTCACCACCGGCGCCAAGACCGGCACCAAGTACGGCCCCATCGACAACTACCTGCTCGACGACCGCACCGACACCGTGCAGCCCTACGTGCAGTACGACTGGAAGGTGAGCGATGCGATCACGGTTAGCCCGGGCGTGCGCTATTCGGAAGTGACGCGATCCCTCGACGCCCCGCTGAACAAGGTATCGCCGCCGGTGCCGCTGAACGCCGAAGCCACCTACCACGCCACGCTGCCGTCGATCAGCGTGCACGACAAGCTCAGCGATTCTTGGACGGCCTATGCGCAGGCGGCGAAGGGTTTTCTTGCTCCGCCGATCGATGTGATCCAGGTGAACGGATCGCATAGCCTGGATCCGGAGCTCACCAAGAACTACCAGGTCGGCACGGCCTACGCATCGCGGGAATTTACTTTCGGCGCGGATGTGTACTACGTCAATTTCTCCAACTTCATCACCGAAACCGAAGTCAACACGGGCAACGGCAACGAGAGCACCTTCGTCAACGGTGGCGGCGCCATCTACAAAGGCGCCGAAGTGGAAGGCACCTGGGCCCTCACCCATGCGCTCAGCCTTTACGGCAACGCCACCTACAACAAGGCCACCTACAAGGGCAGCAGCGTGCAGGTGGCCGGCACGCCGAAAGTCACCGCCGCGCTGGGCCTGCTCTACAGTGGTAGCAACGGTTACTTCGGCTCGCTGATGGGTAAGTTCCTGGGCCACCAGTACGGCCTGGACAATACCACCGACGACGACGGCAACCTGGTGTTCAAGAACGACCAGCGCATCGCCGGCTACCTGACAGTGGACGCCGCAGCGGGCTACCGCACCGAAACCGGCCCCTGGGGCACCAAGGGTTTCTCTGTCAGCGTGGACGTGAACAACCTCTTCAATGTGAAGAAATTCACTGGTTACGCTGGGACCCACGCCGTCAGTGGGGATCCGTTGTACTTCGGCCTGCCCGGGCGCGGTATCTTCCTTGATGTGTCGGTGAAGCTGTGAGGTTGCACATGAGACAGGGTTGGATTCGTCCGGCTGGATGGGCGGTGCTCGCGCTAGCCACCGTTGGCGGCGCGGACGCCATGGCTGCACCGGCATCCGCCGGTGAGACGCCCGTGGCTGAGATCGTGCTGCTACGCCATGGCGTGCGTTCGCCCACGAGCGCACCGGATGCACACGCAAGCTACGCCAGCCAGCCATGGCCGTCGTGGCCGGTGGCGCCAGGCATTCTGACCCCGCATGGGCATGCCGGCATGCAGGCGTTGGGGGTCTTCTACCGTCAGCGATTGATCGCCAGCGGCAGCCTCAGCCAGGCCTGCCCAACCGCCGACCAGCTGCAAGTGATTGCCGACACGACGCCACGCAATAAGGAAAGCGCCCAGGCTGTCATCGATGGCCTGGTCCCCGGCTGTCATCTGTCGTTCCTGGCCATGCCGGGCGACAACAACAATCCCCTGTTCCACTACGTCAAGGGCGACAAGGATGACGACGCGGCTAGTCCTGCGCTTACAGAGATTCCGCCTGCCCTGGCGGAGCTCCAGTCGATCCTGCTCGGCTGCAACGACAAGGCTTGTCTGAAAGCGGCGTCGGCATCGGGCAAGACGCTTTTGATCGAAGGCGATAAGCCCACACCCAAGGCCGGCAAGTTGTCGGGCACGTTCAGCGAAAACCTGATGCTGGCTTATGCCGAGGGCAAGCCGGCTAACGAGGTGGCCTGGGGACGCGCCGACGCGGCACGGCTGGGCAAGGTGATCGTGCTGCACAACGATGCTTTCGCCCGCGACAAGAAGAGCATGCCCGCCGCGGCGCAGGCCGGATCGAACCTGGCGGCACACATCCTGGCCACGTTGCAGGCTGCTGCTGGCGAGCCCACGACGACTGCCGCGTTCTCGTCGCACGGCCGTGGCACCTTTGTATTGATCGGCCACGACACGAACCTGGCGAATATCGCCGGAGTCTTCGGGCTGGACTGGCACGATGCGAACCGGCCGGACGACTATCCGCCCGGCGGCGGCCTGGTGTTCGACTTGTTCAAGCGCGGAAACCAGTACGTGGTGAAGGTGAGCGCGCTGATGCCGTCGATGGATGACCTTCGCGGCAACAAGTTCGACGACATGCGGCCGGCCAAGCTGCATGTAAGTGGGTGCGGTGGCCACGATGCATGTCCGTTGACGACCTTCGCTGCCGCTGCTACGAAAGCCATCGACACATCGCGCGTGATGGCCAGCCTGCCGGCGATGACGCTTCAGGTGCAGGGAACACCGTGACGGGGTACCAGTGGGCGGCCTACACTCCCCGGGCGGCCGGAGGGGCGCCGTCCCACTGGAATGCTATCCATGAGCGAGAGCACTGAGCCTAGCGCCAAGATTGTCATTCGCACGACCTACGATGGCAGTGCGGACATGGAAACCCCATGGGCGTGCGACCTGGGCAACGACCGCTACAAGCTCGACAACCTGCTGTGGTTTGCGTACGGCATCTCCTGGCATGACGTGGTTCTGGCCCCGTTCGACCCCACGTACGAGGAACTGTTTCCCGACGCCGATTGAAATCGCTTCACTCGCTCACCCGAGAACGAGGACCCACCCATGGCATCGATCGATCACATCATCGTCAAGGTCAACGACCTGACCGCTAGCGTCAGGTTTTATACGAGCATCATGGGCTTCGTTGACGAAGGGCGCGACGGACCGTTCGCGATGATGCGGGTGAACCCTGGGTTCCAGTTACAGCTGGCCGAATGGGGCACCGAAGGCGCCGACCACTACGCCTTTGCCGTATCCAGGGATGAGTTCGATGCCATCTTCGAACGAGTCAAAGCCGCGGGCCTCGACTTCGGACCGGCCTACCATAACGTCGGCACGAACACGGGGCCTGGAGAAGAATCCGGAGCGCAAGGCCGGGCGCCGACGCTCTATTTCTTCGATCCCAACAAGCACCTCGTCGAAATAAGGACGTATGAATGAGTGTCGGCGTCGTTACGCCAGAGCGCGTGGCCCGCTTGCTTTTGATGGCTTGCCTGGCGAGCTTTGCATTGCCGCTGCGCGCAGCTGCAGACACTCCGCTGATTTGCGCAACGACGGTTCCCCAGCACGCGGTCGCGCCAAAGCTTCCCGCCATTCTCCACAACGAGTTCGAGGGTAGCTACGACGTACGATTCGTCGTCGGCGTCGACGGACGCACCCGTGACATCCACGTCCACGCCAACAACCTCAGGCCGATCGGCCGCAGCCACGGGCAACCCGTGGGATACGACGAGGCCGTACTTGCCGCAGTCAGGCAGTGGCAATACGCCAAGCAACCGAGGCCCTGCCACGTGTCGACGTCAGTGCAGATCAATTACCAGGACGCCTCGGGTGAGATGAGCAACTAGGCCCTCCTTGCGTGGGCACCAAGGTTGTCGATGTACCGGATGCCCAGCACCTTCAGCACCAGGTTGCGGAAAGCCTTGCCAAGCGGATAAAACACGCGGGCTCGCCGGGTGCTGCCGAAGAACCAAAAGTTGAGCCGGTTGAACAGGCCCGAACGCGTGCTCAGCAAAGTCATGACGCGAACAGCTTCGGGGCCGTAATACATCGCGCCGTCCACTTTCACCACCATGCCCTGGTCGATATCAAGACCTGCGGCGGTGATCTCATCCATCAGCACGCTAGGCTCTCTCGCGTCGACCAGGTGCAACCGCCCGGCAGCCTCACGGATACGCGCATGAGTGCTCCAGGTCGTGCACACCGGACACTCCCCGTCGTAAACCAGCCAGACATCCCCGCCACCACGTGGTTCATTCATGGCTATTGCCTTGTCCGGGGATTGAAAGACCCCATTCGATGCAGTAGCCTACATGCTAATTAACTAAATAGCTAATTAGTTATGAAGATCGACGCCGTCTTCGACGCCCTTGGGTCCACCCCTCGCCGGAAGATCCTTGCCTATCTCTCAGAGACTTCCCTTACGGCGGGGGAGATCGCCGAGCGTTTCGACATGAGCAAGCCCGCCCTTTCCAAGCACCTGAAGGTGCTCGAGAACGCCGGCATGGTCAAGAGCGAGAAGAAGGGCCAGTTCGTTCATTACAGCCTGGCGGACCAGAACATGCTGGCCACGCTGCACAGTTTCCTTACCACCTTCTGCCCTGTCGGCGGCCCGCTCAAGCGCGAAGGCGCGGCCATAGCGAGGGGCCGGCGCAAGGCCAGCTGACGCTCCCGCAGGGTTTCCGTTCAATAGCCGTCATCGACCACTTCGGCCGCAAGTGCATGGCCATTATCGGTGGCTGCAGCCTTCGTGGCAGAGATGTAATCGGCAATATAAGTAAAGGGACGGGCATACCAGGAGTCGGGCTTTACAGCCGCCCTTCTTCCACCTTGAACGACAGTAGGCAACTGAGATGCTGCCAGCTCCGCCTCCGAAATGTGATCGCGTACCCAATGAGCGTGCTGGCAGAGAGCCGCGTTGGCCTTTCTGGCCCTTCCTCCAAAAAGCGGACTCGGCTTAGCGGGGATGACCAGACCAACAACGACATTTGGGCACCGCTTACGGATCATTTCCAACGCCAGAGTTAGATCGGTGTCGTTGGTTACGATCACGACCTGGTCAATCTCACCGCTTAGGGCATCATCGTAGGCATGGAGGGCCATGTTGACGTCAGTCTGTTTCTCCTCGACCTTCCACACAAGTTGCCTTGGACAGAATTTGGGCTGCCGATGCGGGTCGTCGACCGGTACGACATGTTGGGTCGCTTGGTGGACGGAATATCCTCCCAGCACCAACTCAACACGACCGGAAGCATTCTTTAGAAGTGCGTTGCGATAGATCGCTTGTGAAGAAACGGAGTCCGCTCCACTAGCCAAGCTTTCGAGGATTGTCGCGGTGAAAAACTTAACCGCGCGATCATCCAGAACCATATCCAGTGGCTCTCGATCAGGCTCGATGCGATGAAGAATACTGGGAAGGATCTGCCGCTCAAACAGGACCAACAAGTCCAGCCACTTGTACCTCGATCCTTTCAGTAGGCCGTAATAGAAGTTGAAACCATCTATGTAGATGCGCGTTCGTAGTGGTGCCATCCGTGGCCTCCAACCCAGAAATGAAAAAACCGGCTTTCGCCGGCTTTTTCGCCCACCGTCCTGGAGGTCTTGCCTCACGAGAACCGAGGGTTAGCTGTTGATGTCGATCATAAAGTCGCCCCCAACTACCGTCAACATTCCGCTTGTAAGGTAATCGCTCGTTGATATGTCATCCAGAGGCTGACGAATGCGGGCAGATGAACGCCACGAGTTCTGACTCCCGACGGATGCAGCCAGGATGGGGGAAACCATCGGCGCTTCAGGGAACGACTCCCGCCGCGTCCCAGTGCGTTCATCCACCCCACCATGGCTCGGAGGGGAATCGCCACCGGTTTCCATGGGCCGGGTGGCGGGCGAGCCAGGGTGAGAACCGGTAAACGAACGGTCGGGCATGGCCCGCCTGGTCGCCCGCCGTATAGCGGGAAACCTCGCCTGCCGCAGGCGTACCTGCGGCAGGCGATCGTTTACATCGGGTTCTCACACCCGGTTGCCGGGTCAGCGGCAACGAACGAATGATCCGCGATCGCACGAGGCGCGTAAATGCGAATGGTCTCAAAGTTGCGACGGGCAGGATACGGAATGAAGCTCAACCACGATTGAGCAAGCTAACGATCCCTCTAGTGGTCAGCGTATTCACTCTGACCCCTAGTGCCTCTAGTGGCCCGAATACGCCGTGTCGCCGTCAAACCGGTCGCAGTTGTTCGTCCACCGATCGCGTGGCTTCGACCACGACATCTCCCGTATGCAACGTCGACTTCCGCTCGATCAGCATGATCTCGCACTCATCATCCGCCACCGGGTTATGGCGCACGCCCTTGGGGACGATGAACATCTCGCCCTGGCCCAATTCCACCGTGCGGTCTTCCATCTCGATTCGAAGATGTCCGTTAAGGACGAGGAAGAGTTCATCCTCGTGCTCGTGGCTGTGCCAGGCGAGCGTGCCCTTGACCTTGGCGACCTTGATGTAGGCGTCGTCCACTTCGCCGATCACGCGGGGCGACCAGTGTTCGGTCAGGGCGGCGGCGATCTTGGCGGGGGAGACGACGTCATTCATGGCTGGTCTGGTCGGTTGTTCGTGTAGGGGTCAGAGTATTCACTCTGACCCCTAGTGGCCTAGTGGCCTCAGTTTTTCAGAGGCGTCGTGGTTACTGGCGCCACCACGCTCTTGCCTGCCGGTGGCGCGTCATTGCGAATCGGTGCTAGGGACTCGAACTTCTTCTGGTATTCGTCCGTGATATCCCGCGCATCCTCGGCACTCTGGATCACGCGCGGGGTGATCAGCACGATCAGCTCCGTACGGTTGCGGTTGCGGCTGGTGCTGCCGAACAGGCGGCCGAGGATCGGGATGCGGTTCAGGCCCGGGATGCCGGTATCGGTGTTGGCTTCATCCTGCTTGATCAAACCACCCAGCAACACCGTCTGGCCACTCTGCACCGCTACCTGGGTGGCGACCTCACGGGTGCTGATCGGCGTGTTGCCGTTGTTGTTGTTCAGCAACAGCGTGGTGTTGGGTGAACTCACCATCTGGTCGATCTGCATGTACACCAAGCCGCCGGGATTCACGCGCGGACGCACCTGCAAGGTAACGCCGGTGGAGATGTAGGTGTTGCTGCTCACAACGTTGGCAGCGGCCGAACCGGTATCCACCGATGTCGTGGTAACCGGAATCTGGTCACCCACGTTGATCGCGGCATCCTGGTTGTTCAACACCACCAGCGAGGGTGCGGAAAGCACCTTGGCGTTGCCGCTCTGCTCCACCGCGTGGATGGCAGCGGAGAGATTGTTGTTGGCGAAGGAGTAATAGAACGCGTCGCCCAAGCTTGAACTGGATGGCTTGTTGAAGCTGAAGCCACCCTGCCCCAGCGCCCACTGCTGCTTGTTGCCGGGCTGGGTGACGTTGCCGTCGGTACTGCCGACCAAGCCTTCGAGGTACCACTGCACGCCGAAGGAGAACTGACCGGTGAGCGTCACTTCCAGGATGCGCGTTTCGATCTGCACCTGCAGCGGCACGGCATCCAGGCGCCGGATCACGCCTTCGATCTCATGCCACTGCGACGGCCGTGCACGCACCAGGATCTGGTTGTTGTTGTCCACCGCCGAAATGCGCACGCCATCGTCGGTGGTGAGCGAGGCGTTGGCCTGGCCTGAATTATTGGCGTTGTTGCTGTTGTTGTTCTGGCCCAAGCGGCCACCGCCGCCAAAACCGCCACCTCCACCGCCGAACCCACCTCCACCGAAGCCACCACCCACGCCACCGGTGCCGCCGCCGAAGCCTCCGGTGCTGCCACCGTACCCGGAGGTGCTGCCGTAACTGGAAGAATTACCAAAGCCGCCGGCATTGCTGCCAAAGGCACCGCCACCACCGGTGCCCAGCGAACCACCGGACAAGCCCTGGCCGACACGGCCATTGTTGCCGCTGCTGCTGCCGCTGCTTCCGCTGCCGCCGCCGCCGTAGATGTTGCCCAGGTACTGTGCAAGGTCGGAGGCCTGCACGTTTCGCACGTCATAGACATACAGCTGCGGCTCGTTGCCGCTGCCCTTGTCGATGCGGTCCAGCCAGTCCTTTACTTCGTCCAGGTAGCGCGGCTGCTGGCTGATCACCACCAGCGAGTTGGTGCGCTCGATCGGGATGAAGCGCAGCAGCCCCGCCAGCGGCGTGTCGCCCTTGGGACCGAACATGCCGTTGAGCTGTGGGATCAGTTCGCGAACGTCGGCGCGCTCGAGGTTGAACACACCAATGGAGGTGTTCTTCAGCCAGTCGACGTCGAAGATGTTGACTGTGCGCTGGTAATTGGCCAGTTCATCGCCGGTGCCCGACAGGATGATGACGTTGCGATTCGGGTCTGCCAGCAGGATGGCATCGGTGCGAGTGAACGGCTTGATCAGCTTCACCATCTCGGTGGCGCTGATGAAGCGCAACGGATACAGCCTCGCCTGCAAACCGCCGCGCGGCGCGCCGGCGCCGAGGCTGGGCACGATGTTACCGGCCACGGCTTCCTTCACCGGCATGACCACATAGCGGCCGTTCTGGTTGACCAGGGCGTTGCCCGTCCACGACAGCAGCATCTCAAGGATGGGCAGGGCGTCGCCACTGGACACCGGCTGCGAGGTGGAGAACGAGATGTTGCCCTGCACCCCCGGCACGATGCTGTAGTTGGCGTGTAGAAGGTCGCCCAGGATGGCCTTGACCACGGCCTCCACCGGCTGGTTTTCGAAATTGAAGGTCACCGCTCCGTCGCCGGCAGCCTGCTTGCGAGGCGTGGCCAGGCTCTGCGGATGCACGTACTCGCCGCTACCGCGGGTCAGCTCGGGCTTTTCCACCACGGGCGGTGGAGCAGCATCCTGGTGCAGGGCCAGCGGCGCGGGCGGCGGGGCACCTGCCCCGGCGACGGCCTCGCGCTGGAGGGAGTCGTCGCGCGGTTGCGGCAAGGCGCAGCTCGCCAGCAGGATGGCGAGGGTGGCGGCCGTGATCGGTCGGATGGCAAACATGCGTCAACGTACTCCTTCAGGGACCTGCTGTTGCTGCGTGGCTTGTTGTTCTGCGCGCCGGCGCTGCACCGCCGCCCTCAGGGCGTCGATGCGGGCGCGGCGTTGTGCGGCTTCACTGCCGGGGTCATCGCTTGGCGGCGGTGGCTGCGGCGGGGCCTCGGCGGTGCGGTTTTCGGGGCTGCCTTCGGCGTTCGGGACCATCTGCCCGGCGATAGGCGGCCGCTGGCCTTCGGCGGGGGTATTTTCCGCGGGCTTGGCCAAGGCGTCTGGCCGCGCGGTAACCAGGGTCAGTTCCTTGCGCTCGCCGCCGTTGTCGAAGGTGGCGCTGCGCGGGCCGAGCGTGGCCAGCGTCCATCGGCCATCGGGCAACGCCGCGCCTTCCTTCACACGTACCTGCTTATCGCCCGACGTACTGCGCAAAAGCGCCATTTTCAGGGTCGGGGTAAGGATGATGCCGGTGAGCTGCAGATCACCAAGGCTTATAGAATCCGTACTGGAGGCTACCGCACCCGGCTTGCGGTCGGCGGCGAACAACGGTCGTTGCCAGACCTCGGCGAAACTCGCCAGCGGCATCGTCTGGGGCATCACGGCCGCGCGCGCTGTGTGAGTGGCTTCCTCTGGTGCAACCGGCACGTCGTTCCAGCTCACCTGGCGACCTACACCGGCAAGGAATACCAGCAGGGCCGCGCCGGTGACGCCGCACGCACCCACGAGCCATGGAACGAGGCGTTGATGGCCGACGGCGTTCATCGCTGGCCTCCGTTGGTATTGGCGGCGTTCGCGGTGCCGGAGGCTCGCCGGATGTAGCCGGACAGCGTGAACTGGGTTTCCAGCGGCGCTGCATTGGACGACTTGGCAGCCACCGGGTTTCGATACGCGCTGAAGTCATCCACGAACAGGTACGGCACACCGTCTTCAAGGTCATGCAGCACGGCGGCCAACGGCTGCACGCCGCAACGCAGGCTGATATTCACCGTAACCCGGGTATAGGGCTCACCCGCCTTGCCGGCGGTCGGCACCGGCATTTTCTGCACCACCTCGCACGGACCGGCGTCCTTGTGCGATTCAGCCACCGTCACCACGCGCTGCATCAGGTTGGCGGCGGCGGTGTTGGCATCGTCGTCGGGCAGGAAGGCGTCGCTCTGTACCTGGTTCTGCGACAACTGGGCAATGCGCTTTTCCAGCGCGGGGCGTTCGGCGATGGCCGCGGCGAAGCGGCTGTGCGTGTCGCGCACATCGGCCATCTCATCGGCGATGCGCAGCTGCGGCGCCACGAACCACCAGTGCACCAACACGAAATAAGCGATGGCCAGCACCACCACGAACAGCAGCACGGCGAGCAGGCGTGACGGGGCGGGATCAAGGCGCACGCTTGCCTCCGGTACCGGCGGGCGTGGGATGAAGTTGCGAAGGATTCAACGCCGCGGGAGCGGAAGCATCCACCGGCGGTCTTACCTTGGCCACCATGTAGAAGCGCTCCTTGCCCGAGGATGGATCGGTGGCGATGGTGCCCTGGAAACTGGGTTCGCCGATCAAACGGGCACCCTTGAGTGCATCGACCAGCTTCGCCGCCTGGGGGCTTTGCCCCTGGAAGCCGAGGTCGCCGGTGTTGCTGATGGTCAGGCGTTCAAGCCAGGTGTCGTCCGGCAGGCGACGGGTGAGCTCATCGAGCACGGACAGCGCCGATACCGTGCTGGCCTTGCGCTGGGCGAGGAAACCCGCGGCGCCGGCACTTTCGCTCAAGCGCTGGCGCAAGTCCGATACCTTCTTCGCATCGGCGCGCATGCCCTCCACTTCAGATTGCATGGCATCGAGCGCGGCCTGCCGGTTGTGTACCCAGGTGGCCATTGCGGCAATGGCAAGCACCAGCGCAGCGGCGGCCAGGGCCAGGTTCATGCGGCGGCGGCGATCCACGCGCTGCGCGCGACGCTCGGGCGGAAGCAGGTTGAAGCCGGCGCGGCGATCGTCCTGCAACGTGTCCACCGCGTCGATGGCGATACCGGCGGTTGCCAGGCCATCGAGCAATGGATCGACGGCACCGCGCGGCGTGGCCGCCATTTCAACCATCACCTTGCCGGCGGGCGCTGCAGCATCACGCAGTTCGCGCACGCCGAAATGAACCTGCTCCGGACGGAAAGGTGTTTGCCGGTCGATCTCGTAGCCGGCCACCTGGCGCAGGTTCGAACGTGCGGCGGCAGGCAGCGACAACTGGCGACGCAGCACCTGGCCCGGCGGCAATACCAGGGCGACACGAAGATCACCCGCTGCTACCGATGCCGTGGCGCGGCGGAATGCCGCGAGCTGCGCGGCGCCGTCGAGTTCGCCATCGATGAAGTGGATCTCCCCTCCGCCGGCGGCGCGCAGCGACCATCCCTTGGGCTCGGCGGCAAGCAGGTACCAATTGGGACCGGCCGCGATCGCCGAACGCAGGCGCACGGGAAGCAGGCCCGACAGTTCACCCGACCACCAGGTGAAGAACGCGGGCATGGGCGAGTCGCGCCAGGCCTGGCGCACCTGGCGCATGGGTTCGTGCAGTGCTTCCTGCCACGCCGTCATTCGGAATCTCCTTCCTGCCATCGCAACACTGCATAGGGCTGGCTCCCCGCCTGTGCCCCCCGCAAGCGAACCACGGCGCGTAGCACCGCACGGGTGCCATCGGCCAACGTCGCCTCGGACCGGATACTATGCGTTACTCCACTGGCAGCCGCCACCGAAGCATTCGGATCCTGACGGGTTGCCAGCAAAGCATTGGCCTGGTCGGGGGTCATGCCGGGAATCGCGGCCAGCGCCAGCGCCGGCGCATGCACCGGATTGGGCCTTTCACGTCCGGACCAGATCGTCACCACGGGCGCCACCACTTCATAAAGGTCGTTATCCATACCAAGGACCTGTTGCAGTTCCTCGATGGTGGCGAAGGGCCCGTTACGGGGCCCGTAAGGTAGGCCTGCTGCTTTGTAGGCCGGCGCCTTGGCTCCGTTCGGTAGTCCCGCTATGCCGAACGAGCGCCAGTCCTGCACGGCGGCGGCCAGCGAGGTCGCACGTTGCTGCGATGCCCCAGCCGCCTGGAAAAGCGCCTGAAGCACGGCGCCGCTGGCGCTGTTGAGATCGACCTTGCCGTCGTCGTCGATCACGGTGACGACCACCTTGGCGTTGTCGAAGGCGACCGGATAGGGCCGGCCATCGGGAATGGGACGCTGCTGCGGATCCTGCGACATCAATCCGTTGATGGTCTGCACCAGACCCGCCTCGGCCGCGTAATGGGCCTGCGCCTGGGCAAACTGGTAGCGCGCCTGCAAGCCTTCGGTACGCGACATCACGGCGAAGCCGCCCAGCAGGATCGCCAGCAAGGTGCAGGCCCACAGCACGATCAGCATGGCCACGCCGCGCTGGCTGGTACGCGCGATCATCGCAGCGCTCCCGGGCGGCGCGGCAGGTTGCCGAGGGGATTGCGACCGTTCACCGAGGTCGGGTCGATACGCAGGGGCGCGATGATTTCCGGCGAGCCCACGCCGCCGGCCAGCTTCATGCGCAGCGCGATCATCGCGGGAAGACGGCGGCCATCGGGCCAGGTGTCCACCCATGGACCCGGGTTGCCCTGGTCGTCGTAGCCCCGGTAGGCAAACGAGCCGCTGTTCACCCCGGTCAGAAGGATCTCCGGATCGCCCGGCGCGGGCGGTGCCGAACCATCGGGCGGCAGCAGGGCGAAGGTCACCTGCAGGCGGTTGCTGTTGTTGTTGTCGCGCACCAGTTGCAAGGTCATGATCTGCGCGCCGGCCTTGCCCAGGTAGCCCGGCAACGGGGCGACGAAACGCGCGGAATCCGGCTGCCCGTCGAAGACGATGCCATCGCCATCGTCGGTGACGGCGAACGGCAGCGCCAATATCTGGGCCACTTCGCGCTGGACGAACTGGCCAGTGGAACGAATTTCGTCCAGGCGGCTGATGCGCTCCTCGCCACCATGCACGATGCGCGTCGCCGAGCGGATGCCCGAGTAAACGCCCAGCAGGATCAGGCTCAGCAGCACGATGGCCGCGAGCACTTCAATCAGCGTGAACCCGCGCTGGTGTTTCATGGCATGCCCGTGATCGAGTTGCCAACACCCGTAGTACCCGGCGGCGGTGCCAGGCGCAGGGTGGAAAAGCGGGCTGTCTGGTTGCCCCAGCTGATGTCCAGGTCCAGCCGGAACAGCCGGGGCGCGGACAGGTTCTGATTGGCGGCCTGGAGCTGCAGCGGCGAGGTCTGTTGGCCGGGCGATTGCCACGGCGACACGGCCAGACGCCAGCTGTAGTTGTCGTCGAACTTGCCCTGAGTGATGCCAGGCTGCAGGGGATCCACCACGTACGCGCCGTCGAGCAACGCCCGCGCGTGCAAGGCCGCGATGCTGCGGTCGCCGGCCTTGGCTGTCAGGCGCAACGAGGAACCGGCCACTTGCATCAGCGCGCCGAACGCCACGGCAAGCACGGCGATGGCGGCGATCACTTCCAGCAGGGTAAAACCGCGCTGGCTATGTCGAGGGTAGTGCGTCATTCGCGGTCCACGCTGATGGCGCCGGTAAGCCATGCCACGTTCACCCGCCACTCGCGCGTGCCGCGACTGAGCGTAATGCGTCCACCGGTGGAGCTGCCGTCCGGGAAGAACCGGATGGCGGCCTGGGTGTTCGATTGGTCGGCCTTGGCACTGTTCACCAGCAGCTTCATCCCTTCAGGCAGGTGCTGCACATCGCGTCCGGGCGATTGGTAGGTGGGACCGGAAACATCCACCAGGAACTTCTGTTCCTTGCCCTGCACGATCGCCTGCATGCGGGTGTAGCGCAGCGCGCTGGCCAATTCGCCGGACGCGGCATTCACCCGCGCCGAGGCCAGGCCCTGGCTTACCGGGATGGATACCGCAGCCGCCGCCAGGCCCAGCAGCAGGATGACCGCGAGCATCTCGAAAAGCGTGAAGCCGCGCGGCCGCATGTAGGTTCTTTACTGCCAGTTGCCGTAGTCGGCGCTATACCCATCGCCGCCGGGCTTGCCGTCCTGGCCATAGAACACGATGTCGTAGCTGCCATGCTCACCCGGCGCCTGGTAGCCGAACGGGTGGCCCCAGGGGTCCTTCAGGTCCGACGGCTTGGCATAGGGCCCCTGCCAGTTGGTGGCGTTGGCGGGCTTGGCCACCAGGTCGTCGAGGCTGGCCGGCGGCGAGCCGTTGTCCAGGGCGTAGTTCTCGACCTTCTGGCCTAGGGTGATCACTTGCGCCTTGCCGGCGCCGTACTTGCCCTTGTCCAGGTTTTTCACCACCTGGTTGACCACGATCGCACCGACGATGCCGATCAGCACGATCACGGCGAGCATTTCAAGGAGGGTGAAGCCACGCTGTGCGTGGGCGGGGAGTGAGCGACGCTGGGTCATGCTTGAACCTCGTGATGCAATCATTGGATGTTGCTCGTCAGGCTGAGCAACGGAAGCAGGATGGCGGACATGATGATCGCCACGAGCACCGTCATGACGATGGTAAGTGCCGGTACCAGGGCGGCGAGCAGGCGGTCGATGGCGCGCTTGGCCTCGACGTCGAAGGTGTCGGCGACCTTCAGCAGAAGGGTGTCGAGCGCGCCGGCTTCTTCGCCCACCTGGATCATTTGCAATGCCAGGCGCGGAAAGCGCTGCGTTGCGGCCAGTGCGGTGCCTAGCCCCGCACCACCCTTGACCTGCTCGGCGGCCTTGCCGAGGGCTTCGTCCAACGCGCGATTGCCGGTGACCTGGCGGGCGATGGTGAGCGACGACAACAGCGGCACGCCATTCTTAAGCAAGGTGCCCAGCGTGCGTGCGATGCGCGCGGTTTCCACCTTCAGCAGCAATGGCCCGGATACTTTCAATTCCAGCAACTTGCCGTGGAATGCCAGGCGGGTGGCCGGGTCGCGAAGGCGCATGCGCAGGAAGAACACGGCCACGATCATCAACACCAACACGACCAGCCACCAGTTGCTGATGAATTCGCCCAGCGCCAGCACGGCGCTGGTGATCCACGGCACCGGTACCTGCATGTCCTGGAAGATCGGCACGAACTGCGGCACCACGTAGGCCAGCAGCAGGATCAACGAACCGAACACGCCCACCATCAGGAACGCGGGGTAGATCAGCGCGTTGATGATGCTGCCGCGCAGGGCCTGGGCACGCTCGAGGTAGTCGGCCAGGCGACGCAGGGTTTCTTCCAGCGAACCGCCGGCTTCACCCGCGCGAACCAGCGAGATGTACAGACGCGGGAACACGCCGTGCTCTTCTTCCAGCGCATAGGACAAGGTGTTGCCGCCGCGCACGCGATCGCGCACGCGTTCGACCAGCTTCTTCGCCCGCTCGCTGTCGGGAAGATCAAGCAGGATGCCCAGCGCACGGTCCAGCGGCTGGCCGGCACCGAGCAGGGTGGCCAGCTGATGCGTGAACAATGCCAATTGGTCGCCGCTGAAGGGCCCGCGACGGAACATCCCGCCAATGCCACCGCCACCGGCGGCGTTGGCTTCGCGGGCGTCCAGCGGCGTATGGCCCTGGTCCTGCAGACGGGCGATGACGTCGTCGACACTGGGCGCTTCCATCTGGCCCTGGAGTACTTCGCCAGAGGCGGTGACGGCGCGATAGCTGAACTGCGACATGATTGAAGGCGCCCGGTCAGGATTCCTGCGTCACGCGCAGGACTTCCTCGATGGTGGTGATGCCCTGGACGGCCTTGGCCAGTCCGTCCTCGTACATCGTGCGCATGCCCTCCGAACGGGCCAGTCGCTCGATCTCGCCGGCATCGGCGCGTTGCATCACCAGGCGTCGCAAGGGATCGCTCATCACCAGAAACTCCATGATGGCGCGGCGCCCGCGGTATCCGGTGGGATTGGCGGCGCTCGTGCCAGGCTTCCATAAACGAATGGGACGCTCGTCGGTGTACTTGTGCAGCTCGAACTGCTCCACCACCTCGGGCAGGGCCTCGTAAGGTGTGGCGGTTTCCGGATCCAGGCGGCGCACCAGGCGCTGGGCCAGGATGCCGTTGACGGTGGATCCCAGGAGGTAGTCCTCCACGCCCATGTCCAGCAGGCGGGTGATGCCGCCCGAGGCGCTGTTGGTATGGAGGGTGGAAAGCACCAGATGGCCGGTGAGCGCGGACTGGATGGCGATGCGGCAGGTTTCCAGGTCGCGCATTTCGCCGATCATGATCACGTCCGGATCCTGGCGCACGATCGAGCGCAGGGCGCCGGCGAAATCCAGGCCGATCTGCGGCTTCACCTGGATCTGGTTGATGCCTTCGATCTGGTACTCGACCGGGTCTTCGACCGTGATGATCTTCACGTCCGGCGTGTTGATCTTCGACAGCGCGGTATAGAGCGTGGTGGTTTTACCCGAACCCGTGGGGCCGGTCACCAGCAGGATGCCGTGCGGGCGCTCCAATACCTCGATGAAGCGCTGCTGGAAGTTGTCGGTAAAGCCTAAGGAAGCGAAGTCGAATACCACCGACTCGCGGTCCAGGATACGCATCACCACCGATTCGCCGAAGCTGGTGGGCACGGTGGAGACACGAAGGTCCAGTTCCTTGCCCTGCACGCGCAGCTGGATGCGGCCATCCTGCGGCAGGCGGCGTTCGGCGATGTTCAACCGCGCCATGATCTTCACGCGGGAGATCACCGCGGCGGTGGAACTGGCCGGCGGGGCTTCTACTTCATGCAGGACGCCGTCGATGCGGTAGCGCACCTTCAAGCGGCTTTCGAACGGCTCGATGTGCACGTCGGAGGCGCGTTGTTCCACCGCGCGCTGCAGGATCAGATTCACCAGGCGGATCACCGGTGCCTCGGAGGCCAGGTCGCGCAGGTGTTCGACGTCTTCTTCCTCGGCGGCGGTGCCGTCGAGGTTTTCCACGATGCTGCCCATGGCCGAACGGCCCTGGCCGTAGTAACGCTCGATCAGGTCGTCGATTTCCGAGCGCACGCCGATACGCAGGCCGATCGGACGGCCGGTGGCCAGTCGCGCGGCCTCCAGCGGGAAAGTATCAGCCGGATCGGCCACGATCAGGGCAAGGCCGTCGTCGCCGTCCCGCACGGGCACCACGTGGTATTGCTTGAGGAACCGCAGCGACAGTTCCACCTCGGCCGGCGGCATGTCCGGGGCGTCGCGGGCGGACATCAGGGGGGCGTCGAGCAGCTCCGCCCAGCCTTCGGCCAGGTCGCGCTCGGACACCAGGCCCAGGCGGGCCATCAGTGAGGTGAGCGTTCCCTCGGGGGATTCCTCGTGCAGGCGACGGGCACGGGCAAGGTCGGCATCTTTCAGGCGACCACGCGCCACCAACGTCGCGCAGACGTCGGCCTCGCTGAGCGAGGGTGTCTTGCCCGGGCGCTCCGCGCGCGTGGCTCCACTTGCTGCCGCCATGGTTTTTTCCGTCCCTGCCGCGTCTTTAGGGGTGAACGATCTAGCATAACCCGGCCCAAGCTACCCGATGATGGCGAGAATTCGGAAGGCTTCGTGATTGAATGTGACCCCGTTCAGACTCCGGGAGTTCCGCCAGCGAATTGCGAAACAGGCTATCGGAAATTACGAAACTCGCCGCCTACATGAACGCCAGCAATTGCCTGACGTGGAATAATGGCCGGCCCTGTCGCAGCGCAGCACGAAATCCGCATGAACCTGATCGACATCGGCGCCAACCTTACCCACGAGTCGTTCCGCCATGATTTCGACGAAATGCTGCTACGGGCCTCCGTGCAGGGCGTCTCCCGGCTGGTGGTGACCGGCGCCTCGCTGCAGGGCAGCATCGATGCCCTGGCGCTGGCCCGCGGACGGCCCGGGGTGCTTTATGCCACCGCGGGCGTGCATCCGCATCATGCGGTGGATTACGACGACGCGACCGATGCGCAGCTCCGGGAACTGGCCACCCAGGCCGAAGTGGTCGCCGTCGGCGAAACGGGGCTGGACTACCACCGGAACTATTCACCGCGCGACGTGCAGCTGGCTGTGTTCGAGCGCCAGCTCGCCATCGCGGGGGACCTGCACATGCCGGTGTTCCTGCATCAGCGCGATGCCCACGACGACTTCATCGCCCTGCTGCGTACCGTCCGCGACAAGCTTCCTGCCGCCGTGGTGCATTGCTTCACGGACAACGAGCTTGCGCTTCGCCACTACCTGGACCTGGACTGCCACATCGGCATTACCGGATGGATCTGCGACGAACGCCGCGGCACCCACCTGCGCGAACTGGTGAAGCTGATTCCCGCCGACAGGCTGATGCTGGAAACCGATTCGCCCTACCTGTTGCCACGCACGGTGAAACCGGCGCCGTCACACCGCCGCAATGAACCGATGTTCCTGAAGCACATCTGCGAGGAAGTAGCGCGCGATCGCGGCGAGGATGCCGCTGCCGTCGCCGCGGCAAGCACGCGGGCGGCCGAGTTGTTCTTCGGGCTCGAACCCCTGGCTAACCCCTCAGGCTGGGGGTCAGAGTCATTACTCTGACCCCGTTGATGGCAGCACACGGGTTTGTCCGGGTGCCAGGCCATCCAGGCGATAAGGTCCGATCGATTCGCGCACCAGGCGCAAGGTGGGCAGTCCCACGGCGGCCGTCATCCGACGGACCTGGCGGTTGCGTCCCTCACGGAGAGTGATCGCCACCCAACTGGTGGGAATCGTCTTGCGGAATCGCACCGGCGGATCGCGCGGCCAAAGCCATGAAGGCTCATCGATCACCCGGGCGCCGGCCGGCAGCGTGGGGCCGTCGTTGAGCGTGATGCCACGACGCAAGGGTTCCAGGGCATCGTCGGTAGCCAGGCCTTCCACCTGCACGAGGTAGGTCTTGGCTTCCTTGTGCTTCGGGTCGGTCAACCGGTGGGCCAGGACGCCATCGTCGGTAAGCAGGAGCAGGCCTTCACTGTCGTGGTCCAGTCGTCCCGCGGGATAGATATTCTTCTGCCTGACGAACTCCGCGAGGGTCGGGCGACCCTCGCGGTCGACGAACTGGCACAGGACGCCATAAGGCTTGTTCAGTGCCAGCAGCATGGGCCTTTAGCGCGGCTTGACGAAGCGCAGGGTCATGCGGTCGGACTCGCCGATGGCCTGGTACTTGGCGCGGTCCTGATCCTTGAGCGCGTAGGTGGGCGGCAGGGTCCACACACCCTTCGGGTAGTCCTTGGTGTCCTTCGGATTGGCGTTGACCTCGCTGGAGCCGGCCAGCCTGAAGCCGGCATCGGTGGCAAGCTTCACCACGACTGCCGTGGGCAGGTAGCCGGTGTCCTTGAGCTTGGCGGGGTCGGCACCGTCGGCGGCGCGATGGTCTTCCACGCCCAGCACGCCACCCGGGGCGAGCACGTCGAAGAACGCCTTGAACATCGCCGGCGCCGTGCCGTCGTCAGTCCAGTTGTGGACGTTGCGGAAGGTCAGCACCATGTCGGCGGAGCCGGGCGCGCCAAGCTTGGGCGCCTTCTCGTCGATGCTTTCCACCTGGGCGTTGCCGAAGTGAGCCGGATCGTTGGCGACGCGCGCCTTGAGCGACGACATCTCCTTGCCTTCGCCCTGCCCGATCACCGCGGCAATGTAATGACCGTTGTCATGAAGCAGCGGGGCGAGGATCTCCGAGTACCAGCCGCCGCCCGGGGCGATCTCGATGACCTTCATGTCGGGGCGCAAGCCGAAAAAGGTGAGCGTTTCCTTCGGATGACGGTAGACGTCGCGCGCCTTGTTGGCCGGCGAGCGCCAGCTGCCGGCGATCACGGCATCGAGCTGGCCGGTGGTGAATTGACCGGCGGAGGTCGGCGGTACTGCGGTGGCCGGCTGGTCTTCCGGCTGCGCAAAAACCTGCGGTGCGGCGGCGAGCGCGCAGGCGGCGAAAACGGCGGCGAGTGTCTTCATGGCGATCCATCGGTGGGGGTGGGACGACGGCCGGCCGGCAGGGTGGGCCATCGTGGGCAAACGCATCATAATCGGTCTTCCCCCGGGGCAGGATCACCTTCCTTGAAGCGCATCACCATCCACGCGGCCCTGGCGGCCTGCGGCTTCGCCGGCATCGTCCAGGCCGACGACACCACCCCGCCCACCCAGCGCCTGGAACCGGTCGTGGTCACCGCCACTCGCAGCGCGCAGTCCCCCTACGACGTGGCGGCCACCATCAACGTGGTTCCCGCCCCGCCTGATGGCGCTCTCAACGTGAACCTGTCCGAGATGCTGGCCACGGTGCCCGGCATCCTTGCCCGCGACCGGCAGAACTACGCCCAGGACGAACAGCTTTCCATCCGTGGATTCGGCGCGCGATCGACCTTCGGCATCCGCGGCGTGCGCCTGTACACCGACGGCATCCCGGCCAGCATGCCCGACGGCCAGGGCCAGGTTTCGCATTTCAACCTGGGCTCGGCCGACCGCGTGGAAGTACTGCGCGGTCCGTTTTCCACGCTGTACGGCAATGCCTCGGGCGGCGTGGTGCAGCTGTTCACCGCCGACGGTCAGCAACCGGACGAACTGCGCGCAGGCCTGGCCGGCGGCAGCAATGGCATGCTGCGTGCCGATGTCGGTGCCCGCGGCAAGGACGGCCCGGTCGACTACAACGTCGACTACACCCACTTCCACACGGACGGCTACCGCGACCATAGTGCGGCGCGGCGCGAATCGGGCAATGGCAAGCTCGGATGGCAGATCGACGACGGCAAGCGCCTGACCCTGGTGCTGAACACGCTGGATGTTCCTTTCGCGCAGGATCCACTCGGCCTCACCCGAAGCCAGTGGAAGGCCGATCCCAGCCAGGCCACGTCGGTGGCGGACACCTACAATACGCGCAAGACGGTGAACCAGACCCAGGGCGGCCTGGTGTTCGATGACACGCTCGACGAACACAACAGCCTGCGGGTGATGGGCTATTACGGCGACCGCAACGTGCTGCAGTACCTGTCGATCCCCAAGGCCACGCAAGCCAGCCAACCCGGGAATTCCGGCGGCGTGGTGGATCTTTCCAATGAGTACGGCGGTGGGGATGCGCGCTGGACGTGGTCGGGCGACCTTGCCGGCCGGCCGTTCGAGCTTGCCGCAGGTGCCACTTACGACAACCAGCACCAGCACCGCACCGGCTACAACGACTATGTGGGCGACATCCTGGGCGTGCGGGGTGACCTGCGACGCGACGAGATCGACCGTGTGTTCGACTTCGACCAGTATGTCCAGGCCACCTGGAAGCTGGCCGACCGCTGGACGGTGATGGGTGGCGTCCGCCACTCGCAGGTGAAATTCAACTCCGACGACCGTTTCATAATCACCGGCAATCCCGACGATAGCGGTTCGAAGGATTACAGCGCGACCACGCCCGTGGCAGGCGTGATGTTCAGCGCAAGCCCGTCGGTGCACTTGTACGCCAACTATGGCAAAGGCTTCGAGACGCCGACATTTTCCGAGCTTGGCTACCGCAACGATGGCGGCGCGGGACTGGCCTTCAACCTGCAGCCGGTGCACACCCGCAGCACCGAGGTGGGCGTCAAGCTGCGTCCCTCCGACAGCACTCGTGCGGAGTTCAACGTCTTTCGCGCCGACAGTCAGGACGAACTGGCGGTGGCCACCAACCTGGGTGGGCGCACCACCTACCAGAACATCGACCGCTCGCGGCGACAGGGCTTCGAGGCATCGCTCTCCAGCCAGTTGGCAGATCGCCTGAAGTTCAACCTGGCCTATACGCGCGTGCAGGCGACGTTCCGCTCACCTTTCCTGACCTGCGTCGTCGCCGGCTGTTCGCGCCCGGACACACCGGTGGCCGCCGGCACGGGGATTCCCGGCGTGCCAGGAAGCTATGCCTACGCCGCCCTGGCGTGGGGCGCGGATACCGGCTGGCAGTTCGGCGCGGACGCTACCTACAACGACAAGACGCCGGTGAATGACACCAATAGCGAATACGCACCGGCCTACACGACGGTGGGCCTATCCGGCGGCTATGTGGTCGACCGTGAACATTGGCGTATCCACGGCTTCGCGCGCGTAGACAATGCCTTTGACCGCACGTACGTAGGCTCGGTGATCGTCAACGATGGCAATGGCCGGTACTACGAGCCCGCGCCGGGCCGCACGTTCCTCGTCGGCGTGGATCTTCGCTGGCGCGACTAGCTTCGGTCACTCCCGGCGCACACGCCGCTTCGACCTCGCACATGGCAAGCTTGGCGCCTTTGCCATATGCGAGGGACATCCCATGAACAAGCGCAAGCTCGGCCAATCCACACTTGAGGTCGCCCCGCTCGCCTTCGGCGGCAACGTGTTCGGCTGGAGTGCGGATGAAAAGCAATCCTTCGCCCTGCTCGACGCCTTCGTCGACCATGGCTTCAACCTGATCGATACCGCCGACGTCTATTCGGCCTGGGTGCCCGGCAACAAGGGCGGCGAATCGGAAACGATCATCGGCAAATGGCTCAAGGCCAGCGGCAAGCGCGACAAGGTGCTGATCGCCACCAAGGTGGCCAAGTGGCAGCAGCATCCGGGGCTTTCGCCGATCAACATCAACGAAGCGGCCGACGATTCCCTGCGCCGCCTGGGCGTGGACCACATCGACCTCTACCAGGCCCACGAGGACGACCCGAAGACACCGCTGGCAGAGACCCTCCATGCCTTCGCCGGCTTGATCCAGAAGGGCAAGGTGCGCGCGATCGGTGCCTCGAACTACAGCGCCGAGCGCTTTGCCGATGCACTGAAAACCTCGCAGGCGGAAGGGTTGCCGCGCTACGAATCGATGCAGCCGGAATACAACCTGATGGATCGCAAGGCTTACGAGGCACACATCGAGCCGGTGATTGTGAAGGAGAGTGTCGGCGTCATCAGCTACTACTCATTGGCCAGCGGTTTCCTGACCGGCAAGTACCGCAGCGAGGCGGATCTTCACAAGAGCGCCGCGCGCGGCGGCGGGGTGAAGAAGTACCTCAATGCCCGCGGTAGCAAGGTGCTGGACGCACTCGACGAAGTCGCCGGCCGGCACAACGGCAAGCCGGCCCAGGTGGCCCTGGCCTGGCTGATGGCCCGGCCCGGCATCACCGCGCCGATCGCGAGCGCTACGACCGTGGAGCAACTGGGCGAGATCGCCCGCGCGGCGGAGCTGAACCTGTCCACGGAGGACATCAGCCTGCTTGACCAGGCCAGCGCCAGCTAAGCGGTCATCGGCATCCAGCCCGGGACCCTGGGGCTGGATCGGTTACCATGCACCCCATGACCGATCCGACCCCGCCCCCGACCACCCATTTTGGCTTCCGCGACGTTCCCGTTGCGGAGAAACAGGCCCTTGTCGGCCAGGTGTTTACCTCGGTCGCGCGCAACTACGACCTGATGAACGACCTCATGTCGTTCGGCATCCATCGCCTGTGGAAGCGCCACTTCGTGGCGGTGAGCGGCGTGCGCCGCGGCGACCGCGTACTGGACCTGGCCGGCGGCACGGGCGACATCGCCGCGCTCCTCAAGCCCGTGGTCGGTGACGAAGGTGAAGTGGTGGTGGGCGACATCAACGCCGCCATGCTCGGCGTCGGCCGCGACCGCCTTACCGATCGGGGGCTGGTGGCCGGCCTGCGCTGGGCGCAGATGAATGCAGAAGCCCTGCCCTTCCCGGACAACAGCTTCGATGCCGTCACCATTGCCTTCGGCCTGCGCAATGTCACCGACAAGGACAAGGCGCTGGCCGACATGTGCCGCATCCTGAAACCCGGCGGCCGCGCGCTCGTGCTGGAATTCTCCAAGGTCAAGAGCGAGCTCTTCAGCAAGCTCTACGACTTCCATTCCTTCAAGGTGCTGCCCAAGCTCGGCCAGCTGTTCGCCGGCGACGCCGACAGCTACCAATACCTGGCCGAATCGATCCGCAAGCATCCCGACCAGGAAACGCTCAAGGCTATGATGGAAAGGGCGGGTTTCGGCCGCGTTGAAGTACGCAACCTGTCCAACGGCATCGTGGCGATCCATCGGGCGTATAAGTTCTAGACACGGTTGCGCGATAGCTGAAAGCACGCGGGCGGGGCTCGGGCGACGATGCGCCTTCTTCGCATCGGAACATCGTCGTGATCAAGACCGCAACGCAAATTCCCCCGCCGCCCATGACCCTTGTCGAACTCAAGGCGATGACGGGTGACCAGACTCGCACAACGCTGCCACAGACGCCCATGTCGGTAACCAACAACCACGCCGGTGTGCGAACTGGATGGCTTTACCTGGACAAGGATGAGACGTCACCTCTCGGGCGCAAGCATCGTGATTCCTTGACAGACAGAGAGCTTGCTCCTGAAGAACGCGAAGTGCTGGGGCTTCTTAGCGACGCTATCGACTTCGGACGGTCTACTTACCTGGATATGGATAAGCTTGTGTCGACACCCGGTGATGTGGTCGCGCCCATTGCGCAAGACTCCATGCCTTTGAACCGTGCCCGGATGAAGCGGCAGATTTCGGTGGCAAGGCTTGATCGCCAGCCGGAAGTGCGCAGCGAAGAGCTGCTGCGACGCATAGCGCAGGTCGCGGGAAGCGCTCCCCAACATGGTGCGAACACAATCCTGATGCAGTCCCTTTCTCGGCGGCTTGTTAACCGGGGCGGACCCTCCGGCACCTGAACCACCCACCGCGTGGTGGCATACTCCGGGTTTCAGCCCCATCCCCCGGAGCCTTACCATGCGTTACCTGCCCGCCTTCGCGCTTGCCGCGTTCGCGCTGCCGCTGTCGGCCTTCGCCGCGGACCCCTACTCCTACGCCCAGCCTTCCGTGGTCCGCGTCACCCATCTGGACCTGGATCTCGGGGTCGACTTCGACCAGAAGGTCCTGACCGGTACCGCGACCCTGAAGCTGGACTGGAAGGACCCCAAGGCGCCGGCCCTGGTTCTGGATACCCGCGATCTGAAGATCGCCAAGGTCGAGGCCCTGGCCGCGGGCGGCGCGGCCACGCCGCTGCCGTTTGCACTGGCGCCCACCGACAAGGAATTGGGCGAGAAGCTCACCATCCAGGCGCCGAAGCATCCGGCGGAAGTGCGCATCACCTACGCCACCGTGCCCACCGCCTCGGGCCTGCAGTGGCTCACCCCTGAGCAGACCGCCGACAAGAAGCAGGCGCTGATGTTCTCGCAGTCGGAGTCCATCCACGCGCGCTCGTGGGTG
>Ga0207694_10000597_pt1 | contig 32626 bp, 22 predicted proteins | sample KBSC34metaG_FD_184353 | JGI IMG/M metagenome (GOLD analysis project Ga0207694, IMG submission 184353) | Corn rhizosphere microbial communities from Kellogg Biological Station, Michigan, USA - KBS C3-4 metaG (SPAdes) (version 2) | ecosystem: Host-associated > Plants > Roots > Rhizosphere > Soil... | reverse complement strand
TGACCGAGCCGGGCGCCGGCTCGGACGCGCTCGGCTCGATGCGCACCACGGCGCGGCGCGACGGCGACCATTACGTGCTGAACGGCTCGAAGATCTTCATCACCAACAGCCCGGTGGCGGACATCCTTCTGGTTTACGCGAAGACGGCCCCCGAAAAAGGCGCGCACGGCATCTCGGCCTTCATCATCGAGAAGGACATGCCGGGCTTCCGCGTCGCGCAGAAGCTCAAGAAAATGGGCTTCCGCGGCAGCCAGACCGGCGAGCTGGTGTTCGAGGATTGCCGCGTGCCGGCCGAGAATCTGGTCGGCGAGGAGAATCGCGGCGTCGCCATCGTGATGAGCGGGCTGGACCTCGAACGCGCCATGATCTCCCCGATTTGCCTGGGCATAGCGGAGAGGGCGCTGGACCTCTGCATCGACTACGCCAAGACCCGCGAGCAGTTCGGCAAGCCGATCGCCAGCTTCCAGATGATCCAGTCCAAGCTGGCCGACATCTATGTCTGGGTCGAGACGATGCGCACCTTCAATTACCGCGTGCTGGCCGCCGCGAATGCCGTCGAGAGCGGCGAGGGTGGGCGCGGCCAGATCCACGCGCTGACCGCCGCATCGGTGATGTACACGGCCGAGACCATGAACAAGGTGCTCGACGAAGCGGTGCAGATTTTCGGCGGATATGGCTATATCTGGGAGTCCGAGATCAACCGGCTGTTCCGGGCCACCAAGCTGCTGGAGATCGGGGCCGGAACGACGGAAGTGCGCAAGCTGATCATCGCCGGCGAATTGCTGAAGCGGTAGAAGTGGAATGAGCCTTTCACTCCGTCATTCCCGCGAAGGCGGGAATCCAGCCAATACGCGCGGCAGCGCGGAAGCGACTCTGGATTCCCGCCTTCGCGGGAATGACGAAATGTGGTTGGCTTGGCGATAAAGACGAAGAAGAGTTAGGGAACTCGATGGGTATTTCGTATCTGCTGCGCCGCGCGGTCCAGACGCGCGCCAACCATACCGCGCTGATCTTCCGCGACCGCCGCCAGACCTGGGCCCAGTTCCATGACCGGGTGACGCGGCTGGCCGGCGGCTTCGCCGGGCTGGGCATCGCGCCGGGCGACCGCGTCGCCGCGATCATGGACAATAACGACCGCTATTCCGAGACGCTGATCGCCACGCCCTGGATCGGCGGCGTCATCGTCGGGCTGAATTTCCGCTGGAGCATCAACGAGCTGCGGGATGCGGTGCGCGAGTCCGCGCCGAAACTGCTGCTGCTCGACGACGGCAACCTCAAGATCGGGCTGGAGCTGGCGGCCGAGCTGGGCATCGAGACGGTCTATGCCGGCGAGGGTAATTGCCCGGATGGCATGATCGGCTACGAGAACCTGATCGCCACCTCCCAACCGGCCGAGGATGTCGGCCGCACCGGGCAGGATCTCTTCACCATCAACTATACCGGCGGCACGACGGGGCGTTCGAAAGGCGTGATGCTCTCCCACGCCAACTCGGTCGCCTGCGCGCTCTCCAGCCTGGCGGACGGGCTGTTCGGCGAGAACGCGATCTATATGACCGCGATGCCGATGTTCCATACCGGCGGCATCTGGCCCCTGGTCTCCTGCATGGCGAGCGGCGCCACGACGGTGCTGATGCCCGGCTTCGATGCCGAGGAATGCCTGCAGGCGATCCAGAAGGAGGGCGTGACCGAAAGCCTGCTGGTGCCCACCATGATCCAGCGGTTGATCGAGCATCCGAAATTCGCCGAGTACGACACCGCGTCGTTCCAGCAGTGCCTCTATGGCGCCTCGCCGATCACCGAGTCACTGCTCAACAAGGCGCTTGTCGCCCTGCCCCACACCCGTTTCACCCAATGCTACGGCATGACCGAGCTGTCGCCCCTGGCCGCCTGCCTGCGCCACGAGAACCTGCTGGGCGAGAACCGCGCCAAGGGCCGCCACAAGGCCGCCGGCCGGTCGATCCCGGGCGTCGAGATCGTGATCGCCGACGAGGACGACACTATCGTGCCGCCGCGCACGGTGGGCCAGGTGCTGATGCGCGGCCCGAACCTGATGATGGGCTATTGGAACTGGCCCGAGGAAACCGCCAAGGCGCTGAAAGACGGCTGGATGCACACCGGCGACGGCGGCTTCATGGACGAGGATGGCTTCGTCTATATCGTCGACCGGGTGAAGGACATGATCATCTCGGGCGGCGAGAACATCTATTCGGTCGAGGTCGAAAACGTCATCGCCCAGCACCCGGCGGTCCAGTCCTGCGCCGTGATCGGCATCCCGCACGAGGAATGGATCGAAACCGTCCACGCCATCGTCATCCTGCATCCCGGCCAGACGGCCGACGCCAAGCAGATCATCGCCCACTGCCGCGACCGCATCGCCCACTACAAGTGCCCGCGCAGCGTGGATATCAGGCTGGAGCCCCTGCCCCTCTCCGCCGCCGGCAAGGTGCTGAAGCGGGAACTGCGGGTGGAATATCTGGCGAAGGCCGGAAAGGCTTAGACCGTAGGGTGGGTTAGCGCAGCGTAACCCACCGGCCGCGCTTGGCGCGGCCTTGTCAGAAAAGCCGGCAATTGCCGGCTTGGTGGGTTACGCTTCGCTAACCCACCCTACGAAGACATTTCCTTTCGACTACCCCACAGCGCAGCCGGATTTTCTGCTGGCCGAAAAGCGCCCTCAAGCATAGGCTTCTTGGGCTGTCCGTACAGCTATGGGAGGGCACCATGCGGGCATCGAACGATTTTTTCGTCGTCGGTATGGCGGGGATCGGTACGGCGTTGTTCCTGACGCAGCTTCTGATCGTCAGTCAGCAGATCGTCGCCGCGAACAACCACATCCAGGCCGAACTCGCCGCCGAAAGAGACGCCGTGCCAGTAAACTGGATCGATTTGCCGAGGCGAATCGTTGTCGAGCCTTGGCGCTGCTGTTTCCCGCCTCCCCGCCCTCCCCGGCACCATGAGCCAGCCAGGCATTACGACATAGCGAGCGCGCGTATCGCGGAGCATCCGATATTCAAGGCGGCACCCGTGTATCCGGACAGAGCGGCCGATAGGGGTATCTCGGGGTTTGTCGATTTTATATTCACGACATCGCCAGACGGTTCGGTCGTCGACCCCGAGATTATCGCGGAAGTACCTGAAGGCTACGGCTTCGCCGCAGCGGCAACCCAGGCGTTTCGCAGATGGCGGTTCGCACCCAGCCCCGGCACGGGTGGCTTGGGTCCCACCCTGCGATATCGGATGAGCTTCAGGCTTCCGAAACAATGACCACGCGGGCGGCGAACGACTTTCTTGTCGTCGGGATGGTGGGCCTCGGCACCGCCCTCTTCCTGACGCAGCTTCTGATCGTCAGCCAGCAGATCGTTACCGCGCACAACCGAATCCAGGCTGAACTGAATGCTGAAAAGTCGGCCGTCCCGATCGACTGGATCGATGCGGTAAGGCCCCCGCGCCTTTACGAAGATCTCCACTGGGGGATCGAGCCGCCTCCGTCCACTGCGCGGATGCATGTGATATATCCGCCGAGGGCGCGTGAACTGCACATCGGGGGCTATGTCGAGTTTGATTTGATGATCAACCCCGACGGCTCGATAGCCAGATCTAAGGTCGTGGCGGAATTCCCACGGGGCTATGGTTTTGCCGACGCGGCGGTCAAAGCCTTGTCCAACTGGCGGTTCGCACCTCCGAAACCACCCAAGTCGAAGCCCACTCCTTCGCATTTCCGCATGACGTTCAAGCCCGACGACTAACGCGTCTCTCACCTCATCGCCGAAATCACCAGCAGATCGATAGCGGCAAGGGAGCATCGGAGCGAAGACGCGGCAGGCTGAATTCAGCAGCTGATTTCGCTGATATAAAAGTGATCGCCGACAGAGTACCCGCCGGCAGCGCACTTGGAATCGCTCCCATATACGCGTTTCTTCCAGGCGTCGCTGCGCTGCTCATCCGGAATAAGCAGTTGATCCGCCTCATCGTAGATGACGACGCGAAAGCTGGTAAAATCGTCTCCCCAATCGAACACGGCGAGACGAGGACCGCTGCTCTTTGGAATATCGGCTATCTGCTTCAGATAGCCGGGCTTCGCCACCCAGAAATGCAACCGTTCGCCCACGAGCACGACCGAATGTGTGACTGGAGCGAGCAGCATCAACGCACTTGCCGCCGGTACGATAACAAACGATACGGCCCGTCGCGGTTGCATCGAAGAGGCCGCATGACCCGCCGCCGCCAATGCGAGAATGGCCACGGTGAACCAGATGATCAGAAAGAAAAACAGAAACCGCTCGAAGTGATAAGGGTCGCCTGCCATACCGGCGAAGGACAGAGCCAGAAACAGGAATATCAGGGCAGGCCAGGACAGCCATCTATCACGTGTTTCGCCACCCCGCATTCTCAGTGACCTCCACCGGAAATGCGTCCAGACCGGTAAAGCTCGTAACCGAATTTGGTATTTTGGACATTCTTCTCACGCAGATGCGTATAGACGCTGTCCATCGGCGCCTTCGGGTCGAAATGAGAGAACACGCGCGCGTAGCTGTTTTGGTCTGACAGAATATCGTCGATTGGAACGTTCGCGGCCGCCGCATAAAGGCCGATCGCGATGGTGGCATAGTCCTGATATTCCCTGACATTCTTACCGTCGATCCGCTGAGCGTCCCAATCCCCTCCCTGCTTGAAGCGCATCAAATCCGGCAGGAGCGTGGGAAACGGCATGTAGTTGCCGTTGAGGCTCAATAGCTTCTCGCCTTCCAATTTCTCCCGCATCGCCAACCCCTGCCGGATAAAAGCCGCCGGATCGAGATGGGCAGGACGGAGGATCGGCTTTCCTTGATCGTCGAGAACCGGTTTCCCCGAATCATCGGTAAGCTGAACCGGGTGCTGCTTCGCGTCAGCGGGAATCTGATCCAGCGACAGGAAATCGCCTTGGCCCTTGGGCCGAAACTCCCCACCAGCGCCATCCGGTGCGCCGGCGGCCCAGCCAGGATGTGCGGCATCGTCGGGACTAGCCTTTCGGATCGAGGAGATATGAGAGGCGTGCTGGCACGTTTTGGACGAACAGGTCGCGCCTAACGCAATGGCGCCATCATGTATGGCTTGATAGGCGTTCCTTCTGGAAAATCCACGCCAGTCCGCTTTCGCCCGCTCTCTTACCATCTTCGCCTTCCCAATCGCTTCGAATCACTTCGGTGCAGGGGAGACAATAACGAGCGACACGGAACTTGTAAAGAACATTATTGGAACATCTATCTCTCCGTCCCCGCCGAAATCACCGGCAGCTCGATAGCGCTCGCCTGCCCCGGCGTGTGCCAGATCCGCTGGGTCGCCTTCGCGAAATCCTCCGGCTTGGCGAACATGATGTTGGGGATGAATGTCTGCGGGTTGCGGTCGTAGAGCGGGAACCAGCTGGACTGGACCTGAACCATGATCCGGTGGCCGGGCAGGAAGGTGTGGTCGGCGTTGGGCAGGCGGATGCGGTAAGCGAGCGGCTTGTTCGCCTCCAGCGCGTGGGCGACCGACAGGTCGTCGTGGTAGCGGCCGCGGAAGATGTCGGCTGAGAGCATCTGCTGATAACCGCCCATCTTCGGCCGTTCCGGCACCTCGTCGGGCCAGACGTCGATCAACTTCACCACCCAGTCCGAATCCGTGCCGCTGGTCGAGGCGACGATGTCGGCGAAAGGCTGGCCGGCGATGCGGATCGGGGCCTTCAGCGGGTCGGTCTCATAGACCAGCACGTCGGGGCGCGAGGCGGCGTGGCGCTGGTCGTCGACCAGCCATTCGCCCCAGGTCGAATCCGGATCCTCCACCGCCAGGGTCGGGCGCTGGCGATAGGGCACGGGCTTGGCCGGGTCGGAGATATATTCATCGAAATCGCCCTTGCCGGCGGCTGGCGGGTCGAAGCCGAGCTTGCCGCCCGGGAGCAGATAGAGGTTCTTCGACGTCTCCGGGCAGCCGCCGGCGCAGGCGCGCGGCCAGGCGTCATAGCGGTGCCACTGGTCGGCCCCGGTCTCATAGACCAGCACGCGCGGCGTGTCGGGCTTGGGCCCGTCCTTCAGGTAATAGTCCAGGAACGGCTGCATGACGGTGCGGCGAAACCAGATTGCGGTGTCGCCGGCGAACTGGATCGCGCCGATGCCGCGCCCGGTGCGCCGCCCGTCGCCGTGGTTCCAGGGGCCGAGGACGAAATGGATCATCTCGCCCTTCGGGTCCTTGGGCGCCAGGACGGCGAACAGGGCCGGGCCGCCATAGTTGTCCTCCTGGTCGAACAGCCCATCGACGATCATGGTCGGCACCTTGATCGGCTCGGCCCCCATGATCTTGTCGACCGCCTGTTGCTGCCAGTAGGAGTCGTAGGCCGGGTGCTGGGACAGCGCCTTCCAGAAACCCAGCTGATCCTCGCCATGCGACGCCGCCATCGCGCCGGCCGAGCCGGCTTCGAGGAAGGCCTGGTAGGTGTCGTGGATGCCGCTCCACCACTTCTCGTCGCCTTTGCGGGTGGCTTCCTGGTCGTAGAAATATTCCAGCTCGCCATCCTGGCGGAACGCGCCGTTATGGAAGGCGTCGTCGCCGATCCAGGTATCGATCATCGGCGCGAACGGCACCGCGACCTTCAGCGCCGGATGCGGATGCAGGGTCGACATCACCACGGTGAAGCCGCCATAGGACCCGCCGATCGTGCCGACCCTGCCGTTGCTCTCCGGCACGTTCTTCACCAGCCAGTCGATCGTGTCGTAGGCGTCGGTGGCGTGGTCGACGTCCGTCGGGTTGAGCGGCCCCTTCGGCGGTCGGGTCATCACATAGTCGCCCTCGGACCCGTATTTGCCGCGCACATCCTGCATCGCGATGATGTAGCCCGCCGCGACCGCGGTATCGTCCATCTGCGGCACCGCCGCCGCCAGATGCGGGCTGTTGAACTGCTGCACGGCCTCCGCGGCGTTGTAAGGCGTGCGGCTCAGCAGGATCGGCGCCTTCGACGCGCCCTTGGGGATCAGGATGAAGGTCTTGAGCTTCGCCCCATCCCGCATCGGGATCATCACCTCGCGCTTCACGTAATCGAAGCTGTCGGTATTGACGGTGAACTTGGCCGGGGTGTCGCTGGGCAGGCTGGGCGCGGCGGCCGTGGCGAGGCCGGATATCAGGGCAAGGGCTGACAGAAGATAGGCAGAACGCACGGCGGCACTCCTCGATTCTTGCGGTCGAGTGTGGCGCGGGCGTGTGGAATTGTCATCCGGGCGGTGGGGCCCGGTCAAAAAAGTCCAGAGGGCAGATCGCGCTGGCTACCCCCGCCGTCATTCCCGCGAAGGCGGGAATCCAGGATCACGAATTAAGAATTTATCCGCAGATTACGCAGATTAACGCAGATGGAAGATTTTCCGCTGCGCGGGCTTCAACCCAGCCAAGCAGCTTGGCCCAATTTAATCTGCGAGAATCTGCGTAATCTGCGGATAAACATTCTGGATTCCCGCCTTCGCGGGAATGACGGCAGAGAGAGACGGACGATTTATCGCGGATCGAAGAGCTTCAGAATGCCTTCAATCGCCCGCGCATCCAGCCCACGCGTGATGAACACGATCCGCGTGCGTCGGTCGTCGTTCGGCCAGGCCGCCAGTTCGACCGGCGGGTGGAAGATGTGCTGGACGCCCTGGATCACCAGCGGGCCGGGGCGGCCGCTGACGTTGACGATGCCTTTGACCCTAAGCAGGTCCGGCCCCTGGAAGGCGACCAGCATTTCGAGCCAGCGGGTGAGCGCGGTTTCGGCAATCGGACGGTCCAGCGTGAAGACGAAGCTGCTTATGCTGCCGTCGTGGCGGCTGAGCTCATCGCCGTGATCATGGTGATGATGCTCGACCGCCTCCGCGTTCAGCCAGCGCTGGACGTCCAGGCTTTTGGTCGCCGGGTTATAGAGGCCGATATCGAACAGGTCGGCCGGATCGGCGGCGCCGTTCACCACCGGCAAGATCGGCGCGGCGGGGTTCAGGGCACGCAGCCGGTCCGTCAGGCGGCGGGCCGCCCCGGCCTCGGCGAGGTCGGTCTTGGTCAGCAGGATGCGGTCGGCGATGGCGGCCTGCTTCACCGCCTCGAAGGCGCGGTTCAGCGTGTCGTCGCCGTTCACGGCATCGACCGTGGCGATCACCCCGTCCAGGCGATAGCGGGCGGTGACCAGCGGATCACCGGTCAGCGTGTGGAGGACGGGCGCGGGATCGGCCAGGCCGGTGGTTTCGATCACCACACGGTCGAACTCGATCTGACCTCGCACTCCCTTCAGGAACAGCTCGCGTAAGGTGTCGATCAGGTCGCTGCGCACCGAGCAGCAGACGCAGCCGCTTTTCAGCAGCACGAAATCCTCGGTCGCGGTCTCGACCAGGTCATGGTCGATGCCGATCTCGCCCAGCTCATTGATGATGACCGCCGCGCGCGCGAGGCCAGGCTGGCGCAGAAGGTGGTTCAGCACCGTCGTCTTGCCGCTGCCGAGGAAACCGGTCAGCAGGGTGACCGGGAGGGTGCTGCTATTCATCGTCGCGACTTGTCATCGGGTTGGCGCGACAGGATACTCCTTCGCAGGGGAGGCGACGATGCAGGACGAAACGCAAAGCGTCGGCGACGGTATCTATCGCACGGCGCCGCTGTCGGTCAGGCCGCTGTCGCCGGTGTTCGGGGCGGAGGTCATCGGCGCGGCCGGGATCGCGGGCAATCCTCCCTGGCTGGCGAAGGTCCTGAACCAGCTCTGGTTCCAGCACGGCATATTGCTGTTCCGCGATCTGGGTTTCGACGAAGCCCAGGAGGTTGCGTTCAGCCGTATGTTCGGCGAACTGGAGGTGCACGGGCGGCAGGATTTCAACTCCAAGGACAATCCGCAGCTTCTGTATGTCACCAACCGCAAGGATCTGGGCCTGCCGGCCGATGCGCTGAGCAACGACGACCTGGAATGGCACACGGACCAGACCTATCTGCCGCGCCCCGCCCTCGGTTCGCTGCTGTTCGCGGTCGAGGTGCCCGCCTCGGGCGGCAACACCTATTGGGCGGATGCGGCTGCCGCCTATGACCGCCTGCCGGAGGCGACGAAGCAGCGGATCGCGGACTTACGGGCGGTGCATGACCATGGCAAGGTCACCATGACCTATGGGCTGAAGACCGGAGAATTTCAGCGCCGCCGCAGCACAAGGATCGAATCCCACCCGATCGTGCGGACCCACCCGATAACCCTGCGCAAAAGCCTCTACCTGGCGCCAACCGTCGTCACCCATATCGAGGGCTTGGCCGACGCGGAGAGCGTAGAACTGCTGGAAGAGCTGACGGCGGCGATCACGAGCGCCGATCTGGTTTACGAGCACCGCTGGCGGGCGGGAGACGCCGTGCTGTGGGACAATGCCCGTGTGATCCACCGCCGCGACCGGTTCCCGGCCGAGCAGGTCCGTTTCATGCGGCGCACGACCATCCGCCCGCCGGCGGAAATATCGATACCGTTCTGACGGGGAAAGGCTGAGCGCATCAGCCCCTCCCGCCAGATTGCTCAGACCAGCCAGTCCGGATGCTTGGCCTCGACCATGCGGCGGAAGCCGTCTTTCCAGTTGGTCTTGAACTTCGGCGCGATCGAGAACAGCTTGGTGGTGTCGACCACGACGCTCTCCAGCGGGCCCTTCTCGGTGTACTCGATCACCGGCTTGGCGCCGGTCAGCTCGCCTAGATAGGCGCTCCAATCCTCGATCGACACTGCTTCGGGGCCGCCCCAATTGACGATGTTGGCCGGGACCGAAGCCGCCTGCAGCAGCGACGGGATCGAGGCGACGATGTCGTCCTCATGGATCAGCGAATAGAGCGACGGCTTGTCTGGCTGCAGCTGGATCGGCGTGCCGTGCTTCATCATCAGCAGGTGGTAATAGGGCCAGCCGCCATTGTTGCCGTAGGGCACGCAGAGCCGGGTGATGATGGTCGGCAGGTTAAACTCGCGGGCAGCGAAACGCACCACCGCCTCGGTCGCGATCTTGGTGATCGAGTAGGTGGTCATCATCGAGCGATGATTGTCGCCCAGCTCGCTGGTTTCCTTGAGCAGGTTGCGGCCGACCGACTCATAGACGCCGGTGGTCGAGCAGGCGAGGAAGCCCTTGGCCGCGCGGCAATGGCTCATCAGCAGGCCCGTGCCCTCGGCATTGCTGCGGAAGTCGAGGTCGAAATCGTCACCCGCCGCGCGGAAGACGCCCAGATGCACGACATAGTCGAAATCCTTCGGGATCGACGAGAAATCGCCATCGCCCAGGTCGGCCGAGACGCATTTCACGCCGGCATCCTCAAGCACCTTCTTCTTCTTCTCGTCGGAGAAGCGGGCGACGCCCCATACCTCGTTGCCCTGCTTGGCCAGCGCCTGGGCGACGACGAAGCCGACCTGGCCGGTCGGGCCGGTGACGAGAATCTTATGTCCACTGAACGCCATGATTTCCTCCTGGTTTTCTTAAGCTGAGACGCCGAGCCGCACCGCGGCGGCCTTCACCTTCCGCGCCAATTTCAGATGCGGCATGTCGTACATTTTGCCGTCGATGCCGACCGTGCCGAGGGCCGGGTTGCTGTCGAACGCCTCGATGATCTTCTCGGCATGGGCGATCTCCGCTTCCGTCGGCGTGAAGGCCGCGTTGATGATCGGGATCTGGTCCGGATGGATCGCGATCTTGCCCTGGAAGCCGGCGCGGCGGACGCGCAGGCATTCCTCTTCCAGACCCGCCGGATTGCGGAAATTGACATAGACCGTGTCGATCGGCGCCGCATCCGCCGCCGCCGCGCCGGCCAGGCACAAGGTCCGGGCCAGCTCATAGAGCGGATCGTAGCGGCCATCGGCATCGCGATTGGCGCTGGCGCCGACCACCGCGGCGATGTCCTCCGCCCCCCAGGTCATCAAGGTCATGCGCGGGCTGGCGCCGACATAGGTGCCGAGTGCGAACATCGCCTTGGCGGTCTCGGTCGCCACCGGGATGATCTTGATGCCGCCCTGGGGCAGGCCGTGCGCCGCCTCCAGCGCCGAGAGGTAATGGCAGAGCGTCGTGATGTCCGCGCCGGAATCGGGTTTCGGCAGCATGATGCCATCCGGCGCGCCGCCAATCACACCGGCCAGGTCCTGAAGCCCCATCGGCGTGTCGATCGGGTTGATGCGGACCCAGAGCTGGCGCTTCGACCGGTCGGGATTGGCCTTCAGGAAGGCCTGCGCCATCTCGCGCGCGATCGGCTTCTGCGCCGCAGAAACCGAATCCTCCAGATCGAGGATCACGACGTCGGCGCCGGAGGCCGACGCCTTTTCCATCTTGCGTTCGCTGTCGGCCGGGGCGAACAGCAGGGAGCGCGGGATCATGCCGGCTTCTTCTTCATCAGCGCCGAGCGCCGGCAATAGGCGACTTCCTCGCCCTTCTGGTTGAAGCTGCGATGCTCGAACACGACGATGCCGTCATTCGGGCGCGACTTGCTCTCCCGCTTTTCCAGCACCACCGTCTCGCTGCGCAACGTGTCGCCGAGGCGCACGGGCTTTGGGAACTTGACCCCGTCCATGCCCAGATTGGCGACCGTGGTGCCCAGCGTGGTGTCGCCGACCGAGACGCCGATCATCAGACCGAAGGTGAAGATGCTGTTGACCAGAATCTCACCGAACTCGCTGTTTTCCTTGCAGAACTCGACATCGAGATGGAGCGGCTGCGGGTTGTGCGTCAGCGTGGTGAACAGAAGATTATCCGTCTCCGTCACCGTGCGGCGGATGTCGTGAACGAACTTCTGCCCGATCTCGAACTCGTCGAAATAAAGACCTGCCATTTCCCTTAATCCCTCTTACTTAGAACCCAACCTGATCCGCGCCCTTGAGGCCCAGATATTCGCGCGCCTCGGCCGGCGTGGCGATCTCCAGGCTCAGATCCTCAAGGATGCGGCGGATCTTGGCGACCTGCTGGGCGTTGCTCTCGGCCAGCGTGCCCTTGCCGATATAGATGCTGTCTTCCAGGCCCACACGCACATTGCCGCCCATGATCGCGGCCTGGGTGACGAAGTTCATCTGGTGGCGCCCTGCGGCCAGCACCGACCATTGATACTGGTCGCCGAACAATTTGTCGGCGATGCGCCGCATATGCATGAGGTTTTCGACGTCGGCGCCGATGCCGCCCAGGATGCCGAAGATCGACTGGATGAAGAGCGGCCCCTTCACCAGTCCGCGATCGAGGAAATGGGCCAGGTTGTAGAGATGGCCGATATCGTAGCACTCGAACTCGAACTTCGTGCCGCAGCCCTCGCCGAGGGTCTTCAGCACATATTCGATATCCTTGAAGGTGTTGCGGAAGATGAAGTCCCGCGTCATCTCGAGATAGGCCGGCTCCCACTCGTGCTTCCACTCACGCGGCTTGTCCAGCGCCGGGAACAGGCCGAAATTCATCGAGCCCATATTCAGCGACGCCATTTCCGGCTTGGTCGCCATGGCGGCGGCGATACGCTCGTCCAGGCTCATGCCGTGGCCGCCGCCGGTGGTGATGTTGACGACCGCGTCGGTCGACTGCTTCACCCGCGGCAGGAACTCCATGAACAGCTTCGGATCGGGCGACGGCTTACCGGTCTGCGGGTCCCGCACATGCAAGTGGAGCACCGAGGCCCCCGCCTCCCACGCGCCGATCGCGGCATCGGCGATTTCGTTGGGTGTGATCGGCAGATGGGGCGTCATCGACGGCGTGTGGATCGAGCCGGTGACGGCGCACGTGATGATGACCTTGCGGCTTTTCGCAGCCATGAAAACGTCCTTCCCTAAGCAGATCGTCCGGGATCCCTGGCCCCGGCGGAATTGGTCACGCGCAAACTATTCATTCGCGCGCCGGACCGCCAGCCCCTAAGACTACGCGAAACCGCAAAGGGAGGAATTGCCGTGTTGACCGAAATCGAACGCCTGACCGCCATCGAGGAGATCAAGCAGCTGAAGGCGCGCTATTTCCGCAGCATGGACACCAAGAACTGGGCGGGACTCCAGGCCGTGTTCTCCGACACCGCCGAGCTCGACATGCGCGGCGAGGCAGCGGACAAGAGCAAGGCGGCGACCGCGCTGGTGGTCGGCGCCCCCAACATCATGGCCTTCATCCGCAACGCGGTGCTGGAACTGGTCACGGTCCATCACGGCCACATGCCGGAAATCGAGATCACCTCCCCCAGCAGCGCGAAAGGCATCTGGGCGATGGAGGATATCCTGAAATGGCCCGAAGGCGCCGCGGTGAAGACGCTGCACGGTTATGGCCACTACCACGAGACCTACCGCAAGACCGACGCCGGTTGGAAGATCGAGACATCCAAGCTGACCCGGCTCAGGGTGGATATCACTTAAGATATCTATCCGCAGATTAACGCAGATTTCGCAGATTAAATCCGAATGCTACCGCCTTCGGCGGCGGGAAGCCGCGCAGCGAAAATCATAATCTGCGTTAATCTGCGTAATCTGTGGATAAAACTTCTTCGCTACTGAATCACCTCGTCCGGCTCCAGGCCCCAGACTTCGGCGCGTTTCAGCCAGCCTTTGTAGCCGCCGGCCTTCACCTCGCACCAGATCGGGTCGCATTTGGAGACCGAGGCGATGACGCCCGGCTCCAGCCGGGCGACGACGTCGCTGGTGTCCTTGGGATCGCCGTGCAGCGCGCGGATTTCGCCGGCAACCAGCACGGTGCGCCGGCTGCTGAGCAGCTGCTGGTTGACCCAGCCGATAGTGCCCTCGCTGTCGCGGATTTTCCGGTAGATGTCGAAATTGGCCAGGATCTCAACCGGCAGGCCGCGGCGGACGAACACCCATTGAATCGGGAAGTCCGGCCCGGGCCCGGCCCGCAGATAGACCTTCTCAGCCCGCAGCGCGGCAAAGCGGGGGCCGGCCTTGGCGTCGGGCTTGGCGGCATCGGCCTTCTCCGCCGGCTTGGCCTCTTGCGGCGGGACCGGCACGGGGGCGGGAACCGGCTGGGCCGGCTTTGCCGCCGGCGCCTTCACCGTCGGCACCTTTGCTGGCGGCTTCTTCGCGGTCTTCGCCTTGTCGGCGGGCTTGGCTGCCTTGGTCCTGTCGGCCGGCTTTGCCGGTTTCGCCTTTGCGCTGTCGGTGGGCGCAGCCTGGGACTGGTCGGCGGCCAGAGCCGCCGGTCCGGACAAGACCAGCATAAGGAAAAGCGCAAGCAGCGCGGTCAACCGGGCCACACGGGCCTCCCCCGACTCGGGACGTCTATAGTCCTGGAATCTGGGGCAAAAGCCGGTGCGCCCGCAAGCGGCTAGTTGGCGAGCGTGACCGCGATATGGCCGTACTGGCTGTCGTTCGAGGCCCCCGGCAGCTTATGCAGCTGGAAGCCGTAATCGAGGTCGATACGGACATTCTGATCCGGCCCGGCAAGCAGGTGGAAGCCCATGCCGACGCTGGACAGCTGGATGCTGGACGGCGTGAACGGAACCTGATGCACGTCGTAGACGCTGCCGAAATCGTAGAAGATGCCCAGCTGTGTCTCGTCGTTCCACGGGCTGTTGGTGTGCAGCAGCGCCTTGGCCAGGCTGAAGGCCGGCGTGCGGAATTCCTGGCTGAGCAGGATGCCGTCGGCGCCGTTCGCCGCGCGCTCGTCATAGCCGCGCACGCTGGCCGCACCGCCGGCGCCCAATTGCTCGCTGGGCAGCAGGTTCCCGTCCGAGACCTGGGCGACCAGCTTGGTGACCGCGGTGACGCCGCCGAACCAGCCGAGGCTCTTCGCCAGGTCGCTGCCCAGCGGCAGGCCGGTGACGCGGGTCAGCACGACGTGATCGTAGACGTAATGGTTGCGGATCGACGGATCGGCCGTCTGTAGCTGGTACAGGATGCTGCGATTGCCGTTGCCGAGGCCGCCGGGGCTCCAGACGATCGAATTGGAGAACTCGGTCTGGCCGTAATCGTCGCGCTCGGTGGCGTCGTATTCGAAGACGAACTGGTCGACCTCGGTCGTCACGCCGGCCGCACCCAGGGTGGGGAAGGCCTGGAAGACCAGGTTGTTGTTGCTGGTCTTGAACTCGTAGCCGATCTCGTAATGCTCGTCGAACTTCCGGGTCGAGGGCAGCCGGCCGGAATAGCGGATGCCCGCCGATGCGTCCTCACCCGTCTGCAACGCCCCCAGCAGGTGGGAAACCGGATCGTCGAACTTCGGCGTCGCCTCGATGTAATAGCCATAGACGATGATCTTGTCGCGCCAGGGCAGCGCCATGGCATAGTTCATCGTGTGGCTGCGGAACTGCGGATCGGGCTCTTTCCCGAACTGCTCGGGGCGGCTGTGCCAGAAATCGTTGCTGGACTGGAACTGATAGGAGAACTGGTCGTCGTTCCAGGCGGCGTTGCCCCAGATGAAGCCCATGTTCCACCGGTCATGGCCCAGCAGCGGCGTGCCGGAATTGGCATAGCCGACATAGCCGCGGACCGGGAACTTCTCCACCACCGTGTCGATGGTGAGGTCGGTCACGCCCGCCTCGTCACCGCGGCTGGCGACGATGTTGACCAGCCGGAACGGGTTCTGGTTGATCCAGTTCTTGTCCTCTTCCAGATCGCCGATATTGATCCGCTCGCCCGGCTGCACCCGCACGTTGCGCTTCAGCAGATTGTCGGAGAACCAGTAGTTGCCGCGCGTCATGAGCTTGCCCATGCGCGATTCGGCGACCACGACCTGGACCACGCCGTTGGTCACGTCCTGGCCGGCGGGAACCGACACGTCGACGAAGGGATATTTCTTCTGCCGGTACCATTCGGCGATGATCGTGCCCAGCTGCTGCACCGAGCCCTGGGTCAGAGGCTTGCCGATGAAGCCGTCCAGCTGGTCGCGGATCTCCTTGTCGTCCAGCATCGTCAGGTTGCCGGTATTGACACCCGAGCCGCTGGCGCCGCCCTTTTTCAGCGCGTTGATATTGTCGATGAACACCAGGCCCTTGAGGTTGGGCAGGATCACCTTGTCGTCGGCCGGCGATGCCGCGGTCTGCGCCGCCGGAGCCGGCGCTCCCTCGATCCTGCTCTCCGACGCGCCGGGGATCGCCGGCGCCGCCTGGGGCAGTATCTGCGGATTGGTATTGGGCGACGATGTGGCCTGGGCCAGCACCATCTGCTCACGCGCCGGGGTGGTGTACGGATCGGCCATGGCACAGAGCGCCGGCAGATAGACGGCGCCGCCGAGCAGCATCACCGAGCCGATGACCCTCTTGGGCATGATGCGGGAAGACGAATTCATCGCTTTAGTGCATCCCAGGTTAATCTAGTCGAAAATTATAGATTTATTGTCAAAGCATTGGACCGCGACCGATGCGCCCACCACTGATATATCCAGTGGAATAAATCAACCCCTCCATTATTGCGGCGCGCCGGTATTGCTCGGCGCGACGCCGTTCTGGATGCATCCCGCCGCGCCCAGCGTGCAGCCCAGCTGGCTGTCGGGGTGATAGTCGGTGCCGTCGATCGTGGCGATGGTGCCGGTCACGACGCCGTTCTGCTGCGGCTGGATGGTGATGATGCCGGAGCTTGCCACGCTGAACTGGGCCCCTTTGCCCGACGCCGTCTGGTTGTCGATCTGATTGTTCGGATTGCTGGGCGTGGACGCCGGCGTGATGTTGACGACACCGGTCGCGCCGACCAGCGTGTAGTCGCCGGCCGAGGGGCCGCCCAATGTCAGCCCGGTGAAGTCGGTGATCGTCTCGGGCCCGACATTGGGCGAGATGACCGTGCCGGCGGTGCCGCCCACGGCGACGCTGTCGCCGGGGACCAGGTTGGTGATCGTCAGGATGCCCGAGTTGGCGTCCGTGCCGTTGTCGAACGGCCGCGTGCCGGTCAGGTTGACCGGGAGCGGATTGATGATCCCGTCCGTGATCGGCACATAGGTGACGATGTAGTTCTTGCCGCCATTGCCGTCATTGACCGAGCCCGACGGGGTCAGCGTGACGTTGTTGCCGGCATGCTGGCTGCCGTAGGTCTGGATGAAGTTGCCGTTATCGCCGGTGAAGATCGTGCCGGTGGTGACGATCGGGGTCCCGTCCGAGGTCGTCGTCCCGTCATAGGTCTTGGTGCCGGGCACCGCCGTCACCGTGATCTGCTCAGGCGTCACGATCACATTGCCCTTGGCGCCGACCAGCGTGTAGTCCCCGGCCGAGGTGCCGCCCAAGGTCAGCGTGCCGAAATCGGTGATCTTCTCGTCGCCGACATTCTTGCTGATGATCGTGCTGGTGCCCGAGGTCACGAGGACCTGGTCGCCGGCGAAGGCGTTGGTCACCGACAGGATGCCGCTGTCGCCGTCCGTCTCGCCGTCATAGACGCGGGTGCCGGTCAGGATCACCGCGAACGGGGTGATCTTCACCGTCTCCGAGCCGCCGGTCAGCGTGTAGTTGTGCGCGTCGGGGCCGGTCAGCACCAGGTCGCCGCCGGTGATGTCGTGCGTGCCGACATGCGGGCTGGACGACGTGCCGGTGCCGGTGATGCCGACCGTGTCGCCGCCGACCAGGTTGGTGATCGTCAGGATCGAGCCGTCCACGTCCGGCGTGCCGTCATAGACGCGCGTGCCGGTCGCGTCGATCGCCAGCGGCGTGATCGTGCCCTTGGCGGTCTTCAGGGTCACGCTGTAGTTGCCGGCGTTGGTCAGCGTGTAGCCGGCGCCGATCGTCAGCGTGCTCTTGTTGGTGCCCAGCACGTCCTTCGAGTTGAAGGCCTGGGCCAGGCCGGTCAGCGTGTCGCCGTTATAGAGCGTGCCATCGGTCAGGGTCGGCGTGCCGGTCGAGGTCGTCGTCCCGTCATAGACCTTGGTGTCGGTCACCGCCGAGATGACGATGCTTTCCGGCGTGATCGTGCCCTTCGCGGTGTTGATGACGACGGTGTAGTTGTTGCCGCCGTTGCCGTCATTGACGCCGGTGAAGTTGTTCACCGACAGCGTGCTCTTGTTGGTGCCCTGGACGTTGCGCGAGTCGTAGACCTGCGTCAGCGTGCCGATGATGCTGTCGCCGGTCTGCAGCCCGGCCACCGTCGGCGTCATGTTCGAAATCGCCGTGCCGTCGAACACCTTGGTCTGGGTGACGGCATTGATCGTCAGCGTCGCCGGGGTGACGATCACATAGGTATCCGGCCGCCCGACCACGATCTGATAGTTGTTCTTGTCGGCGCCGGTCAGCGCCAGCGTGCCGATACCGGTGACCGTCTCCTTGCCGACATTCTTGCTGGCCAGGACGCCGGTGCCGGTGATGCCGACCTGGTCGCCGCCCATGATGCCGGTCAAGGTCAGGATCGAGCTGTTGGCGTCGGTCATGCCGTCATAGACGCGCGTGCCGTTGAAGCCGACGACCGTCACGTCCGCGGGCGTGATCGTCAGCGTGCCGCTGATGATCTGGTAATTGCCCGAGCCGGAGCCCGAGAGGGCCAGCGTGCCGAGGTTGGTGATGTTCTTGTTCGACCCGGCATTCGGGTCCGCCACCATGCCGTTGCCGGTCACGGTCAGCGCCGGATCGCCGGAGATCTCGCCCACCACGCTCAGGATGTTGCCGGGCGCGTTCTTGGTGGTGTCATAGGCGCGCGTGCCAGTGACGGTCACGCCCAGCGGCGTGACCGTCACTGTGCCGCTGACGAGGTTGTAGTTGCTGGCGCCGGTGCCCGTGAGCGCCAGCGAGCCCAGATTGGAGATGTTGGTGGGCGTCGAGCTGGCGTTCTTGCTCGCCAGCGTGCCGCTGCCGGTCACCGTCAGGGTGGGGTCGCCCACGATCTCGCCGTTCACCGTCAGGATCGTGCCCGCGGCGCCGGTGGTCCCGTCATAGCTGCGCGTGCCGGTCACCGTCACGTCCAGCGGGGTGATCGTCAGCGTGCCGCTGGCGATATTGTAATTGCCCGCGCCGGTGCCCGAGAGGGCCAGCGTGCCGAGATTGGTGATGCTCTTCGAGTTGCCGACATTCTTGTTGCCGACCGAGCCCGAGCCGGTCACCGTCAGCGCCGGATCGCCGCCGATCTCGCCCACCACGCTCAGGATCGTGCCCGAGGCGCCGGTGGTGCCGTCATAGGTGCGCGAACCCACCACCGTCACGTCCAGCGGGGTGATCGTCAGCGTGCCGCTGGCGATGCTGTAGTTGCCCGCGCCAGTGCCCGAGAGGGCCAGCGTGCCGAGATTGGTGATGGTCTTCGAGGTGCCGGCATTCTTGTTGCCGACCGAGCCGCTGCCGGTCACCGTCAGCGCCGGATCGCCGCCGATCTCACCGACCACCGTCAGGATCGTGCCCGAAGCGCCGGCCGTGCCGTCATAGGTGCGCGTGCCGACCACCGTCACGTCCAGCGGGGTGATCGTCAGCGTGCCGCTGGCGAGATTGTAATTGCCGGCGCCGGTGCCCGAGAGGGCCAGCGTGCCGAGATTGGAGATGTTCTTCGACGTGCCGGCATTCTTGTTGCCGACCGAGCCCGAGCCGGTCACCGTCAGCGCCGGATCGCCGCCGATCTCGCCCACCACGCTCAGGATCGTGCCCGAGGCGCCGGTGGTGCCGTCATAGGTGCGCGTGCCCGTCACCGTCACGTCCAGCGGGGTGATCGTCAGCGTGCCGCTGGCGAGATTGTAGTTGCCCGCGCCGGTGCCCGAGAGGGCCAGCGTGCCGAGGTTGGAGATGGTCTTCGACGTCCCGACATTCTTGTTGCCGACGGAGCCGCTGCCGGTCACCGTCAGCGCCGGATCGCCGCCGATCTCGCCGACCACCGTCAGGATCGTGCCGGCGGCCCCGGTGGTGCCGTCATAGGTGCGCGTGCCCGTCACGGTCACGTCCAGCGGGGTGATCGTCAGCGTGCCGCTGGCGATGCTGTAGTTGCCGGCATTGGCGCCCGTGAGGCCATAGCCGCTGACGTCGGTGATGGTCTTCGAGGTTCCGACATTCTTGTTGCCGACGGAACCGCTGCCGGTCAGCGTCAGCGTGCCGTCGCCCACGAGCTCGCCGTTCAGCGTCAGGACCGAGCTGTCGGCCGTGGTGGTGCCGTCATAGGTGCGGCTGCCCGTCACCGTCAGCCCCAGCGGCGTGATCGTCAGCGTGCCGCTGACGATGTTGTAGTTGCCGGCATTGGTGCCCGTGAGGCCATAGCCGCTGACATCGGTGATGCTCTTCGAATTCCCGACATTCTTGTTCGCGACAGAACCGCTGCCGGTCACGGTCAGCGCGCCGTCGCCCGTGATCTCGCCGACGACCGCCAGGATGCCGCCGGAGGCGGTGGTGGTGCCGTCATAGGTGCGCGAGCCGGTCACCGTCACGTCCAGCGGGGTGATCGTCAGCGTGCCGCTGGCGATATTGTAGTTGCCCGCGCCGGTGCCCGAGAGGGCCAGCGTGCCGAGGCTGGAGATGCTCTTCGACGTGCCGACATTCTTGTTGCCGACCGAGCCCGAGCCGGTGACCGTCAGGGTGGGATCGCCGCCGATCTCGCCGCTGACCGTCAGGATCGTGCCCGCGGCGCCGGTGGTGCCGTCATAGGTGCGGCTGCCCGTCACCGTCACGTCCAGCGGGGTGATCGTCAGCGTGCCGCTGGCAAGGTTGTAGTTGCTGGCGCCGGTGCCCGAGAGGGCCAGCGTGCCGAGGTTGGAGATATTCTTCGACGTCCCGGCATTCTTGTTCGCGACAGAGCCGCTGCCGGTCACCGTCAGGGTCGGGTCACCCGAAATCACGCCGACCACGGAGAGGTAGGAATTGTCGGTCGTCGTGGTGCCGTCATAGGTGCGCGAGCCGGTCACCGTCACGTCCAGCGGCGTGATCGTCAGCGTGCCGCTGGCGATATTGTAGTTGCCCGCGCCGGTGCCAGAGAGCGCCAGTGTGCCGAGATTGGTGATGCTCTTCGAGTTGCCGACATTCTTGTTGCCGACCGAGCCCGAGCCGGTGACCGTCAAGGTGGGATCGCCGCCGATCTCGCCGCTGACCGTCAGGACCGTGCCGGCGGCCCCGGTCGTGCCGTCATAGGACCGCGAACCGGTCACCGTCACGTCCAGCGGGGTGATGGTCAGCGTGCCGCTGGCGATGCTGTAATTGCCCGCGTTGGTGCCGGTGAGGCCATAGCCGCTGACGTCGGTGATGGTCTTCGACGTGCCGACATTCTTGTTCGCAACCGAGCCGCTGCCGGTCAGCGTCAGCACGCCGTCGCCGCCGAGCTCGCCGTTCAGCGTCAGGATCGAGCTGTCGGCCGTGGTGGTGCCGTCATAGGTGCGGGTGCCCGTCAGCGTCAGCCCCAGCGGCGTGATCGTCAGCGTGCCGCTGACGAGATTGTAGTTGCCGGCGCCGGTGCCCGAGAGCGCCAGCGTGCCGAGATTGGAGATAGTCTTGGAGTTACCGACATTCTTGTTCGCGACCGAGCCGCTGCCGGTCACGGTCAGAGTCGGATCGCCCACGATCTCCCCGACAACGGCGAGGTCGCTGCCCGACGCGGTGGCGGTGGCGTCATAGACGCGCGAGCCGGTCACGGTCACGTCCAGCGGGGTGATCGTCAGCGTGCCGCTGGCGATATTGTAGTTGCCCGCGCCGGTGCCCGAGAGCGCCAGCGTGCCGAGGTTGGTGATGCTCTTCGACGTGCCGACATTCTTGTTCGCCACCGAGCCGCTGCCCGTCACGGTCAGGACCGGATCGCCGCCGATCTCGCCGCTGACCGTCAGGATCGTGCCCGAGGCGCCGGTCGTCCCGTCATAGGTGCGCGAGCCGCTGACCGTCACGTCCAGCGGGCTGATCGTGCCCTTCACCGTGGTGGTGACGCTCGTCTGGTATCCATAGACGGCCACATTGTTGCTGTCCTTGAAGGACGCAAAGCCGGGCGTCTGCGAGAGGGTGATGGTGAGGTTGGTGCCGGCGTTCTTCGTCGAATAGGTCGCGTTGGTGTCCGACAGGGCGGTGAGGACGGCCTGGTCGTTGTTGATCAGCCCGCTCGGGGTGCCATAGATCGAGTTCCCGATCGTCTGGGTAACGGCGTTGGTGCCGTCATAGGTCTTGTTGAACGTGCCGCTCGCCGTCACCGAGGCCGTCGGTGCGGTCGTGAAGAGGAAGCCGTTGCCGGTCGCTGCCACGTTCAGCGCGGCGTCCGCTGTCGAGAACGGCGTTCCGTAGGAATTCGCAGCGTTGTACTGGACGAAAGAATAGCTGAGCGCCGCGGTATTGGCGCTGTCCAAGGTCGGATCCTGGGAATAGACGCGCCAGGTCTTGCCGCTGCCGGCGGAGAAGGCGTTGCCGGCATCGCTGTTGACGAAGGTCTGGTCCTCGACCTGGATATTGCCGCCGGTGGTCGCGATCCCGGCGCCGCTGCCGATGGTCAGCTGGCCGTTATCGACGATCTTGATGTCGCCGGTTCCGGAGACGCCGGTGGTCGAACCGACGGTGCCGGTGCTGAGGTTCACATTGCTGTAGAGGGTCAGGTCCGACACGTTGGCGCCGACCGTCGTCACCTTGTTGGCGGGGTTGTCCAGCGTGAAGCTGGACGCGGTGCCGCCCGACGGCGTCGTCAGCTCGAGATTGAGCGTGCCGCTGGTCGGGGCGATCGCGTTTGCGGCGCCGCTCGACTGGGTCACGGTATCGCTGTCGACCGCCAGCGTGACGGTGTGCGTCCCGCCCGAGGTGGTGATGCCGCTGATGCCGGCAACCGTGCCGACAACCAGGGTATTGTCGGGGCTGGGCGCCACCGCGAAGGAAATATTGCCGCCCGTGGTGTTGAACGCGATGGAACCGACGGAGTTGAATTTGCTGTTGAGCGCGACGGTCCCGGTCTGGATTGCCAGCCCGCCGGCGCCGGACGCCAGGGACCCGGCCGCGTCGTTGACGATGATGCCCGTCGCGGCGTCCTGAGTGACGGTGCCCGAGGAGCTGGTGACGAGTTTCAGATTGTTGACGAAGGCAGCGTCGAATACCGAGAAGCCGTTGTTGGTTCCGTTGGTTTCGGCGGTGGGATTTGCCGTCACGAACGACAGCGAGGTCGTGCTCGTGCTGCCGATCACCAGAAGATTGGCGGTGACGTTGACGACGTCTTCGCTGCGGAACAGCGTCGTATTGTCGTCGTTGAAGAAAGCGCCGCCGGTATCGATGTCGCCGACCTGAACAGCCCCCGCCGTCGTCGGCACGATATCGACCTCGCCCGGCGTGGTGACCGTCGTCGTCGGGCCGGAGCCCGTGCCGAGCCGGACCTGGTCCGCCTGGAAGACGATCTTGCCGGCGCCGTTATCGGTGGTGTTGGAAACGGTCTGGCCGTTGCCGCCTTCGATACGGTAGGTCCCGCTGCTGGAGATGAAGCTGATCGTGCCGCCGTGGGCCGCGATGTTGCCGGTGATGCTGATCACCGTCGCCGCGGCGGGCAGGCCGGTGCCGGCGGCCGTCAGCGTGAGCGCGCCGCTGCCCAGCGAGTTGATCAGAATGCCGGCATCGGCGCCGCCATTGCCGAGATTCGCGCCGCCCGTGCTGGTGCTCGGGTTGCCGCCGGGCATGTCGATGAGCCGGTCGGCGCTGAGCGTCAGGCTGTTGCCCGAGCTCCAGAAGATCGGGGCCGCGTTGGAACCGCCCGTGCCGCCGGCGGTGCCGAGATGGATGTCGCCGCTGCCGCCGGTGCCGCTGGTGTTGATGGTGACATTGTTCGACGCCAGCATCGTGTCGATCGTCGTGTTCAGGATGAACGACGAGCTGGGGGTCGGATGGGTATTGTCGGTGCTGCTATAGATCGTCACGTCCGACGGATCGATCAGCAGCATGCCCGTCTTGCCGCGCCGCGCCAGGGTGGACACATTGCCGGTGAAGCCGAGCAGGCCCTCGCTCGATACTTCGACCTGGCCGCCATCGCCGCCGCTCGCACCGCCCTTGGCCGAAATATGGCCGGCGAAGTTCGTCGTCTCGTTCGACCAGATGACGACATTGCCGCCATTGCCGCTACCGCCGCCGTCGGCCGAGATCGTCGCGGTCGCCGCGATGTTGGTCGTCTGGGCGTTGGCGATCGCCGTCTTGGACAGCGCATCGGAACGGTCCTGCCCGCCGTGGCGGTCGCCGCCGATCAGCACCGTGCCGCCGGCGGCCTTGCCGGCGCCGTTCGCGGAGATCCTGGTCTTGGCGCCGATGCTGACGGTCTGGCCGGTCACCTCGACCCTGCCGCCGGAACCGTTCGCATTGGTTGCCGTGACGGTCGCGGCGTTCACGGTCACATCGTCGCCGGCGGTCAGGTAGACACGGCCGTCCTTGGTAGCCGTGCCGGTGGCGCGGATGACGCCGCCGTCATTGACCGCGAGCGCATAGACATTACCGCCCTTGGCATTGAGCGCGACCTGCGCCGCCTGGACCGTGCCGGTATTGGTGACGTCGCCGCTGCCGGCATTGACCAGAACCGCGTCGTCGCCGCTGGCCTGGAGCAGCACCTTGTCGCCGGCGGCCAGCGTCGCGCTGCCGTTGGCCGCGCTGATCGTGCCGCTGTTCGACACCGACTTGCCGACCAGAACGACGTCGCCGTTGTTCGAGGTGATCGTGCCCTGATTCTCGACCGTCCCGGACGAATCGCCCGAGGCCACCATCTTGCCGCCGGCCATGAAGGCCGAATTGGACACGTCGCGCGACGAGGCGACGAAGGTGCCGTTGGTGGTGACCCGGCCGCCGGAGGTGACCAGCACGCCGGCCTGGTTGACGATATAGACCGACCCGGTCGATTTGAGCGATCCGGCGATCGTGCTCATGTCGGCGCCGGTCACGCGGTTGAGGGTCGCGCCCTTGCCGTTATTGATGGCGACCGAATTGCCCTTGCCGATCGAAAAGCTCTGCCAGTTGATAATGCCCAGCTGGCTCGACTGGTTGACGGTCAGGTGGTTGCCGCCCTGGGTGATGGCGCCCGAGCCGCCGACGAAATGGCCCCCGGTGGGCAACGCGCCGCCGGCGGCGAGCGCGGTGCCGCCGCTGGTCAGGCTGGAAAATGCGAGCAGAGCGAGCAGAAGGCGCTGGCGGGCAAGCGAAGGCCTGGCGGCGGGCTTCGACGAATTAACCGCGATGCTGGTTTTACGCATAACTCTCATTGCCTCACTGCGGTGCGCCGAACAGGCTTGTCGCCCGGCGCATGGTCCATTCCAGAACACGCGCCCTTGTTATGCAAGAATCGCGCCAACCTATGGATTCAGTCGGAATTGTTAGGGTTTACGAACCACCCTAAAGGATGGATCAGGTAGATTGTAAGATTTACTGACAAATTTTATGCATTTTCCCGGTGCCTTATAAAGAAGACATGGCGCGCCGGCTGAAACGCACTGGCGACATATCCGTGGAAAATACCGCCCATCCCGATCGCCCTTCGAAGGTCATGATGGCCGGCCGGATATAAAGTTTAGGTTAGGATTGAAGTCAAGAATTTTCACGGTTTTCACCGGGATTCCCGCAATCCCGCCCAATCAAAGTGAAATACGAATCCCATTTGTATCGGCAAGACGTCCGACCGCGGCGTGTAGAAATGTAGAGAAATGTAAAACAACGTCGGCAAGCCGCGCCACAGGGCACAAACTTCATCCGGATAAAATCCGCGGGCGACCCAATGGACACTTATTACTAGGACAATGAGCTTTTATAATGTCCGGTCGCACGACGCGATCCCCCGCTGCAGGCGGCCGTGCGAATCGTGGACGGCGCCTGTCGGAATGTTTTACAACTTTATCCCAGCGAACCTGGTCAAAGTTTTAACGCATTGAATCTTAATCGATAAAATTTTTGGCACGCGACATGCATATGGACGGCCATGCGGCAGCAACCCGCAAAGATTTGATGTAACGCGAGGGCTTCGAAATGTTCTTGAAATCACTCCTGGGCGTGATCGCGGCGGGCGGGCTGATGTTCGCGGCCGGCGCCGCCAACGCGACGATCGCCACGTATACGGACTCGGGCGCCTATACGAACGCCAACACCGGCGGCGTCATCGGCATCCGGGACGACGTCGACTGGGGCCAGTTCTCGCTGGCCCAGAACAACTCGTCGATCAACAACTCATCCGTCGCCAACGGCGCGAGCATGACGACGGTCAATAATGAGAAGGTGACCGTCACCAACGGCGCCAGCAACGGCTTCACCGTCTATCAGAACGGCCTGACCGGCTCGCCCCTGACCCAAGGCCAGCGCTGGAACGGCGATTTCGACGACGGCGTCAAGGTGCTGTCCACCGGCTCCAACTCGATCACGCTGACCTTCGCGGGCGCGGTGACCGGCTTCGGCCTGCACGCCCAGACCACGGCGACGGGCAGCTACACCTTCACCGTGACGGCCTATAACTCCGCGGGCGTCGCGCTGGGCAGCATCCAGAACAGCGGCACCTCGACCGGCCGCAACAGCGCCGCCTTCGGCACCGCGCCGTTCGCCGGTATCACCAGCACCGCGGGTGACATCTCCTACGTGACGATCACCTCGACGAACGCCGCCTCGGGCTTCGCAATCGATACGTCGCTGATCTATCACTTCGCCAACAACCAGACCGGCGGCAACCAGACGCAGCAGACCCCCGAGCCCGGAACGCTCGCTCTGCTGGGCGCCGGCCTCGCCGCCCTCGGCGCGGTCCGCCGCCGGCGCCAGCGCGCCTGATCAAGACCACCCTTCGCGCTACAGGAAAGCGGCGTCCCTCGGGGCGCCGCTTTTTTGTTGTCCGCCTTTCAGCCGGAAACCACATGGAAAAACATTTGTCTTGAATGGTTTTTCCGGATAGGACAGCAGGCGCGCGGCCGTGCGATGCTCCAGCGGTTGGCAAGGGAGGACGATATGAGCACGCAGAAAATCCTCGGCGGAGGCGTCGCGGTCATCACCGGAGCGGCGGGTGGCATCGGCGAAGGCCTGGCCCATGTGGCGGCCGATCTCGGCATGCGGCTGGTGCTGGCGGACATCGCGGCCGACCGGCTTCACGAGGTTGCCGACCAGCTGGCGGCGACCGGCTCCGAGGTTCTGCCGGTCACCACCGATGTGCGCGATCCCGCGGCGCTGGACCGCCTGGCGCACGAAACCTACGAGCATTTCGGCGAGGTGAGGCTGCTGATCAACAATGCCGGGATCGAGGCGCTGGGCTACACGTGGGAACTGTCGGCCGAGCAGTGGAACCGGGTGATCGACATCAATGTGCTGGGCGTCATCCACGGCGTCCGCGCCTTCGCCGGCCGGATGGTCAAGGCAGGCAAGCCGGCCTTCATCGCCAATGTCTCGTCGGTCGGCGGCCTCTCGATGATGCCGATCCAGACGCCCTATATCCTCAGCAAGCACGCGGTCCTGTCCTTCTCCGAGTGCCTGTATCTGGAGATGCAGCAGGCCAAGGCGCTGATCCGGGTCTCCGCGGTTCTGCCCGGGGCGGTCGCGACACGGATATTCGACGACGCGCCGGGCGGCTCGAACCCGAGGTCCATCGATAACCATCGCGCCGCGATGAAGCACGTGCTGTCGGCCCACGGCATGGCGCCGATCGACGCGGCGCGGCTGATCGTCGACCAGATCGCCGAAGGCCGGTTCTGGGTCAGCCCGCATCCCGAGATGATGCAGGAATCGGCGGAACGGCGCGCCGCCCATCTCGCCGGCCTGATGACCCCGGCATTGACGGCCGAAGGCCTCTCGCTGCTGGGGGACTGACCGATGGGCATCGCTGTCGTCACCGGCGGATCGAGCGGCATGGGCCTGGAGTGCGCCCGCCGCCTCGGCCCCAGGCACCGGCTGGTCCTGGCCGACATCAACGCCGCCGGGCTCGACGCCGCGGCGGCGGAACTCACCGCGGCCGGCTGCGCGGTGACGCCGGTGACGGTCGACGTGACCGACCCGGAGTCGGTCGCGCGTCTCGCCGAAACGGCGCGGTCGCTCGGGCCGCTGGATGCGCTGGTGCATGCCGCCGGTCTGTCGCCGACGATGGCGGACGGGCGCCGGATCATGGCGGTGAACCTGGTCGGCACCGCGCTCATCGAGCGCGCTTTCCTGCCCCTGACGCAGCCGGGCAGCGCGGCGGTCCTGATCGCCTCGACCGCGGGCCATACAGGACCGGCCGCGAAGCGCGACGATCCCTTCCTGGCGGCGCCGCTGGCTGAGGATTTCTGGGACCGGATCGCGCCCGACATCGCCGATCCGATCAGTGCCTACTCGGTCTCAAAGCGCGCCGTGATAATCTATTGCGAGGCCGTCGCCCCCGAATGGGGCGCACGCGGCGCGCGTATCGTCTCGATTTCGCCCGGCATGATCGACACGCCGATGAGCACGCGCGAATTCGCCGCCCAGCCGCTGATGCGGAACATGCTCGACATGTCGCCGATCCCACGCTTCGGCCGCGCCGCCGAGATCGCGGCGACCGCCGAGTTCCTGCTGTCGGACGGCGCCGCCTTCATCACCGGCACCGACATACGCGTCGATGGCGGCGTGACGCCTTTGTTCCGCAAACTCATAGGGTGAGCTCAATGACCGATATCGTCGACTGGTCGCCCGGCCACGCCAACGACCGTCCCTTGCGCGAGACCCGCCCAGGCTCGACCGACCTCGCGATGGCGAGCCTGGACGAGCCGCTCTATCGCATCGCCGACGGCGTCTACATGTCCAAGGGCACCACCAATTCCTATCTGGTCACCACACAGGACGGCGATGTCGTCATCAGCACCGGGCTGGTGATCGAGGGACCGATCCATCGCGCCAAGTTCGACCGCGTATCGACCGCGCCGGTTCGCTACATCGTCCTGACCCAGGCCCATCTCGATATCGTCGGCGGCTTCGCGGCGTTCAAAGGCCCGGGGTCCGAGATCGTCGCCCATCGCAAGACCCATGCCTGCCAGGAGGATGACGAGCGGATCAAGGGCTTCCGCCAGATCCGCAACCCCCGCTTCTTCCCGCAGCAGATGAGCGAGCTGTCGGTGGCCGACAAGGCAGCGATGGCCAAGGGCATGGCCGAGGCCCACCGCAAGGCGGAGCCGACGATCCTGATCGAGGATCGTCTCGACTTCACCCTGGGGGGCAAGCGTTTCTCGATCATCGCATTGCCGGGCGGCGAGACGATCGACTCGCTGATGGTCCATCTGCCCGACCAGGGCGTCCTGTTCACCGGCAATGCGCTGGGGCCGCTGTTCCCGCATATGCCCAACCTGCACACGATCCGCGGCGACCGACCGCGCGCCGCCCTGCCCTATATCGAGACTTACGGGCGCATCCTGGCACTGCGGCCCGACCTGCTGGTCACCGGCCATTTCGAGCCGGTGGCCGGGCAGGCGCTGATCCAGGAAGAGCTGGGCCGGCTCAGGGACGCCGTCCGCTATGTCCATGACGAGACGGTCAAGGGCATGAACGAAGGCAAGGATGTCCATGCGCTGATGCGCGACATCCATCTGCCGGAGCATCTGAAGGTCGGCGAGGATTACGGCACCGTGCCCTGGGCGATCCAGGCGATCTGGCACGGCTATGCCGGCTGGTTCTATTACAAATCGACCACCGAGCTTTACCCGGTGCCCGTCCGGGAGGTTTACAGCGAGCTCGGCCGCCTGGCCGGTCCCGGCCCGCTGGCGGACCGGGCCGGCGCGCTGCTGGGCGAAGGCAAACCGCTGGAGGCGATCCATCTGGCCGAGGTGGCGCTGGCCGCCGAGCCGGGACACCGCCCATCCCTCGAAACCTATATCGCCGCCCATCGCCGATTGCTGGCCGAGAGCCCGCCCAGGAACCGCTGGTTCCTCTATTGGCTGACCGGCGAGATCGAGGACGCCGAACGGAGGCTTGCCGCATCGTGAGTGCAGAGAAGATCGATATCACCGACATGAGGAATCCGGTTCTGACCGATATCCAGCGCGCGGCGCTGGCGGCGGCGGAAGCCAATCCGGTGCCGCTGACCGAGGAGGCGGTGCTGGGCGCCGCCCGGGCGGCGACCGGCCTCAGCGATTTCGGCGCCGACGATTTCCGCGTCCGCCTGAACCTGTGGCTCAAGGGCACGCGCGAGGACGCCAACCTGTCGGCGGCCGGCCGCGCCGGCATCTTCATGGACGCGGTGCGCTACGCCTCCAACCGGCTGAAGGTCGAGGATCTGGTCAAGCGCCATCCCGAGATCCTCGACATCGAGATCGACCGCCCGATCGTCGTCGCCGGCCTGCCGCGGTCGGGCACCACCTATCTGCAGAGCTTCCTGGCCGCCGACGACCGGCTGCGCTCCCTGCCCTTCTGGGAAGCGGTGCGCCCGGTGCCCGAACCCGGGGCGGCGCCCGAGCCGGGTAAGCCCGACCCGCGCCTCGTCACGGCGACGCAGGAATGGGCGCAGTACGACGCCCTGCTGCCCTATATCAAATCGATCCACGAATTCTCGCCGGATCATATCTCGGAAGACATCGAGCTGCAGGCGGTGGATTTCGGCTCCTACTATCTGGAATGGCTGGTGATGGCGCCGGAGTGGCAGGAGCATTATTTCACCACCGACCAGACCCCGACCTATCGCTATCTGAAGAAGATGCTGCAGGTGCTGACCTGGTTCAAAGGGCCGAACCGCTGGCTGATCAAATGCCCGCAGCATATGGAGCAGCTGATCCCGCTGACCGCGGTCTTCCCCGACGCGACGGTGGTCATCAATCATCGCGAGCCGACCGCCTCGATCCAGTCGGCGATCACGGCGCTGTGCTATTCCGCCCGTATCCGCTGCAAGACGGTGCAGCCGGACCAGGTCGCCGATTACTGGATAAACCGGTACGAACGCCTGCTCGCCGCCTGCGTGCGCGACCGCGGCACGCTGGACGACGCCCGTGTGGTCGATGTCTATTTCCACGAGCTGATGGCCGATCCGTGGAAGGTGATCCGCGAGATCTACCGGAAGGCCGGCCTGCCGCTGACCGATGCCGCCTGGTGGGCGATGGACAGCTTCGTCCGCAACAATCCGCGCGGCAAGCACGGGCAGATCCACTACGACCTGCGCCGCGACTTCGGCCGCACCCCGGATCAGATCCGGCAGCGGTTCAAGTTCTACTTCGACCGCTTCCCGGTGCGGGCAGAGGTCGACTGATCAGTGGATGCGGACAGGCGCGAACCGCGCCGGGACGTTGGTGAAGCCGCGCACGTTCGGGCTGTGCGCCATATGGAGGCCGCCCTCGTCGATCTCATAATGCGGGATGCGGCTCAGCAGCTCCTCGAACACCACGCGGATCTCCATGCGGGCCAGTGCGGCGCCCAGGCAGGAATGCAGGCCGAAGCCGAAGGCCATGTGATCGCGTGAGCCGCGCGTGATGTCGAACCTGTCGGGATCGGCGAACTTGTCCTCGTCGCGGTTGGCCGAGATGATGCAGAGGCCGACGCGCGCGCCGGCCTTGATCACCTTGCCCCGGATCTCCACATCCCTGGCCACCACGCGGCCGATGATCTGGGACGAGCCGTCCAGGCGCAGAACCTCTTCGACGGCTTTCTCCAGCAGCCCTGGATTGTCGAGCAGCAACTGGCGCTGATCCGGGTTCTTCCACAGGTGATAGGCCAGGTTGCCGATCAGCTTGGTCGTCGTTTCGTTGCCGGCGATCGCCAGCAGGATACAGGTGCCGATGGTTTCCTGATGGGTCATCACCTGGGTCCGCTCGGCCTGGATCAGGGCGCGCAGCAGCCCCTGCCCCTCCGCGCCGCCGCCGGCCATGTGCTGGTTGATATGGGCGTCGAAATATTGCGCCAGCCCCATGAAGCCGCTGATATTGCGGTCCGAGACCTGGCCCTGCTTGTCCTCGCGGAAGATCAGGTCGTCGGCCCAGCCGCGCACCGTGTCGCGGTCGGGCTTGGGCACGCCGACCAGGGTCGAGATCACGTCCATCGGCAGATAGGCGCCGAGGTCGGCGACGAAATCGAAGCGGCCGGTCGACAGCTTCGGCTCGATCAGCGAGATCGCGCGCTCCCGCGTGTAGGCTTCCAGCCCCGCCACCTTCTCCGGCGTCATCAGCGGCGTGAAGACCTGGCGCTGGCGGGTATGGTCGGGCGGGTCGTTGGTGATGAACATCGGAAACGGGAAGGCCGCGCCCGAGCTGTCGTCCAGCGCCACGCCCCCCTGGCTGCGGAAAGTCTTGAAATCCCGGAAGGCGGCGCGGACGTCTTCCCATTTCGTCAGCAACCAAAGGTTGCGCTCCGGGTTGAAGTAGACCGGATCGTGCTGGCGCAGCGCCTTGTAATAGGGATAGGGGTTTTCATGGAAGGCATGATCGTAAGGATCGAGATGAACCGTCGTCATGGCTGCTTCCCTCTTTGCTGCGCGCCGTCGCCTGTTCATAGCCGCGCGGTATCGCAGGCAAAACCGCACGACTTCGGGCTTTGCGGTCATATAGCGGGAAAACGGACAAAAAGATTGGAATCCCAATGCAATCGGGGAGCCACGCCGAGGACGGTATCCAATCGGTAAGTTACGCGATAAACTTTAACCAAGCCGGCAAGCGAGCGGGAGGAAGCGGATTTGGGCGAGGCCAAGACTCAGCCCAGCGAAGCCTTTGAGGCTTTGGTCGACAGCATCGAGGATTATGCTGTCGTACTGCTCGACGCCGACGGCGCGATCCGCAGTTGGAATTCCGGCGCGGAACGCACCCTGCAATATGAAAGCGCGGAGATCCTCGGCCGCCATTTTTCCTGCCTGTACAGCGAAGGGGACATCGCCCACGGCATCCCCGAAAAGGAGCTGAAGGAGGCGCGCCGCGGCGGGCGGATGAAGGTGACCGGCCAGCGCGTGCGCAAGGACGGTTCCTCCTTCCTCGCCGAT
>Ga0207694_10000595_pt1 | contig 32650 bp, 25 predicted proteins | sample KBSC34metaG_FD_184353 | JGI IMG/M metagenome (GOLD analysis project Ga0207694, IMG submission 184353) | Corn rhizosphere microbial communities from Kellogg Biological Station, Michigan, USA - KBS C3-4 metaG (SPAdes) (version 2) | ecosystem: Host-associated > Plants > Roots > Rhizosphere > Soil... | reverse complement strand
CTGACCGTGGCGGCCGCGCTGCTGTTCCTGCGTTTCACGCGGATGGCGCCGCACCGGCAGGCATAACTGACGGCGCGTGCCAGCGCGCGCGCCATGAGGTACGCTCGAAACTGGAAAAGCGGAGAAAGGCAGTCATGGCGGAAAGAAAACACGGATTCATCGTCGGCCTGTTCGTCGGCCTGTGGAACTTGGTGAATTTCGCCCGGCGCCTGGTGTTCAACCTGATTTTCGTGTTCCTGTTGATCGCGTTCTACATCGCCTTGACGTCCGGCACGCCGCGCCTCGCCGATCGCACCGCGCTGGTGCTCGATCCGAAGGGCCGCATCGTCGAGCAATACACCAGCGCGCCGGCGCAGCGCGCGTTTGCGACCGCGCTGGGCGATAAGGTCAAGGAAGTGCAGCTGCGCGACATCCTGCAGGTGCTCGATGCCGCGGCAAGGGATCCGCACATCGAGCGCCTCGTCATCGTGCCGGACGAAATCGAAGGTGCCGGCATCTCGACGCTGCGCGAGATCGGCGCTGCGATCGAGCGCTTCAAGGCGGCCGGCAAGGATGTCATAGCGGTTTCCAACGGCATGACCCAGGGCCAGTATTACCTCGCCGCGCACGCCGACCAGATCCTGCTGCACCCCGATGGCGACGTGCTGCTCGAGGGCCTCGGCCGCTACCGCACGTTTTACAAGGACGCGCTCGACAAGCTCGGCGTCGACGTACACCTGTTCCGCGTCGGCGAATTCAAGTCGGCGGCCGAACCCTACATCCGCAACGATGCGTCGCCGGAATCCAAGGAAGCCGACCTGTACTGGATGAACGGCGTGTGGTCGGACTACCTGGCCGACGTCGGCGCCGCGCGCAAGCTCGAGCCCAAGGCGATCGCGGCGCAGATCGACAACTACTCTGCCTCGATCAAGGCCGCCGGCGGCGACATCGCCAAGCTTGCGCTCGACCAGAAGCTGGTCGACCAGCTGGCCACGCGCGACCAGGCGATCGACCTGCTGATCGGCAAGGGCGTGCGCGACAAGAAGACGTTCCGCCAGGTCGACTTCCAGGATTACGCCACGCTGGTGCAGCGCGAGAAGATCGCCGAGATGGGTCGGCCGCAGGTCGCGGTCGTCGTCGCCGAAGGCGAGATCCTCAGCGGCGACCAGCCACCGGGCACGATCGGCGGCGAGTCCACCGCCAGGCTGCTGCGCGCGGCGCGCGAGGACAACCACGTGCGCGCCGTCGTGCTGCGCGTCAATTCGCCGGGCGGCGATGCGTTCGCGTCCGAGCTGATCCGGCGCGAAGTCGAGCTGACGAAAACCGCGCACAAGCCGGTCATCGTGTCGATGGGCGACGTCGCGGCATCCGGTGGCTACTGGATCGCGATGAACGGCGACCAGATCTTCGCCGAGCCGACCACGATCACCGGCTCGATCGGCATCTTCGGCCTGTTCATGAACATTCCGAACACGCTGGCGAAGATCGGCGTGCACACCGACGGTGTCGGCACGACCAGGTTCGCCGGTGCGCTCGACGTGCGCCGGCCGCTCGACCCGAACATCGGCGAACTGATCCAGAGCATCATCGATCATGGCTACCAGCGCTTCATTTCGCGGGTCGCCGAGGCACGCCACAAGACACCGCAGGAAATCGACGCGATCGCGCGCGGCCGCGTCTGGAGCGGTGAACAGGCCAAGGAGCGCGGCCTGGTTGACCAGATCGGCGGGCTCAACGAGGCCATTGCCGCGGCAGCCACGGCGGCGAATCTCGGCGCGAACTACCGCGTCAACTACGTCGAGAAGGAATTGTCGACCTGGGAACGCTTCGCGCTCAGCATGAGCAGCGATACGCTGGCGCGCTGGAGCGGCGTTGCACTGCCGCAGGCCGCACGCGCGCTGCTGGCACAGCCCGAGGTCGAAGGCCAGCTGAAGCTGCTGCGCGCACTCGACGGCAACAAGGTCGGCGTGTTTGCGTATTGTTTCTGCGAAATAAAATAGGCCGAGGGCCGAGGTCGAACGCAGCGCGCTTACGTGATGCGTTGGCGCATCGCGTACGCTGCGTGAGGTGAGACATGGAAGCCGATCCCGTAGCGCACGCGGGACGGCTGCAGCCGCGACCCACGGCGTCCGCTTCGTGCGCCTCAATTCGCCGGCGTGGCGTCTTTCAACTCGACCTGTATTTCGCTGAATTCGGTCGTGCCGATGTTTTCGATCGCGTGCGTCACCGGTCCGTTCGACACGGCAGTCGCGGCCTTGATCGGGACCGTGCGGCTGCTGCCGTCCGGCAGCACGATGCGCAGCGTCGCATCCTGCAGGAAGTAGATGACGCTGGCCGGATGCGCATGCATCGGTACCTTGCCGCCGGGCGGCAAGTGCGCGGCCAGCACGCGCACGCGCGAGTTCTCGAGCAGCACGGCATGCGTATCGGCCCCGACCAGCATCACGTCCTGCGCCGAAGCGCCGGCGGCGGCCAGCAGCGCGGCGAGCGCACCGGCGTGGCGCAGGCGGCGCGCGCCGGGCGCTCGCCACTGCGTCACTTTGCCGGCGCCGGATTCTTCAGTTCGATCTGCACCTGCTTCAACTCGGTCGTGCCGATGTTCTCGACCTCGTGCGTGGTCGCCTCGCTCCAGCTCGTCGCGCCGGTCTTGGGCTCCTTCTCGACGCTCTTGCCATCCGGCGTCGTGATGCGCAGCCTGGCGCCGCTGATGACATACGAAACGTTGGCCGGATGCGAGTGCATTGGCGCTTTCTGGCCCGGCTTGATCGTGACCGAAAGCACGCGCACCTGCGCGTTGTCGATCAGCACCGAATGCGAATCGCCGGCGACCTGCACGACGTCCTGGGCGCGCGCCGCACCGCAAGCCAGGCCGGCGATTGCGCCAAGCACGAGCAACACCGGTCCGACCTGGTGCGCGCGGGTAAAATGGTGGCTGCTGGACGGTGCGATCATGGGAATTCTCCTGGCTAGGTGGTGAAGAATCTTTGACGTGCCCGCGCCGCCGCGCGGGCAGCCCCGCGTGCGATGCGGCAATTCGCGCCTTTCCCGGCGATCTGTCTTCGAAGCCTGCGCTGGACGCGCATCGGGCGCAGCCGGCGCGTCGCAACGTTCGGTTTCAGCCGCCTTCGTCCTTGAGCTTCTGGTCCAGGTCCGCCTTCTGCTGGTCGACGGTCTTCTGCACGTCCTTGGCTTTCTGCAGCGCCTTGAACTGCGTATCGAACACGGTCTTCTGCGGCGGCGGCGCGGGTGCGGCAGTGCTTTCGGGCGGCGCCTTGCCGGCGGAGCAGGCCACGAGTGCGAGCGCGCAAACCGCGGCTGCCAGTGCAGCGAATTTCATGGCGATCTCCTGCAAGTCTGGGTAAAGTCTGCGCCCAAGCGCCAGTCGCCGACAAGCACCGCGCTCGCGCTGCCTGCAGTCCAGGAGTTCAGCCGATGACGACGAATCCCTCGCGCTGGCGCCTCGACGGCCAGACCGCCCTGGTCACCGGCGCCAGTGCCGGCATCGGCCTGGCGTGTGCGCGGGAACTGGCCGCGCTCGGCGCCGACGTGCTGCTGACGGCGCGCGACGAGGCGCACCTGGAGCAGGCCCGCGCCGAGCTTGCCGAGGAATTCCCGCAGCGCGAATTCCTCGCCTGCGCCGCGGATGTCAGCCAGCAGGAAGAACGCCTGGCAGTGTTCGACTGGATCGCTGACCTCGATCTGCCGCTCGCGCTGCTGGTCAACAATGCCGGCGCGAACATCTCCAAGCCGGCACTTGACTACAGCGAGGCTGAATACCGCACGATCATCGACACGAACGTGATCGCCGCGTTCGAGTTGAGCCGCCTTGCCCACCCGCACCTGCGCGAGCACGCAAACGCGGCAATCGTCAACGTCGGCTCGGTCTCGGGCCTGGTCCATGTGCGTTCCGGCGCGATCTACGGCCTGACGAAAGCCGCGCTGCATCAGCTCACGCGCAATCTCGCCTGCGAGTGGGCGGCCGACGGCATCCGCGTCAATGCCGTCGCGCCGTGGTACATCCGCACCCGCCGCACCGAATCGGTGCTGTCCGACCCGGACTACCTCGACCAGGTGCTCGACCGCACGCCGATGGAACGCATCGGCGAGCCGGAAGAAGTCGCCGGCGCGGTGGCGTTCCTGTGCCTGCCCGCATCGTCGTACGTGACCGGCGAGTGTATTGCGGTAGACGGCGGCTTTCTGCGCTACGGCTTTTGAGGTGAAGTCAAAAGACTGAACCACGAAGAACACGGAGAATACGGAGAAAGCAGAAACGAAGACAGACGCGGGTAGGAGAAACAGTTGTTCCCAATCTAATTCTCCTGGCCATCACGCTGTTGGCAAAAAGGGGTTCACGATCAATGCGTCGAGGTCCATTGGGAAATCGTCTGCCCCGATAGGCCCCTCCGCTCTCTTTGAATCCTGGCTTTTCTCCGTGTTCACTGTGCTCTGCGTGGTTCGATCTCGTTTCGCTCTTCCGGCACGTGCGCTGCCGTCTCACGGCGCGATGGTTGGCAGCCGAAAACGGCGAGTCCACCGCACCGGCGCGCGCTAGAATGCCGGCCATGTCGAGGCCTGCCGCTGTCCAAGCCCTGAATCGTCGCGCCTGCGAGCAGGCGCGGCTGACGCGCGATCCGCGTTTCGACGGCTTGCTGTTCATCGCGGTCCGTTCGACCGGAATCTATTGCCGCCCGATTTGTCCGGCGCCGTCGGCGAAATCGCGCAATGTGGAATATTACGCAAATGCCGCGTCGGCGGCGGCGGCCGGCTACCGGCCGTGCCTGCGCTGCCGGCCGGAAGCGGCACCCGGCACGCCACTGCATGGACGCAGCGCGATGGTCGCCGGCGCGCTGCGCCTGATCGAAGGCGGGTTGCTCGACACAGGCAGCGTCGCCGACCTGGCCGCGCGCGTCGGTGTCGGCGCGCGTCATCTGCGGCGCCTGTTCGATCTGGAAATCGGCGCCGGGCCGCTCGAGGTCGCCGCGACGCGGCGACTGCATTTCGCAAAAAAGCTGCTCGGCGAGACGGCGTTGCCGGTGACGCAGATCGCGCACGCGTCCGGTTACCGCAGCCTGCGCCGCTTCAACGCGGCGTTCCTGGGCAACTACGGCCAGGCACCGCGCAGCTTGCGCCGCGGGCGGGCCGCCCTCGCTTCGCACGCGACGAAGGCAGCGGCGCTGACGCTGCGTCTGCCGTATCGCGCGCCGTACGATCTTCCCGCATTGCTGGCGTTCTTCGCGCGCCGCGCGATACCCGGCATCGAGCAAGTCGACGAGCACGGTTACGCGCGCCACTTCGCGATCGACGGCGTTGCCGGCTCGCTGCGCGTAAGGCCGGTGCCGGGCGACGATGCGCTGGCGCTCGAGGTGGCGTTTCCGCTGGCAGCGCACCTGCAGCAGATCACGGCGCGCGTGCGCCGCATGTTCGACCTCGACGCCGACATCGGCGCGATCAATGCACATCTGCGCAGCGACGCGCGGCTGCGTGCGGGTATTCGCCGCCATCCGGGCCAGCGCCTGCCGGGCGGCTGGGACGGATTCGAAGTCGCGATCCGCGCGGTGCTCGGCCAGCAGATCAGCGTCGCGGCGGCGCGCACGCTTGCGCAGCGCCTGGTCGAGCGCCACGGCGCCGAGGCGGCGCTCGCAGACGGCACGACAGTGCGATTGTTTCCGGCGCCCGAAACGGTCGCGGTGGCCGACCTGGCCGCGATCGGCCTTACGCGCCAGCGCGCCGCGACGCTGCGCGCGCTGGCACGCGCAGTCTGCGACGGCACGGTGACATTTCGCCCCGAGCAGACGCTGCAGCAGTTCGTGGCGAGCTGGACCGCGGTGCCGGGCATCGGCGCGTGGACCGCACACTACATGGCGATGCGCGCGCTCGGCGATCCCGACGCGTTCCCGGCGGCCGACCTGGTGTTGCGCAAGGCCGTCGCCGTCGATGGCGTGCCGCTGTCGACGCGCGCGCTGGAGCTCATGGCAGAGGCGTGGCGGCCGTGGCGGGCGTATGCTGTCATGCATCTGTGGCGCAGCGCGTGAGGTCGCAGGTGGTCTACGACTATTTCGACTCGGCAGTCGGCCAGCTGCTGCTCGCGGCGGAAGACGGCGCGCTGCGCTACGTCGGTTTCGAACTGGGCCGGCATCCGATCTGGATCGACGACGACTGGCGGCGCGATGCGTCGGCCTTCGGCGCGGTGCGCGCGCAGCTGGCCGCGTATTTCGCCGGCGAGCTGACGCAGTTCGATCTGCCGCTCGCGCCGCGCGGCAGCCCGTTCCAGCTCGGCGTGTGGCAGCAGCTGCGACGAATTCCCTACGGCGTCACGATCAGCTACGGCGAACTCGCCCGCCGCGTCGGCGATCCATCGGCCGCGCGCGCGGTCGGCGCGGCGAACGGCCGCAATCCGCTGCCGATCATCGTGCCGTGCCATCGCGTCATCGGCGCCGATGGCAGCCTGACCGGCTTCGGCGGCGGCATCGCGACGAAAAAGTTCCTGCTCGAACACGAATTGAAATACGCGCCGTTCGCGCTGACGTGAACAGCCTCGCCGCGATGCCAAAAAAACCGCTTGAACGCTGGTGACGCGGATCAACGCGGATTGCGCCGATAAAGCCGGTCGCGATGTCAAAAGAGCGCTGAAGGCAGATTGCGCCGATAAAGCGGTTCAAGTCTTCTTCTGTATCCGCTCCGATTGCCTTCAATCCGCATGATCCGTGTTCAGAACGTTCTCAGCTCGATCAGCAGCCGCCGAGGTCGTCCTCCAGCTGGTCGACCTGGGGTTGCAGCTGTGCCTGCTCGTCCTTGAAGCGGGCGCGCCGCAGCTTGTCCGCGGTCTGGTCCAGCTGCTCGTGCAGATACGCGCAGGTCTGGTCGGCGCTGGCCGGCGCGCAGGCGTCCTGCACCTGGGTCAGGCCGGTTGCGAACGCGGCTCCCGGCGAGCGGTCGATCGGCGGCCTGCTCAGCTCCGGCGCGGACATGACGTTGGCGCCGGCCCTGTACGCTTCGGCCAGGCTCTTGCCCGGATAGCCGAGCGCGCCGAGCGGCACCAGACGCGGCGGCGGCGGCCCGTTCATGGTGGCGTAGTGCGAACCATCCTCGGCGTTCGTGCACAGCCACAAGGCTGGCAACGGCTTGCGCGGCGATCGTGGTGCGACCGGCGGCGGTTTCGGCGATGCCGGGGCCGGCGCGGCGTCCGGCACCGGCATCGATGCGGGCTCTGCGTCCGACATATGCAGCACGCTCTCGCCCGCACCCGCTGCGCAAGGCTGGTCCTGGAAGGCGACGTCGCCGTGCGCGGTTGTACACTTGTATACTTCGCGCGCCGGCGCGCCCGCGGCGCAGAGCGCAAGCAATACGGCGAGGCAGGCGGAGCGGATCGGCATTGCGTGACCCTCCTGCGCGGATTGTAGCGCGGCACGCTCGCCGTCAGTGCGGCATGAACAACAGCCTTCAGCGCCCCACAGGCCCTGGCTGCCGTACGCTCGGTATGTCGGCCTGCGAAGGCGCCCCCGCCGCCGCGCTGCGTGGCCCTGCTCCCGGGCGATACGCGACGCGTACGCCGAGGATTGTCAGCCGGCGCGGAGGCTGCGATGCTTGCGTGTCGCGACGTCGCTTTCCATGGACGCCGGCGCCGTTCCAGCCCGCCCTGTTGCGAAGGTCCAGATGATCGATCTGTTCAGCGATACCAAGACGCGCCCGACCGCGGCGATGCGCCAGGTCATGGCGAATGCCGAAGTCGGCGACGAGCGCGCCAACGAAGACCCGAGTGTCAACCGCCTGGTCGAGCGTTGCGCCGCTTTGCTCGGCAAGGATGGCGCTCTGTACCTGCCGTCCGGCACGATGTGCAACGAGATCGCGCTGGCGGTGCACTGCAAGCCGGGGGATGAAGTGATCTGCGATGCAACCTCGCACATCATCGGTTTCGAAGGCGGCGGCCCGGCGGCGCTGGCCGGCGTGATGCTCAACCCGGTCGCCGGCACCCGCGGCATCTTCAGTGCGGCGCAATTGCGCGAAAAGATTCGCGCGGACCGGCCGTACGCACCGCGCCAGCGCCTGGTGGAAGTCGAACAGACCGCCAATCTCGGCGGCGGCGCGATCTGGCCGCTGGCGACATTGCGCGAGGTCAGCGACATCGCGCACGCGGCGGGCATGGTCACGCACATGGACGGCGCGCGCCTGCTCAATGCCAGCGTGGCAAGCGGGATCGACATCGCCGGCTTCGCGCGCGGCTTCGATTCGGTCTGGATCGATTTTTCCAAGGGGCTCGGCGCCCCGGGCGGCGCGGTGCTGGCCGGCACGCGCGAATTCGTCGCCGACGCGAACCGCTGGAAGCAGCGCCTTGGCGGCGCGATGCGCCAGAGCGGCATCATCGCTGCCGCGTGCGAGTACGCACTCGATCACCATGTCGCGCGCCTGGCCGACGATCACGCCAGTGCGCGGCGCCTGGCCGAAGGCATCGGCGCGATCGCGGGATTGCACATCGAACCGGCAACGGTCGAGACGAACCTGGTCTATTTCGACGTGACCTGCGCCGGACTCGACGCCGAAGCGCTATGCGCCAGGCTGCTGGCGCGCGGCGTGCGCATGGGGCCGATGGGAGCGCGCACGATCCGTGCGGTGACCCATCTTGACGTGTCGGCGGCGGATATCGAAACGGCTCTGGCGGCGCTCGGCGCCGCGATGGCCGGATAGCAGGATCAGGCCGAGCGGCGCAACGCCGGCTGCGCCAGCCAGTCGTCGAACTCCGCGGCGGCGCTGGTGCCGTGGAACAGGCGGCTGCCGGCGCGGATCGTCGGCACCGTGGCGATGCCGAGCGCGCGCGCCGCCTCGGTGTTGTTGCGCAGTTTCTCGCCGGTGTCGAACACGCCGCCGCTGTTGCCGAGGTTGTTGACGCCGAGCCTGGCCGCGAGCGGCTTGAGTTCTTCCGGCGTCGCTCCGGGAAGGCCGTCGCGCCACAAGTGGTTGAAGATCGCTTCGATCGCCGGCCAGCTGCTTCCGGCTGATGCGCACAGGCGCAATGCGGCCACGGAATTGAACGGGTAGGTTGCCGGTGAAGTCAACGGAATGCCGAGCGTCTTGGCGCGCCAGCGCACGAAACCTTCGGCCGAATCTTCCGGCACGGCGGCGCTGGCCGGCCGATCGCCGCCGGCGCTCGTCAGCACGCGCGCCAGCACCGGCACGGCGGTAACCGGCAGGCGCGCACGCCACTCCTGCACCTTGGCCAGTTGCAGGTAGGCGAACGGCGAGGCGAAATCGAAGTACCAATACGCTTCCATCGGGTTCCCCTGAGAAACCTCGGTTAGCGAACCGTGAAGATTCTACATGACTCTGTGAGCTGGTCTACATCCGGATTGTGACGCATTGCTCACTTTACGGCGAGTTGCGGCGCAAATGGCCGATATGCGGTCGACCGGCGGTCCCGGCGGCAGGCGGCGGATTTCAGCGCTGACGCTCGACGCCCACCGGCAATTCCGTGACGCGCCGGTACTCGCCGCCGGCGAACCGGGCCGGGTCCGCGAGCCAGTCGTCCACCATGGCCGACGCGTCGTTGCCCCAGAACAATTCGGCGCCGATGCGCAACGTCGGTACCCCGAAGACACCGGCCGCCAACGCCGCCTCGGTGTTGCTGCGCAGTTGCGCCTTGCTGGTATCGGCATTGATCGCTGCCTGCGCATCGGCCAGGCCCAGGCGGGCGGCGACGCCGGTCAATTCCGCGGCGTCGGTTCCGCTGCGGCCGTCGCGCCAGAGGTGTTCGTAGATTGCCTCGACACTGTCCCAGGTACAGCCGGCGGCGATGCACAGGCGCAGCGCCGCGAGCGGGTTGAACGGATGCGCGGGCGGAAAGCGCAGCGCGATGCCGTCACGCTCGGCCTGCCACTGCACGAAGCGATAGGTGAATTCGCGCTTGCCCGGCACCTCGGCCGGGCCGATCGTGCCGAGGCGCTTGAGTACCGCGCCGAACGCGATCGGCACCGGCTCGATGGCCAGACGCATGCGCCACTGCCGCACCTTCGCCAGCTGCAGGTACGAAAACGGCGAGATGAAATCGAAGTACCAGGCTGCCCGCATAGGCTCACTCCGGGGAAAGCAACAAGACCGCCAAAAAAGCAACAAGACCACCACGAAGGCACGAAGGAAAAGCGACGAAGAAAATTTCGCGAAGCAAGCGATATCGCAGCAATCACGACACCGCCATCGTCGCCTTTGCAAGGCGCACGCACGATACCGGCGACGAACCGAACCTCGCCGGGTCCGCGCTGCCACGGGCACGGATTCCTTCGTGGCTCTTCTTCGAGTTCTTCGTACCTTCGCGGTGGTCTGGGCCTGCCGCCTGGGCGCACGCGGTCTAGCGCACCGCGAGCAGCTCGCGGCGCATCCAGCGTGCGCGCCGTGCGCGGCCGGTCACGGCAGCCACGAGATGACGCGGCCGGATCGGCTTGGTCAGGTAGTCGTCGCCGCCGATGTGCAGTGCGGCGAAGCGCTTCTCGGTGTCGGAGTCGCCGGAAAGCAGCACCACCGGCGTGAATGCCGTGCGCGGATGCGCGCGGAACAGCGAAAGCAGTTCGAAGCCGGAAATCTGCGGCATGTACAGGTCGGCCAGGATCACGTCCGGCATGAAGTCGTGCAGCGCCTGCAGGGCTTCTTCCGGCGTCGCGAATGCCTTCGCGTCGAGGTTGTTGTGGCGCAGGACCGACGCACAGAACAGGCGCATCGAATTGTCGTCGTCGACGATCAGCACGCGGTACGGCTCGGAGCGGTCGGCGATCAGTCCGGCCAGGCGCGGCGCGATGCGGTCAGCGTCTTCGGGCAACACGAAAACGACTTCGGCCCCGCCGCGCATGGCAGCGAGACGCACGTCGAGCAGGTCGTTGTCGCTGAGCACCGTGATCGGTACGCGGGCGGACGCGCTGCCACTGTCTTCGGCGCGATGCCCGGTCAGCCAGTCGGCAAGCATGTCGGCGCTGATCACGAGCACCAGCACGACGCCGGCTTCCATCGACCGGTCGATGTCGCGCACGTTGTCCGAGGCATAGACCATGTAGCCGAGCAGGCCGCAGCGCCTGCGCAGCAGGTCCAGGTGCGCCATGTTGCGGCCCAGGTAGTGGACCGTCGCCTGCAGCAGCGGCGCTTCGTTGACGCTCGCGCCGAGCGGGGCGATCTCGATATTCGCGCGGTAGCGCGCGAGCGCGTCCGCGGAAGCGTCGGCGAGCGCCGCCAGTTGCGCGAGCTGATCCCCGTTCGGGCGTATCGGGCTGTCGACGAACGAACTCAGGTATGCGGCAAGGCCGAGCAGCGCCTCGGACAGATCGACCAGGCCGCCATTCTGCGCGCGCTCGGCCAGCTGTTCGGATTCGTCGTAGAGCGCCTGCACCTGGCCGCTGTCCCAGGCATTGCCGAGCTGGCGGCTTTGCCCGCTCAGCGCCTGCACGCGCACGCCCAGTTCGGGATCGGTTTCGTTCGGTTGCGGTTTGGCAGGAGTCACTTGTGGCCTCAGTGCAGTGTCTTGAATGTCTCTGGATCGAAGGCGTCGACGGCGACGATTTCATCGCGCGCCGCGTCGGCATCCTGGATCAGCTGGTATTCCTCGGCGCTGATGATGCCCGCCGCGAGCCCCATCTCGTCGAGCATGTAGCCCGGCGCGCGATCCAGCGTACCGGCGCGTACCGCATCGCGCAGCTTGGTCTCGACCGGGATCGCGCGCACGGCCTTGTCGAGCGCCGCCTCGAGCGCGCCGAGGCCGACTTCGCTGGCCGGCGGCACGAACATGTCCTCGGTCAGGTTGATGCGTGCCTCGCGGTCTTCGAGAATGTCGCGCGCGACGCGCGCTCCGAGCTTGTCCGACGGCGGCCGGAAGCGCGCGCCGAGCGGGAAGATCGCCCACGACAGCAGGAATGCCGCGGTGCGCATCGGCAGGCTCTCGATCACGCCGAGCAGTGCTTCCTGCACGCGGTACAGGCAGTGGTCCGCCGACCAGCGCACCAGGTTGTAGTTGGCCGAGGTCTTGCCGCCATCGTGATAGCGTTTCAGCGCGGCCGAGGCCAGGTACATGTAGGCCAGCGCATCGGCCAGCCGGCCGGAGATCTTCTCGCGCCGCTTCAACGAACCGCCGAGCGTGCCCATGGCGACGTCGGACAGCAGTTCGAACGCGGCCGAAAAGCGCGACAGGTGCTGGTAGTAGCGACCGGTGTCCTCGGTGCGCGGCGTCGCGGCCAGGCGGCTGCCGGTCCAGGCCAGCAGTTTCGCCCGGGTCGAGTTGCGCGCGAGCAGGTTGACGTGGCCGAACAGGGCCGCGTCGAATCTTTTCAGGTCGTTGGCGGCGATCGCGGCGATCTCGTGCTGCACGAACGGATGGCAGCGGATCGCGCCCTGGCCATAGATGATCATCGAGCGCGTCAGGATGTTCGCGCCTTCGACCGTAATGCCGATCGGCACGGCGTCCCACATGCGCGCCAGGGAATTGCGCGGCCCTTTCTGGATCGCCGCGCCGGCGCGGATGTCCATCGCGTCGATCACGACTTCGCGCATGCCTTCGGTCAGGTAGGCCTTGGCGATCGCCGACAGCACCGCCGGTTTCTCGCCGGCGTCGAGTGCGCCGCAGGTCAGCGTACGCGTCGCGGTCATCATGTAGGTCTTGCCGGCGATGCGCGCGAGCGGCTCCTCGATGCCTTCGAAACGCCCGATCGGCGTGTCGAACTGCTCGCGTACGGTGGCATACGCGCCGGAAATCCGCGTCGCCATCTGCGCCGCGCCGACGCTCAGCGCCGGCAGCGAGATCGATCGCCCGGCGGCGAGGCATTCCATCAGCATGCGCCAGCCCTGGCCGATGCCGGCCTTGCCGCCGATGATGCAGTCCAGCGGCGCGAACACGTCGGTGCCGACGATCGGTCCGTTCATGAACGGCACGCCCATCGGATCGTGGCGCTGGCCGATGTCGATGCCCGGCAGGTCGTGCGCGATCAGCGCGCACGAGATGCCCAGGTCCTCGACGTCGCCGAGCAGGTGGTCCGGGTCCTTGATGCGGAACGCAAGGCCGATCAGCGTCGCAACCGGTGCCAGCGTGATGTAGCGCTTCTTCCAGTTCAGGCGCAGGCCGATGACTTCGACATCGCCGATCGCGCGCTTCTCGACGATGCCGGTGGATTGCGTCGCCGCCGCATCGGAGCCGGCTTCCGGGCCGGTCAGCCCGAAGCACGGGATCTCGTCGCCGCGCGCCAGGCGCGGCAGGTAATATTTCTTCTGCGCGTCGGTGCCGTAGTGCAGCAGCAGTTCGCCAGGGCCGAGCGAGTTCGGCACCATCACGGTGACCGCGGCGGCGACCGAACGGGTCGAGATTTTCGTCACGACGCGCGAATGCATGATTGCCGAAAACGCGTGGCCGCCGTATTCCTTCGGAATGCCCATGCCGAAGAACCCGTTGCTTTTCATGAACGCCCAGACGCTGGCCGGCAGGTCGCGCTGCTGCTGGATCTGCCAGTCGTCCAGGCGCGCGCACAGTTCATTGACGGGCCCGTCGAGAAACGCCTGTTCCTCGGCACTGAGCGGCTTCGGCTGGAATGCGAGCAGCTTGTCCCAGTCGGGGCGGCCGCCGAACAGTTCGGCATCCCACCAGACGGTACCGGCCTCGAGCGCGATGCGCTCGGTATCGCCGAGCCGCGGCAGCACCTTGGCCATCGCCTTCATCGCGAAGCGCGATACGAGCAGGCGGCGCAGTGGTGGCAGGCCGAAGATCAGTGCGAGCACGACCAAAGCAATGACGCTGCTCTTGAACAGCAGCGGCGAGGCGACGCCGAGCACGCGCCAGCCGATCAGCCAGACCGCGGCAGCGCCCGTCCACGCATAGAAGCCGTAGCCGAGAAACAGCAGGGCCGACAATACGGCAACGGCGACGAGCAACGTGATCAGCATGTGACCCCCGGCGTACCGGCTTCGGCGAGGCCGGCATCATCGCGCGCGTGCGCGCAAAAGCAAAGCCGCGGCGCGGCAACGCGTGACGTGGCAGGTCGCTCGCAAGGCGCGCTCGTCACGTCAGCCGCGCGCGCATCCTCGCGGCGGCTCGCTGCGAGGTCGGCCACCTGCGCGTCGTGAAAGTCGTCACCGCGCCCCGCGGTGACACGCGATGTTCGATAGCAGGCCTTGTAACGGTGCGCGCGGCGCGCGACATGACTCCCGCCGAGGCGGCGCAGCGGCCTACGGCTGGTTGGCCTTCTTCAGGTCGTCCTTGCTCCAGTTGAACTGCAGGCCGATCACGTCCGGCGCGTTGCCGTTCCCGAATCGCACGCGGCAGTCGAAGGTCTGCTGGTATTCGGTCGACAGGCCCTTGTCGAAGACGATGGTCGACGCGAGCGCGATCACGTCGGCCGATTCATCCCTGGCATGGGCGGCGAGGTCGGCACGATCGAGGCTGAAGGTCTTGCCGCCGAGCTTGTCCGCGACCGCCTTGGCGCACGCCTCGGCGGCAGTCCCGCTGCGGTTGCTGCCACAGCCGGCCAGGAGCAGCAGGCAGGCCGCGGGCACGAGCAACTTTGGACGCATCGTTTCTCTCCGCTGGGGCATCCGGCCCGCTTCCGGCCGACGCCGCGAAGCGGCTGCCGCAACCGGCGCCTTCGTCCGGACTACAGACGATCCGGTGCGGCGCACCGTTTCCCCTTTTCGACGCCGGCGGCATAGACTTGCGCAATTGCGGGCGTTTGTACAGCTACGGGCTGCGCCTCGCCAGTCTCGCCGACCGCGCCGGAAGGGATCGCATGAAGGAAAAGAACGAGATCGTCAGCAACTGGTTGCCGCGCTACACCGGCACGCCGCTCGCGGAGTTCGGCGAACACATCCTGCTCACCAATTTCGGCAACTACGTCGACATGTTCGCCCAATGGCACGGCGTGCCGGTGCGCGGCGCCGACCGGCCGATGCCGAACGCGACCGCCGACGGCATCACGCTGATCAATTTCGGCATGGGCAGTCCGAATGCGGCGACCGTCATGGACCTGTTGAGCGCCATCGGCCCGAAGGCTGCGCTGTTCCTCGGCAAGTGCGGCGGCCTGAAGAAGAAGAACGCGATCGGCGACTTGATATTGCCGATCGCTGCAATCCGCGGCGAAGGCACGTCGAACGACTACCTGCCGCCGCAGGTGCCGGCGCTGCCGGCGTTCCAGCTGCAGCGCGCCGTCTCGACGATGATCCGCGACCTCGGCCACGATTACTGGACCGGCACCGTCTACACGACCAACCGGCGCGTGTGGGAGCACGACGAGACGTTCAAGGACCTGTTGCGGCGCACGCGCGTCATGGCGGTGGACATGGAAACGGCAACGATCTTCGCCGCCGGCTTCGCCAACCAGATTCCATGCGGCGCGCTGCTGCTGGTGTCCGACCAGCCGATGATCCCGGAAGGCGTCAAGACCGAGGCGAGCGATCGCAATGTGACCGTGAACTTCGTCGAGAAGCACATCAAGATCGGCGTCGAGGCGCTCAAGCTCGTGCGCCGCCACGGCCGCAGCGTCAAGCACCTGCGCTTCGAGGAAGACCTCGAAAACGACATGAACGAATGAGACCAAGATCGAAAGATTGAACCACGGAGAACACGGAGAACACGGAGAACGCGGAGACGAACAAGTGCGTTGGACAACACGCAGACTGGCAAGCAAGGATGCTTGGACGATGCTGGCAAGCAAGGATGCTTGGACGATGCGGAAGCGATGCGCAGCGCAGACCCAGTTGACCGGCCGAGCATGCAGGTTTGCTGCTCTTCTCCGTGTTCTCCGTGTTCTCCGTGGTTCAATCTTTACTTGAGCTCTTCTCCGCTTGTCCTTGCAGGCTCAGTGGTAGCCGAGGAAGTCGAGTGCAGCCTGCAGCATCGCTTCGGTGCCGACGTTGAGCGAACCTTCGTCGAGGAAGAATTTCGGTGAATGGTTGGTCGGTGCCGTCGCCGGATCGGTGCCGATCGGCGTTGCGCCGACGAAGAAGTAGACGCTCGGCGCCTTTGCACCGATGCCGTAGAACGGAAAGTCCTCCGACGCGGTCCAGCGTTGCGCTTCCTGGACGTTGTCCTTGCCGAGCGCCTTCTCGAGGCTGGCGCGCACTTTCACGGTCAAGGCCGGGTCGTTGTAATTGACGCCGTTGCTCTCGCCGAGCGGGATCTGCGTCTCGACCGTGGCGCCGTGCGCCGCCGCGACGTTCTCGGCGACGCGCTTGAGGTTCGCCAGCGCGGTGCGGCGGACGTCCTCGTCGAATGCGCGGATCGTCCCCTGCAGTTCGGTGCTGTCCGGCACGACGTTGAAGCGCGAACCGCCGTTGAAGATGCCGAACGTGACGACCGCCGGGCTGCGGTTGAGATCGAGCTCGCGGCTGACGATCGTCTGCGCCGACATGACGATGTCCGCTGCCGTGGTGATCGGGTCGACGCCGAGCCAGGGCGTTGCGCCATGGCTGCCCTTGCCGTGCACGACGATGCGGAACGTGTCCGAGCTGGCCATCTCGCCGCCGGGCATGAGTGCGACGACGCCGACCGGCAGCACGCTGCGCACATGCATGCCGAACACCGCGTCCGGGTGGAAGTCCTTGAAGATGCCTTCGCGCAGCATCAGCGGCGCACCGCCTTCCTCGCCCGGCGGCGGGCCTTCCTCGGCCGACTGGAAGATCAGCATGACTTCGCCCGGCAGGTCCTTGCGCAGCCTGGCCAGGATCTGCGCGAGGCCGAGCGTCATCGCGATGTGGGCGTCGTGGCCGCAGGCGTGCATGACGCCGACGGTCTTGCCGAGGTATTCGCCCTTCGCCTTCGACGCGAATGGCAGGTCGACCTGTTCGGTCAGCGGCAGCGCGTCGATGTCGGCGCGGATCGCCAGCTTCGGACCCGGCTTGCCTCCCTCGAGGATGCCGACGACCCCGGTATACGCGATGCCGGTGCGCACCGCGTAGCCGAGCTTCTTCAGCTCATCGGCGATCAATTTCGACGTGCGGACTTCGCGATTGCCCAGTTCCGGATGCTGGTGGAAATCGCGGCGCCAGGCCGTCATCTGCTCGAGCTCGGGCTGCACGAGCTGCCGCGCCGATTCGCCGGCATGCGCCGACATCGCGGCAACGGCGAACAGCACGGTCGGGACGATGACGGACCTGCGCATGGCGACTCCGAAAGGTGGAAACCGCTATTCAAGCGGAAACGAATCGGTTTGCACAAGCGCTGCGTGCGAATTTTCGCGTGCGTGTACGAGCGACACGGCCGGAGTCACGGCGCGGGAGGCCGTGCCGCACGTGTCAGCAATCGGATTGGCCGTGCCGGTGTTCACCACGCCGCGAAACGGTCGCGCATTGCCGCGCCAGCTTCCGCTGCGCCGGCAGTACCAACGCTTCGATCACGCCGCGCGCTTCGTGGCGAAAAGCAGGCGTTGACGCCCTGGACCCCGGTATCAGTACCGCGGTATCGCCGGGTCGATCTCGCGCGACCAGGCATCGATGCCGCCGCCGACATTGTATACTTTTGCGAAACCCTGTTCGCGGAAATGCGCGGCGACGCGCGCGCTGCGGTTGCCGCTGTGGCACAGAAACGCGAACGACGTGTCCTTCGGCAGCTGCAGCAGCGCGTCGACGCCGTCGTCGAGCGTGCGGAACGGCTGCGACAGCGCCGCCCGTGCGCGCTCCTCGGGTGGGCGCACGTCGACCAGCGTGATGTCGCCGGCATCGAGCAGCGCCTTCAATTCCTGCACGGACAGCACCTTGGGCGCTGCCGGGGCATTCGGGTTGTCGATCGAAAGCCCCGAGCCCTGCACGGTTTCGATCCAGTCGATGCGAATGCCGCGCGCACGCTGCGCGGTTGCCAGGTCCATGTAGATCGCGATGCCGTTGGCGTCGCTGCGGATCGCCGCCGGCGCGGCTTCGTCGAGGTGGAACTGCGCCTGCCAGCGGGCGTCGATCGCCAGATGCAGTGCCGCGCCCGGATCTGCACCGTTGAGCGCATTGCGGATTGCCGCCGCGGCCTTGTCGCTGATCGTGATCTGCGGCGGCGTGCGGTCCGGCTTCGGCGCGCCGAACAGGTCGTGCAGCTCGCCGCTGCCGTACATCGACTGGATGATGTCGCTGCCGCCGATCAGTTCACCCTTGACGTAGAGCTGCGGGATGGTCGGCCAGTTGCCGTAGGCCTTGATGCCTTCGCGGATTTCCGGATCCTCGAGCACGTCGACCGTCGCGTAGCCGGGAGCCAGTTCGTTGAGGATGCCCGAGGCGGCCGCGGAAAAGCCGCAGCGCGGTGCGCCCGGCGATCCCTTCATGAACAGCACGACGGGGTTGCTTTGCAGCAGGGTTTCGATGCGGGTGCGCGTGGTATCGGAAAGGCTCATGGCAGCGGTCGAGGGGCGGGGGTGGCGATGATACCGAAAGATGCGGCCGCCAGCCGCGGAGTCAATGCCCGATCAGCGTGATGCGAGCGCGGCCGATGCCGGCGGCAGGATCGCCTCGAGCCAGCGCCGGTACATCGCGGCCGAAGGATGCAGGCCGTCGCCGACCAGCATGTCGGCGTGGTCGCCGCCGGCACGCGAGGCCGGCGTCACGTCCGCGTAGCGCACCCCCTGCGCGGCAGCGATGGCGGCGTTGGCGGCGTTGAACGCATCGATCTGACGCGCAATCTGCGCCATGTCGCGTCCGCTGCCGTGGCCGAAGCGCGTAATGCCCCAGTCCGGAATCGAAACGACGATGACGCGTTGCGGCCGGTCGCCGGCGAGCGCGATCGCGCGCAGCAGCAACGCGCGGAACTGGCTTCGGTACTCGTCCAGGTCGCGCCCGCGGTACTGGTTGTTGACGCCGATCAGCAGCGTGACGAGATCGTATGGCGGGTGGAACGCGTACCGGTCCATCGCCGCGGCGAGCTCATCGGTGGTCCAGCCGGTGCGCGCGATGATTTCCGGCGCGGCGACTGGCCGGCCGGACTTGCGCAATGCGGCAGCGAGTTGCTCCGGCCAGCGATCCTGCGGCGCCACGCCTTCGCCGATCGTGTACGAGTCACCGAGCGCGAGAATGCGCAGGTCGGCGGCGTGCGCCGTCGCGACACTAAGACCGATGGTCATTGCCAGTACGCAAAGGCGAGCCCAGACTCAACAGTCCTCGGCCGGAACCATCCCTGGTGCGTGTTCCGATCGACCTCCATGTCTCACCCGCACGCAGCGCAGGCGATGCGCGGACCTGCGCCACCCAGGGCGCTCCCTCTTCGAGCCGGCTGCGCTGTTGCGCGCCGCTCCCGGCGCGAGCGGTCAGGGCGTAGCGCAAGCACGCTGCGTTCGACCTCGGCCCTTGCCTCAAGCCACATGCCGCTCGCGCGCGGCGGCATCGGCGGTGCGTTCGAGCGTGCGCTCGATGCGCGCGAATACCTCGGCCAGCTGCCCGGCAAGCGGCAGCAACGTGATGCGGAAATGATTGCGTGTGCCGTGGTTGAAGCCGGAGCCCGGCACGATCAGGACCCCTTCCTGCTCGAGCAGGTCGAGCGCGAAGTCGTCGTCGTCGAACGCCGGGATGGCCGTGCGCCTCACCGAAGGGAATGCATACAACGCGCCCATCGGCGCGACGAGCTCGAGGAAGCGGCTGCGCGCGCAGGCGTCGATCACGGCGCGGCGCGCGTCGTGCAGGCGCCCGCCCGGCGCGGTCAGCGGCGAGATCGTATCGAGGCCGCGCAGCGACGGTGCGATCGCCCACTGGCCCGGCACGTTCGCGCACAGGCGCAGCGACGCCAGCAGGTCGAGGCCGTGTTCGATCTCGGTCAATGCCGCCGGCGCGCCGGTCAGCGACAGCCAGCCGACGCGATAGCCGCAGGCGCGCTGCACCTTCGACAGGCCGTCGAAGGTCAGGCACGGCACCTTGCCGCTGAGCCGCGCGAGCGGCGTGAAGCGCGCGCCGTCGTAGAGGATTTCATCGTAGATCTCGTCGCTCAGCAGCGTCAGGCGATGGCGCTCGGCGACACGCACGAGTTGTTCCAGCAGTTCGGCCGGATAGACCGCGCCGGTCGGGTTGTTCGGGTTGATGATCGCCAGCGCGCGCGTGCGCGGCGTGATCAATGCCTCGACCTCGTCGGCATCGGGCAGGTGCGCGCGCTCGGCCGGGCACGGGTAATAGACCGGGCGCCCGCCGTTCAGCGTCGTCGCGGCGCTCCACAGCGGATAGTCGGGGCTCGGCAGCAGTACCTCGTCGCCCGGATCGAGCAGCGTGCGCAACGCCAGGTCGATCAGTTCGCTGACACCGTTGCCGATGAACACGCGATCCGGATGCGCGTCGGCGACGCCGTTCGCGTGCATCTGCTCGACGATGGCCAGGCGTGCCGGCAGGATGCCCTTCTGGTGGCAATAGGCTTCGCTGCGCACGAGGTTGGCCTGGATCGCCTCGCGAACGTGCTCGGGCACGGCGAATCCGAACAGACCCGGGTTGCCGATGTTCAGCTTGACGATGTCGCGTCCGGTCGCCTCGATTTCGGCCGCGCGCCGCGCCAGGTCGCCGCGGATTTCATAGCGGACGTCGGCGATGCGTGCGCTGGCGCGCACGGCGGGATTGGAGGACTTGCTCGGCATGGGGCAGGCCGGTCGGCGATGTTGTGATGCAGCATGCTAGCGGAATAGCGAGCGATTACAAGGGCTGAGGGCCGCGGGCTGAGGGCTGAAAGAGGGCAGGAACATGACGCATTGCTGCCTTCACCGACCAGCCTCCGGCCCTCGCTCTCCCGTAAACTGCACCCATGCAGCTCAACCAAGAACAGCAACGCCGCCTCGGGGCGATCGGCTGGCGTGACGCGCCGGCCGCCGTGGCACAGGCCGACGATGCGTCATGCGTCGTGCGCGTGATCGCGCAGCATCGCAACGGCTATCGGGTGCACGACGGCGCCGGGGAGTTTCCGGCGCAGCCGGCGCCGCGCTTCCTGCGGCGCGGCTTCGACGCGGAACAGCGGCCGGCGGTCGGCGATTTCGTGCTGGCCGACCCGGGCTCGCCGCTGCTGATCCGCGACGTCCTGCCGCGGCGCAGCGCGCTGACCCGTGCCGCGGCCGGCGAGCGTTACCAGCGCCAGGTGATCGCGACCAACATCGACCACGTGTTCGTGCTGATGGGGCTGGACGGCGATTTCAATCCGCGCCGCATCGAACGCTATCTGGCGCTGATCCAGGGCAGCGGCGCGCAGCCGCTGATCGTGCTGACCAAACGCGACAAGGTGGACGATGCGGCATTCGCGGCGATGGCCGATGGCGTGCGCGAATCGCTGCCGGCGCACGTGCTTCTGTTCGGCATCAATGCCAAGGACGCGGCGAGTGTCGCGCCGCTGCTCGAGTTCCTGCAGCACGGCGACACCGCCGTGCTGGTCGGTTCGTCCGGCGCCGGCAAGTCGACGCTGACCAATACCCTGCTCGGGGTCGAGCGCCAGGCAACCAATACGGTGCGCGCGAACGACAGCCGCGGCCGCCACACGACGACGCACCGCGCGCTGATCGCGCTGCCCAGCGGTGGTTGCCTGATCGACACGCCCGGCATGCGCGAGCTAAAGCTGAAGGGCGAGGAGGATCTCGCCTCGTCCGGCTTCGCCGATATCGAATCGCTCGCCATGCAGTGCCGCTTCGGCGACTGTGCGCACGGCAACGAGCCCGGCTGCGCGGTGCGCGCCGCACTCGAAAGCGGGGCGCTCGAGCCGGCGCGCTGGGAAAACTTCGTCAAGCTGCGCGGCGAATTGGCGGCGACCAACGAAACACTCGAGGCGCAGCTGCGGCGCAAGGCGCAGGGGCGCGTGGCGAACAAGGCGCTCAACAAGCGCATCGTCGAAAAGTATCGTTTTCCGTGAGGCGTCTTGGGATAATGCCCTGCTGTCCCGAAGCGATTGCACCGTGCCTGCATGAATGACCCCCGTCGCCAAGCCGCCGCCGCGGCCGGATTCGTCCCGTTCACCGGCGATGCCGAACTCGACCGGCGCCTGATCCAGATCGAGGACGCGCTCAAGGCGAAGCAGTTCGAGCCCGCGGTCGAGCATGCGCAGGCGCTGTTGCGCGACCGTCCGGGCCACGTCGAGACCCGGCGCCTGCTGGCCGCCGCGTTGCGCGGTTGCGACCGCGACGAAGAAGCGCTGCAACTGCTGCGCGACCTGGCCCGCGAAGAGCCGGACAACGCGCTGATCCAGAACAGCCTCGGCGCCGCTCTGCGCATGAACGGCGACCTCGACGCGGCGCGGGCGGCGTTTGCCCGTGCCGTCGAGCTGGCGCCGAAACTGGCGCCGGCCTGGTACAACCTCGCCGTTGCGCTGTTCATGCTCGAGCGCGTCGACGACGGTCTGGCGGCAGTCGACCGGATCATCGAGCTGATTCCGAATCACGAGCCGGCGTATGTCATGCGCGCCGACATGATCCGCGAGCAGGGCCGCATCGACCTCGTCACGAGCGAATACCGCAAGATGCTGGCGCGCAACCCGCGCCTGCCATGGGCCTGGTTTGGCCTGGCCAACCTCAAGAGCCTCAAGTTCAGCGCCGACGACCTGGCCTCGATGCAGCGCGCCCTCGAACGGTATCCGGACAAATGCCGCGAACGCACCGCGTTGCTGTTTTCGATCGCCAAGGCATTCGACGACCACGCGCGCTATCCCGAAGCATTCGCCGCACTGGTCCAGGCCAATGCCAGCGTGCGTGAAAACGTGGCCTGGGATGCGCGCGGTTTCAGCGAGCGCTGCGACGCGACGATCGCGGCGTTCACGCCGCCGCCGCGCGGCGCGACATCGCGCCAGGGCGGCGACGTGATCTTCGTGGCGAGCCTGCCGCGCTCCGGATCGACCCTGACCGAGCAGATTCTCGCCACGCACTCGCAGGTTTCCGGCGCCGGCGAGCGGCTGGACCTGCAGGAGGTGCTCGAAGAGGAGAACCAGCGGCGCGACGTTCCGCTGTTCGGCTGGGCGCGCGATGCGACGCCGGAAGATTGGGACCGGCTCGGCCAGGAATACCTGCGGCGTGCGCAAAAATGGCGTGGCGACAAACCGCGCTTCGCCGACAAGGCGCTGGGCAACTGGCGCTTTGCCGGAGCGATCCTGTCCATGCTGCCCGAGGCGCGCATCGTCATCTGCCGGCGCGATCCGGTCGAGAACGGCTTTTCCTGCTTCCGCCAGATGTTCGTCGGCGATGGTCACGGCTACAGCTACGACTTGACCGACATGGGCACCTACTGGTGCGATTTCGATCGCATGTGCCGGGCCTGGAGCCAGCTGTATCCGGGCCGGATCTACGACATGGTCTATGAAGACCTGCAGGCCGACCAGGAAGGCAAGACGCGCGAGCTGCTGGCTTTCTGCGGGCTTAAGTTCGAGGAAGCCTGCCTGCGCTTCCACGAAACGCAGCGCAACATCAAGACGATCAGCTCGGCGCAGGTACGCGAACCGCTGCGCCGCGATACGGCGCAGGCGCCCAAGTACGGCGCGCTGCTCGATCCGTTGCGCATCGCCGTCGGCGTGCCGCCATTCGCGCCGCCGCGATGATCGCGCTCCTGCCGCCGCGACACCGGCCCGGGCGCAACCGTTTCGCCCGGCGCCGGCTCGAGCGCCGATGAACGCCGCCGCCGGCCTCGACCGCTTTGCCGAACTCGACCGGCGCCTCGTCGCCGCGGTCAAGGGCATCAAGCTGCTGTCGCTGGTGAGCTGGCCGGCCAGCGTGCAGAGTGCGTTCCTCGAAGGCTGGCGCAGCGGCTGTCCACAATTGCCCAATGTGGAATATGCTAGAAGCGACTACTCGCGCACGCGCGAGGAACTCGAGGACGTATTTCTCGCTGCCGATGCCGGCCACCCGGTCGGCGACTACCTGCGCCGCACGGCGCAGTCGTGGCGTACCGCGACCGAGCTGCTCGACGCGGTCGGCACGCCGGCGATCAGCGAGCATTCGATCCGCCTGTTCGGCCGCCCGGGCGACCTGCTGCCGGGCGGCAGCGTCAGCAACCTCGACGCCGCGCGGCATTTCATCGAGCTGGCCGACGAGCTGGCGCGCGAGCTCGTCAGCAAGGATGCTGACTTCTGCATTCCCGCCGAAGTGCTGCGCGAGGACCTGCAGCGCGACATCAGCGCGTTCTTCACCGCGCACAAGGTCACCGTCGAGATCGATCCGGACCTGATCGCGAAGGCCGCGGCCGGTCCGACGCGCATCCGCCTGCGCTCGTCGACCTGCTTTTCCGAGTACGACAGGCACCAGCTGCTCGAACACGAGGCGTTCGTGCATTCGCTGACGGCGCTGAACGGGCGCGAGCAGCCGAACCTCAAGTCGCTCGCGCTGAATTCGCCGCGCATCACGGCGACACAGGAAGGCCTGGCGACGTTCGCCGAGCTGATGTCCGGTTCGATCGACATCGGGCGCATGAAGCGCATCAGCCTGCGCATCGTCGCGATCCACATGGCCCTGGCCGGCGCCGATTTCATCGAGGTGTTCCGCTTCTTCAACGATTCCGGGCAGACCGACACCGACAGCTTCACCTCGGCGATGCGCGTGTTCCGCGGTGCGCGGCTGACCGGCGGCGCCGCGTTCACCAAGGACACGGTCTACCTGCACGGCCTGCTGTCGGTGCACACGTTCTTCCGCTGGGCGCTGAAGAACCAGAAGCTCAAGCTGTGCCGCAGCCTGTTCGCCGGCAAGATGGCGCTGCACGACGTGCTCGCGCTCGAGCCGTATTTCGACTCGGGCTACATCGCCGCGCCGATGTATCTGCCGCCGTGGGTACAGCAGGCCAACGGCATGGCCGGCACGCTCGCATTCTCGCTGTTTGCAAACCGGATCCGGCTCGACAATGTCGTGGCGGAGGATCTGGTTTTGGGCGTCTGACGGCGCGCTTCTTCCGTTTGTCTTCTCTCTCTTTGCCGTCATTTCCGCGCAAGCGGAAATCCATCTTGATCTTTGACCTATTCTTGTAAGAGCAAGGCTTTCACTCGCCCTACGGTCGAGCGAGTTACTTTCTTGACTCCGGGCATCCTGCCCTTCGCCGCTACGCGGCCAGCTGCGCTGTTCGCGCCGCTCCTGCGGCGCAGTGATTGTGCAAAGAAGGGTAACCAAAGAAACACACCCCGGTGATGCGCTCTCCGGGCATCCTGCCCTGCGAGTGCGCGAGCGCGCTACGGGGTTCGCTGGATGTACGTCCCTGTACATTCAGCGAACGGCCGCGCGTCGTGCGCGGCCTCCTGCGGACTTTTCCTGCGCGCGCTCGCCGCATCACAGGGGCCCCGTTTTGGCGGCATCCTGCCGCAGAAGCAAGAGCAGCCGCTCTCCTATCCAATACCTCGAGGTAGTGCAGGGATGCACGGCTTCATGGATCCCGGCGCCGTTCGCGGTGCCGAGCATCGCAGGGGACGGCGGAAATGCCCGTAAGGGGCGCGCACGCGATGTGCGCGCGTCGGCTGACAGTACACGGACGTACTGCCAGACGACCCCGCCATCGCCGAGAAGCACAGGTACATCCGCCGCGCATGACGCGCGGCGGGGCACCGCGTCCGGTGCCCAGCGTTTTGGTTACTTTATGCGCACTGCGCCGCAGGAGCGGCGCGAACAGCGAAGCTGGCCGCGTAGCGGTGAAGGGCAGGATGCCCGGAGTAATGGCAAAAGTAACCCGCTCACCCGCAGAGCGAGTGGAAGCTCTGCACTGGACACCAGCGAAAGAGAAGACGCTGATTTCCGCTGGATGACGGAAAAGAAGCGCGAAGAAGCACGACTGCTTGCGACTTGCCGGAGGGGGACCTAAGCTGCATCAAGCGCCCGCGTCCGCATGCGCCGATCGAATCGTGAGTCGTCATGTCCGAAGAAAAAAACCTCCAGCAGGCTGCCCTCGACTATCACCGGCGCCACCCGCCGGGCAAGATCAAGATCGCTCCGACCAAGGCGCTGGTGACCGCGCGCGATCTGTCGCTGGCGTATTCGCCCGGTGTCGCGGCCGCCTGCGACGCGATCGTGGCCGATCCGCTCGAAGTCTCGTCGCTCACCGCGCGCGGCAACCTGGTTGCAGTCATCACCAACGGCACGGCCGTGCTCGGACTCGGGCCGATCGGCCCGCTCGCGGCCAAGCCCGTGATGGAAGGCAAGGGCGTCCTGTTCCAGAAGTTCGCCGGCGTCGACGTGTTCGACCTGGAGGTCGACGAGCGCGACCCGGACAAGCTGGTCGACATCATCGCCGCGCTCGAGCCGACGTTCGGCGGCATCAACCTCGAGGACATCAAGGCGCCGGAGTGCTTCGAAGTCGAGCGCAAATTGCGGCAAAAGGTAAAAATTCCGGTTTTCCACGACGACCAGCATGGCACCGCGATCATCGTCGGCGCGGCGGTGCTCAACGCACTCGCCGTGGTCGGCAAGGACATCGCCAAGGTCAAGCTCGTGTCGACCGGCGCCGGCGCGGCCGGCATCGCCTGCATGGACATGCTGGTCAGCCTCGGCCTTGCGCGCGAGAACATCTGGGTCTGCGATCGGCACGGCGTGATCTACACGGGCCGGGTCGAGGACATGGACGACGCCAAGCGCCGCTACGCACGCGACACGCCGGCGCGCACGCTCGGCGACGTGATCGCCGGCGCGGATATCTTCCTCGGTCTTTCGGCCGGCGGCGTGCTGACGCAGGACATGGTCGAACGCATGGGTTCGCAGCCGATCATCCTGGCGCTGGCGAACCCGACTCCCGAAATCCTGCCCGAACTGGCCAAGCAGGTGCGGCCCGACGCGATCATCGCGACCGGCCGCTCCGACTATCCGAACCAGGTCAACAACGCGTTGTGCTTTCCGTACATCTTCCGCGGCGCGCTCGACGTCGGCGCGACGACGATCAACGAGGCGATGAAGGTCGCCTGCGTGCACGCGATCGCGGCGCTGGCACGGCGCGAGATGTCCGACATCGCGGCCAAGGCCTATGGCGACAGGCAGCTCGAGTTCGGTCCGGAATACCTGATCCCGCAGCCGTTCGATCCACGCCTGCTGGTGTCGCTTGCGCCGGCCGTCGCGCAGGCGGCCATGGATTCGGGCGTCGCGACGCGGCCGATCACCGACATGCCGGCTTATTGCGAGCGCCTGAACCAGTTCGTGTTCCGCACCGGATTGCTGATGAAGCCGGTGTTCGACCGCGCCAAGTCAGACCCGCGGCGCGTGGTCTATGCCGAGGGCGAGGAAGACACGATCCTGCGCGCGGTGCAGCACCTGGTCGACGAGAACATGGCGCGTCCGATCCTGATCGGCCGCCCGGCCGTGATCGAACGGCGCATCCAGCGCCTGAACCTGCGCATCCGCGCCGGCCAGCATTTCGAACTGTGCAATGTCGACGACGATCCGCGCTACAGCGAATACTGGAGCCTGTATCTGGGCCTGAACGAGCGGCGCGGCATCACGCCGGCGCTGGCCAAGGCGCTGGTGCGCTCGCGGCCGAGCCTGATCGCGGCACTGATGGTCCAGCGCGGCGAAGCCGATGCAATGATCTGCGGCATCGTCGGCCGCTATCAGCGCCAGCTCAGGCACATCCTCGAAGTGCTGGCACTGGATGCCGGCGTGTCCGCGCCGTCGGCGATGACCGCGGTGCAGAACGATCGCGGCACGTTCTTCTTCCTCGACACGCACGTGCAGGACGACCCGAGCGCCGAGCAGATCGCCGAGGCGACCTGCCAGGCGGTGCTGCGCCTGAAGCTGTTCGGCATCACGCCGAAGGTCGCGCTGTTGTCGCACTCGAATTTCGGCAGCCACGAAAACCCGGGCGCCTGCAAGATGCGGCGCGTGCTCGAACTGGTGCGCGCGCAGCAGCCCAAGCTCGAGATCGACGGCGAAATGCAGGCCGACAGCGCGCTCAACGAGGAAATCCGCGCGCGCATCTTCCCGAACTCGCTGCTGCGCGGCCAGGCGAACGTGTTCGTGTTCCCGAATCTCGACGCGGCAAACATCGCCTACAACATGGTGCGCCAGTTGACCGACGGTGTTGCGATCGGGCCGATCCTGATGGGCGTGTCCAAGCCGGCGCACGTGCTGACGCCGGCGTCAACCGTGCGGCGCGTCGTCAACATCAGCGCGATCGCCTGCGTCGAGGCCCAGATTCGCGCCCCGCGCGAACCTGAAAAGTCATAATGCCCCGCGCTCCGCGCAAATCTGAAAAATCATAGCGCCCCGCGCGAATCTGAAAAATCATAGTGTTCCGTGCCCCGCGCGAATCCCGACTGCCAGGGATGGCGGAAATGCCGGAAATGCAGGAGCGGTGTCCGGCCGAGAAGTCGGGATGATCTCGCGCGCGGTGCGAAGCCAAAGACCCTGACGAAGCCCCGCGCCGGGGTTGTTCCGCTGTCGCCGCCCGGTTGCCCGGAGCGCCCCTTCGCGCGGCGCCGCGGCCGTCAAACCGAGATCGCCAATGGTGCGGTGCAGCTTCCGGATGCAAGTCCGGCACGAGCGTGCCGTCCCGCCTTTACGCCTGCTCAGGTAGACTGTCACGACCACAACGAAACGTAGTGCGGCACCCGCTGCGGTGCCCGCGAAAGGGATCGCCATGAACATGCTCAACGACATTCTCAACCAGGATCTCGATCCGACCGAGACCCGCGAATGGACCGACGCGCTGGGCGCGGTCATCAACGCCGACGGCCCGGAGCGCGCGCATTACCTGCTCGAGCGCATGGTCGATGCGACGCGCCGCTCCGGCGGCCACCTGCCGTTCACGCCGACGACCGAATACGTCAACACGATTCCGCCGCATCTGGAAGCCAAGATGCCGGGAGACGCGGCGATGGAATGGCGCATCCGCTGCCTGATCCGCTGGAACGCGATGGCGATGGTCGTGCGCGCGAACCGCAAGGAAGGCGAACTCGGCGGCCACATCGCCAGCTTCGCGTCATCGGCGACGCTGTATGACGTCGGCTTCAACCATTTCTGGCGCGCTCCGGGCGACGGCCATCCGGGTGACCTGATCTTCCACCAGGGCCATTCGAGCCCCGGCGTGTATGCGCGATCGTTCCTCGAAGGCCGCATCGCCGAAGACCAGATGGACCTGTTCCGCATGGAAGTCGCCGGCCGCGGCCGCGGCCTGGCGTCGTATCCGCATCCGTGGCTGATGCCGGACTACTGGCAGGTGCCGACCGTGTCGATGGGCCTGGGGCCGCTGCAGGCGATCTATCAGGCGCATTTCTGGAAATACCTGGAAAACCGCGGCCTGATCCCGAAATCCGACCGCAAGGTCTGGTGTTTCCTCGGCGATGGCGAGACCGACGAACCCGAATCGCTCGGCGCGATCTCGCTGGCCGGGCGCGAAAAGCTCGACAACCTGATCTTCGTCATCAACTGCAACCTACAGCGCCTCGACGGCCCGGTGCGTGGCAACGGCAAGATCATCCAGGAACTCGAAGGCGTGTTCCGCGGCGCCGGCTGGAATGCACTCAAGGTCGTCTGGGGCAGCTACTGGGATCCGCTGCTGGCGCAGGATCGCGACGGCGTGTTGCGCAAGCTGATGATGGAAACGGTTGATGGCGAATACCAGGCCTGCAAGGCGTTCGGCGGCGCGTACACGCGCGAGCATTTCTTCGGCAAATACCCGCAGACGCTGGAGATGGTGCGCAACCTGTCCGACGACGACATCTGGCGCCTCAATCGCGGCGGGCACGATCCGCACAAGGTCTACGCGGCCTATCACGCCGCGGTCAACACGGTCGGCATGCCGACCGTGATCCTGGCCAAGACGGTCAAGGGTTACGGCATGGGTGCGGCCGGCGAATCGCAGAACCCGACGCACCAGCAGAAGAAGCTCGACAACGACGCGGTGCGCCACTTCCGCGACCGCTTCCGCATCCCGATCGCCGACGACAAGCTGGGGGATGTGCCTTATTACAATCCCGGCAAGGATTCGCCCGAGGTCAAGTACATGCTCGAGCGCCGCGCCGCGCTCGGCGGCTCCCTGCCGCAGCGCCGGCGCAAGAGCGCAACGTTCGTGGCACCGGAATTGTCCGCGTTCGAGCAGATCGTCAAGAGCACCGGCGAGCGCGAGATCTCGACCACGATGGCATTCGTGCGCGGCATCAACCTGCTGCTGCGCGACAAGGCGATCGGCCCGCGCATCGTGCCGATCGTCGCCGACGAGGCGCGCACGTTCGGCATGGAAGGCATGTTCCGCCAGATCGGCATCTACGCGCCGGAAGGACAGAAATACCGGCCGCAGGATGCCGACCAGCTGATGTACTACCGCGAAGACATCAAGGGCCAGGTGCTGCAGGAAGGCATCAGCGAGCCCGGCGCGATGAGCGCATGGATGGCGGCGGCGTCGAGCTATTCGGTTTCCGACGTGCCGATGCTGCCGTTCTACATCTACTACTCGATGTTCGGCTTCCAGCGCGTCGGCGACCTGTGCTGGGCGGCCGGCGACATGCGTTGCCGCGGATTTCTCGTCGGCGGCACCGCCGGGCGCACGACCTTGAACGGCGAAGGCCTGCAGCACGAAGACGGCCATTCGCACCTGCTTGCCGGCGCGATTCCGAACTGCCGCGCCTACGATCCGACGTTTTCGTACGAAGTGGCGGTGATCCTGCAGGACGGCGTGCGGCGCATGCTGCACGAGCAGGAAGACTGCTACTACTACGTCACCGTGATGAACGAGAACTACACGCACCCGGAGATGCCCAAGGGTGCCGAGGCGGCGATCATCAAGGGTATGTACCTGTTCAGGGACGCCGGCAAGCCGAAGAAGAACGAGCCGCGCGTGCAGCTGCTCGGTTCCGGCACGATCCTGCGCGAGGCGATCGCCGCGGCCGAACTGCTCGAGAAGGAATTCGGCGTCAGCGCCGACATCTGGAGCTGCCCGAGCTTTTCCGAGCTGCGCAAGGATGGTTTCGATGCCGAGCGCTGGAACCGGCTGCATCCGGAAGAGACGCCGCGCGCCGCCTATGTCACCGCGTGCCTGGCCGATCGCCAGGGCCCGGTGATCGCGGCGACCGACTATGTGCGCGAGTACGCCGACCAGATCCGCGCGTTCATGCCCGATGGCAAAAAGTATACCGTGCTCGGCACCGATGGTTTCGGTCGCAGCGACACGCGCGAGAACCTGCGCCGCTTCTTCGAGGTCGATCGCTGGTACATCGCCCAGGCTGCAATCTCCGCACTCGCCGCCGAAGGCAAGATGACGGCCAAGGACGTGGCGCGCGCGATCAAGACCTGGAAGCTCAACGGCGACAAGCCCAATCCGCTGGGGGTATAGCGAGCAGTATCATTTTCTCGGCTGGAGACAACCAGACGGGTTCGGCGGGTTGCTCATGCGGTTCGTCATGAGGCGTGGCGAACCCCATCGTTTCGTCGGCTATCGCATTGGCTCGATCCAGCCTACGAAAGGCGCTACGCGGTGGTCAGCGCGGCCGCGACCGCTTCAGCGCCGGATCGAGACGATCCAGGTCGGCCTGCACCTGCTCGGGTGAGCGTTCGTAGACGATCTCGCGGCCGAGCGCCTTGCCGGAAAACGCGGTGCGGTTCGGCGTCGGCTTGAGCTCGCAGCGAACGCTGTGCACGCCTTCACCGAGCACGACCTCGATGCGGTGCGCATGCTTGTTCAGCACGACCACGTCCATGGTCTTGCCGCTTTCGGTGATGCGTACGGTGATCTTCTCGATGTTCATGCTGGACATGTTTCCGGCGGAAGCGTTGCGCGTTGCAGTTTAGCGCCTCTGCGACACGAAGTCGGTCGGCTGAAATGCCCTCTCTCAAGTGCAAGGGCGAGGGGAACCCTCTATCCATCAGCGGCTCCGGTGTGCAGCCCTGCGATGCGCGCGCCAGCGTCCGGTTGGCCCGCTCGACGTGACGCGAGCTGCCCTGCGTCGTTTGCGATCACGTCGGTAGGAAAGCGTTCAGCTGGCAACCGCTTTATTCAGGTTCAAACGCGTATACATGGTCCCACACACACCGATGGGGTAAAACCATGAAACGCATTCTCCTTACCGCAGCGCTTGCGGGCGCGTCACTTGCTGCAGCAACGACAGCGTTTGCCGCCGAAGGCTATGTCACGGCGAACGTGAGCCTGCGCGCCGGACCGGACTCCGGTTATCCGGCCGTAATCGGTCTTCGTGCCGGCACGCCGGTATACATCCAGGGCTGTGTCGACGGCTGGTCGTGGTGCGACGTCAGCCTCGGTGACGATCGCGGCTGGGTTTCAGGCGCCTACCTGCAGGAAGAATACGGCGGCCGGCGCGTCCTCGTGCGCGACTACGGCGTGCGCATCGGCATACCGATCGTAAGCTTCGTGTTCGGCGACTACTGGGATCATTACTACCGTGGCCGCTCCTGGTACGGCAATCGCGATCGCTACAGCCGCGTGCAACCGCGCTACTTCCACTCGGGCGGCTCGTACGGCTCCCACTCGGGCGGCTCCTACGGCCATTCGAGCGGTTCGTATTCGCGCGGCTCGACCTATCATGACTCGGGCCACGATTCGCGTCCCACGTATTCGACCGGGACGCGCGGCGTGACGACCCAGCCGAGTTATCACACGCAGCAGCACACGCAGTCGGCGCCGTCGCACAACGTGACGACGCAGCGGCGCGACGTGACTTCCCCCTCGCGCACGCCACAACAGCAGGGCCGCACCAGTCAATCGGCCGCGGTGATGCAGGGCGCACCGCAAAGAAGCGGCGGCGAACAGCATTCGGCCGCAGGCCAGAACCGCGCCGCCGAAGCGCACGCGGACAAGGGCACGCACGGCAACAATGGCGGCGGCCACAAGGACAACAAGGACAACAAGG
>Ga0207694_10000593_pt1 | contig 32690 bp, 36 predicted proteins | sample KBSC34metaG_FD_184353 | JGI IMG/M metagenome (GOLD analysis project Ga0207694, IMG submission 184353) | Corn rhizosphere microbial communities from Kellogg Biological Station, Michigan, USA - KBS C3-4 metaG (SPAdes) (version 2) | ecosystem: Host-associated > Plants > Roots > Rhizosphere > Soil... | reverse complement strand
AGACCAGCGCGCCGGCCGCATCTTTCAGCCCCAGGCTGTCGGCGATGTCCTGGTCGACGCTCTGGATCGAGACGCCCAGCCAGCCGCGCTTGGCTTTGCCCGACTGGATCAGCTGGGCGATGATCGGCCGGACCTCGGCCGCGGGATGGGCGAAACCGAGGCCGATCGAGCCGCCCGAGGGCGAATAGATCAGCGAGGTGATACCGATCACCTCGCCCTTCATGTTGAAGAGCGGGCCGCCGGAATTGCCTTTGTTGATCGAGGCGTCGGTCTGAATGTAGTTGTCGTAGCGGCCGCCGATATCGCGGTTGCGGGCCGAGATGATGCCGGCCGACACCGTGCCCGACAGGGCGAACGGCTCGCCGATCGCCAGCACCCACTCGCCGACGCGGGCGGCATTGCTGTCGCCCCAGTTGACGGCGACCAGATCGGGGGTCGGCTGGATTTTCAGCACCGCCACGTCGGCCAGCACGTCGCGCCCGACGATGGTCGCGGTGAAGGTCTTCTCGTTCTGCAGCGTGACCTTGATCTCATCGGCCGGCGGGCTGTTCGGATCCTCGCCGACGATCACGTGGTTGTTGGTGACGACATAGCCCTTCTCGGCATCGATGACGAAGCCGGAACCGACCGAGACACCGCGCCGCTGGGCCTGCTCGCCCTGGCCGTTGCGCTCCATGAACTCACGGAAGAATTCCTCGAACGGCGAACCGGACGGGCCGCGCTCGGCTTCCTGGGGTTCCTTCTTGGTTTCCGTCGGCTTCGACCGGGCCGAGATATTGACCACGGTGGGCAGAAGCTTGGCCGCCAGATCGGCGAAATCCCATGGCGGGGCATGCTGGGCAAAGGCCGGAAGCGGCGCGAGCAGCATAATCACGACGGCAAGGATCGCCGCGAAGAGGGGGCGGCGGCGCACGGCCGCGATTTCAACTTGGACCAATGACACAGACCTTCTTCCTTGCCCGTTCGGCAGGCCGCCCAACAGCGCGCGCATCAAGGATAGCATGTACGAGGCGTCCAATGCGCGGTCAACTGTCGCATCGGAGCGGCTCTCAGCCGATATCAACACCGATTGCGCGTTCGGGTTACCTGGCGGGAGGATTTTTCGGCGTCTCGGGCCGCGCCAGGTAGCGTAGGAAGTCCGAGTTCGGCGACAGCACGAACTGCGTATCGTCGCCACCCAGCGATTTCCTGTAGGCGTCCAGCGTGCGGGAGAAGGCGTAGAACTCAGGATCGCGATTGAAGGCGTCGGCATAGATCTGTATCGCCTGGGCGTCGCCTTCGCCGTGCAGTATGTCGGCCTGCCGCCTGGCGTCGGCCAGGATCACGGTCTTGTCACGGTCTGCCTTGGCCTTGATCTGCTGCGCCTGCTCATATCCCTGAGCGCGATATTGGGCCGCCTCGCGCTGCCGCTCCGAGATCATCTGCTGATAGATCGACTGGCTGATCTTGTCCGGGAAATTGGCCCGGCTGATCCGCACGTCGGCAACCGCGATCCCCATCGGGGTGGCGGACTCGTTCACGCCGTCCCGGATCGCTTTCATGACCCCTTCGCGGTCCTTCGACAGCATGGTGGCGACGGTGGTCCTGCCCAGAACCGCCTGCAGGGTCGACGTCAGGGCCGAGGTGATCCGCTCGCGCGCCAGCCGGTCGGTTCCGGCGGCCTGATAGAATTTCAGGGGATCGACGATCTGGTACACGGCATAGGCGTCGACCGTGAGGCGCCCCTGGTTCTGCAGCGTCACCTCGCGCGGCGGGGATTCGATGTCGAGCAGGCGATTTTCGAAATATTTCACATCCTGGATCAGAGGTATTTTGAATTTCAGCCCGGCGGTCCGCTCGATCCGCTTGACCGCGCCGAACTGCAGAACGATCGCCTGCTCGTTCTGCGCGACGGTGAAGAAGGATCCGAACGCAAACATCACCAGGATGGCGGCGAGGACGACTGAGAAGATCAGGGTACGGCTGGCCGTCATGGTTATTGCCCCTTCTCTGCGGCCGAACCCTTGAGCGCCGGCAGGGGAAGATAGGGTACGACCCCGTTCTTGTCGGCGTTCGGATCGATGACGATCTTGTGCGCGTGCTGCAGGATCGCCTCCATCGTTTCGATATAGAGGCGGCGCGCCGTCACGTCGCGCGAAAGCTTGTAGGCGTCCAGAACCGAGATGAACTGCTGTGCCTCACCCGTGGACTTCGCGACCGTCGCGTCCTTGTAGGCGTTGGCGTCCTGGATGATCTTCTGCGCATCGCCCCGCGCCTCGGGCACGATCTTGTTGCTGTAGGCCTCGGCCTGATTGCGCTGCTGCTCCAGCTCGACGCGGGCGGCGCTCACATCGTTGAACGAATCGATGACCGATGCCGGCGGATTGACCGATTGGAGCCTGATGCCGGGGCTCTCCTTGGTCTCGACAAGGCTTATGCCGGAATCGTAGCGGTCCAGCGTGCTCTGCAGGATTTCGGCGGCGCTGGTCGCGATCTGTCCGCGCGCCTCATTCAGCGCCAGCTTCACATCGGACTGGCCGATCACCTCGCGCATGGCGCTCTCGGCGGCGCGCTGGAGCACGTCCTCCGGCTCGGCGACGTGAAAGAGATATTTCACCGGATCGCTGATGCGCCAGACCACGATGAAATCGACGTCGAGGATATTGCTGTCGCCGGTCAGCATGGTGCCCGGCCCCGAGGCCTCGCGGCTGACGAGCGAGCCGATTTCGGTCTGGTTCTGCCGCGTGATGTTGACGGTGGTGACTTTCTCGATCGGCGCCGGCAGACGATAGTGCCAGCCCTGAGACTCGGTCCGGTCGATCGCACCGAACCGTTGGACGACGGCTTCTTCGCTGGGGCTGACCGTGTAGATTCCCGTGGCGAGCCACACCACGAGGACGACGGCGACGATCGCAAGCACGCCCAGCCCGCCGCCCATGCCCGGGACATGGCCGAGCCAGTCCTGAATCTGGCGCAGCATAGCCTCGAAATCGTTCGGTCCCTTGTTCGGCGACGGGCCGCCGCGGTCGTTCGATGGAGGCCGGCGTGGCTCTCCCCCGCCGGGTGGCGATCCCCAGGGGCCTCCGCCCTTATCGTTCCAGGCCATGACGGACGATCCTCTCGCTCGCACAGGAGCCACTTGTTCTATCGACTGAGGCCCTATATGTGCCGACAGCACCACATTGGCAATCGGCCAGTGCGTTCGGGAATTCGGAGATCAGGATATGGCCGGGGGAAATTCGGTGGACGAGGCAGCGGTGCGCCAGGTGCTGGACGCGATTCCCGCGCCGCGCAGCGGCAAGGGCCTGCTCAGCGCCGGCATGGTGGGCGGCATCAGCATCAATGGCGGCAAGGTGATGGTCGCGCTGGAGGTCGACCCCGCGATGGGCCCGGCACTGGAGCGGCTGAAGCAGGAGGTCGAAAGCCGCGTCGCCGCGATCCCCGGGGTCGAACAGGCGACGGTGATGATGTCCGGGAAACGGCCGGCGGCGGCTCCGGCCCAGAACGGCCACGGGCACGCCCATGCGCATCCTCAGGGCCGGCCCCAGGTCGCCCAGGGGCCGGCTCAAGGCATGTCCCCCGCCAAGGCGCCGCTGCCCGGCGTCCGCCACATCGTCGCGGTCGCCTCGGGCAAGGGCGGCGTCGGCAAATCCACCACGGCGGCGAACCTGGCCCTGGCACTGAAGGGCATGGGCCATAAGGTGGGCGTGCTCGACGCCGATATCTACGGCCCGTCGATGCAGCGCGTGCTGGGCGTCACCGGCAAGCCTGAGACCACGGCGCAGAAGAAGATGGTGCCCAAGCAGGCGCACGGGCTGAAGGTCATGTCGATGGGGTTCCTGGTGCCCGAGGACACGGCGATGATCTGGCGCGGCCCGATGGTGATGGGTGCGATCCAGCAGATGTTGCGGGAAGTCGAATGGGGCGAGCTGGATTTCCTGGTCGTCGACATGCCGCCCGGCACCGGCGACGCGCAGCTGACCCTGGCGCAGAGCGTGCCGCTGGCCGGGGCGGTGATCGTCTCCACCCCGCAGGACCTTGCCCTGATCGACGCGGCGCGCGGCGTCACGATGTTCAACAAGGTGGCAGTGCCGGTCCTGGGCATCGTCGAGAATATGAGCACCTTCATCTGCCCGAACTGCCAGCATGAGACGCCGATCTTCGGTCATGGCGGCGCGCAGGCGGAAGCCGCGCGGCTGGGCGTGCGTTTCCTGGGCGAGATTCCGCTCGACATGGCGATCCGTGTGACCTCCGACGCCGGAACGCCGATCGTCGTCGATCAGCCGGACGGGCCGCACGCCGCCGCCTATCGCGCGGTGGCCGAGAATGTGATCGCGGTGCTGGATGCCGGCGGTGTCAGCAAGCCCGCGCCGGTGATCCGGTTCGAATAGGTTGGTTCAGTAGCGCGGCGGATTGGCCGGAACGATCTCCTGGCCGATCGGCGCGGCGGCCAGGACCGCCAGCTTCACATGCTGGAATGCGAAGGGGATGCCGATGATGGTGATCCCCAGCGACACGGCCAGCACCAGATGGCCCAGCGCCAGCCACAGGCCGGCGATCAGGAACCACAGAACATTGCCGATCACGCCGAGCGGCCCCGTGCCGATATCGGTGCGCCCGGTGATCACCCGGCGATCGACCGCGACCCGGCCGAACGGCCAGAACGAAAAGCTGGCGATCGTGAAGGCTGCCCGCGCCCAGGGAATGCCGACGACGGTGATCACCATCACAATCCCGGCCAGCAGCCAGGCAAGGCCCGCAAGGAAGCCGCCGAAGACGAACCAGAGGATGTTGAGGATCAGACTCATCGGGATGCTCCACTGAAAAGCCGCGCTAGCCGCGCGGCGGTCCGCCGCCGCGCACCAGCACGTCGTAGGACAGCGACAGCATGATCGACCAGACGACCATCTGAACGGCCGCGACCGCCCGGATCAGCTCCACGGCGACGATTTTGGCCGCGCCGCCCGCTTTCACAGCCTGAATGAACAACAGCGCGTCGACAAAGACGAAGGGCAGAATGACGGCGAGGGACGCCAGCAGCAGCCGGAAGCCATTGCCCTCGGTCGCCTGCCAGATCCGCCGCGCCCCCACCCGGTCACCCAGTGCCGCCGACGGCAGGGCGAGGAAAAGGCGGCTGAATGCCGGGGCGGCAAAAATGAGGACGAACAGGCTGAACAGCGCGGCCACCCCGTTCGCCGCGGTCGGCGGCGCGGCCGGATCGCCGCCGGTCATGCCCGCGGCCATCACCAGCACCGAGGCGCTCATGACCAGCAGCAGCAGGGCGACAATCACATATTGGACGAAATTCGCATCCCAGCGGAAAAAGCGGATGCCGGCGGGCGCCTCCGCCAGAAGCACGAACCGGTGGATCCCGACCGCGAAGGCCGCGCCGAATACCTGGGTGGCGACAAGGAAGACGAACGCGGCTGTCGGATTGTCGCTGCCGAAAACCTGGCTGACCGCCAGGTCCATGAGCGCGGTGACCCCGATATAGATGATAAGCGGCGTCAGAAGTACGGCGCGGCTTTCCCAGGCGAAGAGAAAGCTGCGCCGGATCACGAGATCGATCGGCAGCCGGCGCGGCTGGGCGTTCATCATCCGGCCCGGCCGAGCAGCGCCATCAGCTCGTTCCATTCGCGCTTGCCGAGGCCGCTGTTGGCGGCCTCGACCGTCTCGCCCGCCAGCATGCGCTTCACGACCGCAAGCCCGGTCGCCGACAGCGACGCCCCGCCGAGCCGGTACTCGCGGAAGGCCTCGGCGGCCAGCGGCACCCAGGCGTTCAGCGTGTCGATCATGGCATCGGCAAAAACGCGAATCTCGTACTGGGCATGGGCGTCGGCGCGCAGACGCAGGAAGTTCATCAGATTGTGCAGGTCGGTCTTCCAGTACCATTGCGTGTAGGTGTTGAGCGTCAGGTTCATCCGCGCCAGCTCCCGCGCGAGGCCCTGACGGTTGGGGTCCGCCTCGGTCCCGTCATCGCCCTCGTTCAGCATCCAGGCATAATCGCGGTAGGTCTTCTCCGCGTCGTGGCGCAGCAGGTCCAGCACCTGGGCCGCCTCATCCCCGGTCAGCACGTCGCCGCGGCCCTGGCGGTTGTTGGAGGATTGGGCTGCCAGCTGCTCGGGCGCCGGAATGTAGAATTCCTTGTCCAGCACCGAATAGCGGGCGGAGTACTCGTTCACATTGGCGGTACGGTGGCGGATCCACTGCCGGGCAACGAAGATCGGCAGCTTCACATGGTACTTGATCTCGCACATCTCGAACGGGGTCGAGTGATAGTGCCGCATCAGGTAGCGGATCAGCACGCGGTCGTCGGACACTTTCCGCGTTCCACGGCCATAGGACACCCGCGCCGCCTGCACGATCGCGGCGTCGTCGCCCATATAGTCGACCACCCGGACGAACCCGTGATCCAGCACCGGGATCGCTTGATAGAGGATTTCCTCCAGCCCCGGCGCCACGGCGCGGCGGGTCGAGGCCGACTGCTCGCGCTGCGCGTTGATCTCGTCTTGCTGTTCCTGGGTCAGGGGCATCGGCGGCATATCTCTTTGTCGAAAACCAGTCGGCGAATCGCATGAGGCTGGCGAACGGTCAAGCGAACGCCTATATCTACCCTTGTCAGGTTCTGCCTGACTATGGCGATAAACGCTTTTCGGAATAGGCGTTGTGGACCCGGGGGCGGTACCCGGCGCCTCCACCATTCCCCGGCCTTACCGGCCGGGCTTCATGGGGGCGAAATAGGCTCGACACGCGTAGTAAAGGGGAAGTTTTCGCCCGGCATGATACCACCGTTATCGGGTCAAACACACTAGGTGCCAACGACAACGTTGAAACCTTCGCTCTCGCTGCCTAAACAGCAGTGATAAGCGCGGTTCGGGGGGCACCGGGCAACAGAAGCCCCCCACTCCAAGCCCCATTCGCTTTCCGAATCGCTATTCCAGATTCAGCCGCTATATTTCGTCCGATCTGCGAAGTACGATCCTGCTTGACCTATCCAGACCGACGATCATGGCCAAAGAGATTCTGCAATATAGTGTGATGGTGGAAGCTGCCCTGCGCGCGGTCGTGCGCCAGGCGCTGACCGAGGTCGCGCAGAACGGGCTGCCCGGCAGCCACCATTTCTACATCACCTTCCGCACGTCCTATCCGGGCGTCCAGGTGCCCGACTATCTGAAGGCGCGATATCCGTCGGAGATGACGATCGTGCTGCAGTTCCAGTTCTACGACCTGCAGATCGATGACACGGCTTTCAGCGTGACGCTGACCTTCAACAATACGCCGGAACGGCTGATCATCCCGATTCGCGCCATCACCGTCTTCGCCGATCCCTCGGTCAATTTCGTGCTGCCGTTCCAGACGACGGACTCCGTGACGATCGAGGAATCGCCGTCGCCCGCCGCGGCGCCGAAGGCCGCGCCGGCCCCGGCCATCGCCAAGCCGGCAGCCGACAAGGAACCGGATGACGGCGACAAGGGCGCGCAGGTCGTCTCGCTCGACAAATTCCGCAAGAAGTGAAGCGAACCGGCGCTGTCGCCGTCCTTTACGGACCGACAGCCAGCGGCAAATCCGATCTCGCCGTGGCGCTTGCCGAGCGGCTGGACGGCGTCGTCATCAATGCCGACAGCCTGCAGGTCTATGCCGAGCTGAGCATCCTGACCGCCCGGCCCGACGAAGCCGCGATGGCGCGGGCGCCGCACCGCCTGTTCGGCGCACTGCCGGCCGCGCAGGCCTGCTCAGCCGCCTGGTGGCGCGATGCCGCGCTCACGGAAATCGCCGCCGCGCATGAATCCGGCAAGCATCCGATTCTGGTCGGCGGCACCGGCCTTTACCTGAAGACACTGATCGAGGGCCTGTCCCCGGTCCCGACCGCCGATCCCGACGCCAGGGCCCAGGCGACAACCTTGTATGAAGAACTCGGCGGCGACGCCTTCCGCGCCAGGCTGGCCGAGCGCGACCCGGCAATCGCCGCGCGACTCAAATCGGGAGACCGCCAGCGGCTGATCCGCGCCTGGGAGGTCGCCGAAGCGACAGGGACCCCGCTCTCCGCGTGGCAGGCCCTGCCGAAGGAGCCGGGGCATGCGCTGGATTTCAGCCTGATCGGGCTGATGCCCCCGCGAGACCGCCTCTATGCGCGGATCGATGCACGGTTCCTGGGGATGCTTGAGCATGGCGCGCTGGACGAGGCGGTGCGGTTCGACGCGCTGGGCCTTCCGGCCGCGCTTCCCGCCAACAAGGCGCTGGGCCTGCCGGAGCTGCGCCGGCATCTGAAAGGCGAGATCGGCCTCGATGAGGCCACCCGCCTGGCCCAGCAGATGAGCCGCAATTATGCCAAGCGGCAGGTCACCTGGTTCCGCCATCAGATGCCCTGTGGCAAAAAAAGTGATGGCCGGCATATCAGACATGCTGAATTTGAGGAACTTTCGGAAAGAAATCTGACCGAAATCATGCCGATTATTCTGCCGGCCGGTTGACCGGCCGCGTCCGGCAACTTAGGTTGCGCCCGGCAATTCAAGGATATGCGGCATGTCTGAGCGGCAGATGAGTGGCGCCGAGATGGTTCTCGCGGCGCTGGCGGATAACGGCGTGGATACCGTCTTCGGGTATCCCGGCGGCGCCGTATTGCCGATCTATGACGCGATGTTCCAGCAGAACCGCATCCGCCACGTGCTGGTCCGCCAGGAAGGCGGCGCGGTGCATGCGGCGGAGGGCTATGCGCGTTCGACCGGGCGCGTGGGCGCAGTGCTGGTGACCTCCGGCCCCGGCGCGACCAACGCGGTGACCGGCCTGCTCGACGCCCAGATGGATTCGATCCCGCTGGTCTGCATCACCGGCCAGGTGCCTACCCACCTGATCGGCAACGACGCCTTCCAGGAAGCCGACACCACCGGCATCACCCGCCCCTGCACCAAGCACAATTACCTGGTGAAGGACGTGGAGAAGCTGGCCGAGACCTTGCACGAGGCCTTCCATGTCGCGCGCAGCGGCCGCCCCGGCCCGGTGCTGATCGACCTGCCCAAGGACGTCCAGTTCGCCACCGGCACTTATCGCGGCCCCGAGGCGTTCGAATTCTCCTATCGCCCCCCGTATGAGCCGGACGCGGCGGCGATCGCCGAGGCGGTCGCGCTGATGGCCAAGGCCGAGCGGCCACTGTTCTATACCGGCGGCGGCGTGGTCAATTCCGGCCCTGAAGCGGCCGCGGCGCTGACCGAGCTGGTCCGGCTGACCGGCATCCCCTGCACCTCGACCCTGATGGGGCTGGGCGCCTTTCCGGCGTCGGACCCGCAGTTCCTGGGCATGCTGGGCATGCACGGCACCTACGAGGCCAACCTGGCCACCCACGGCTGCGACCTGCTGATCTGCGTCGGCGCCCGTTTCGACGACCGGGTGACCGGCAAGGTCTCCGCCTTCTCGCCGGGATCGAAGAAGATCCATATCGATATCGATGCCAGCTCGATCAACAAGAATGTCCGGGTCGACCTGCCCGTCGTCGGCGATGCCGGTCTGGCGCTGAAGGCGATGCTGAGCCTGTGGAAGGATGAACGCCATGGTTCGCGCGCCGAGGCGCTGAAGCCCTGGTGGAAGCAGATCGACACCTGGCGCGCGGTCGATTGCCTCGCCTATGAAAAGGGCGATCCGGTGATCAAGCCGCAATATGCGCTGGAGCGGCTGCGCGAGGCCCTGAAGGGCCGCGACGACGTCTACATCACCACGGAGGTCGGCCAGCATCAGATGTGGGCCGCCCAGTTCCTGCCCTTCGACAAGCCCAACCATTGGATGACGTCGGGCGGGCTCGGCACCATGGGCTACGGTCTGCCAGCCGCAGTCGGGGTGCAGATGGCCCATCCCGAAGCGACTGTCATCGATGTCGCCGGCGAGGCCTCGATCCTGATGAATATCCAGGAGATGTCGACCGCCGTGCAGTACCGCCTGCCGGTCAAGATCTTCATCCTGAACAACAAATGGATGGGCATGGTGCGCCAGTGGCAGGAGCTGCTGCATGGCGCCCGCTATTCCGAGAGCTACACAGCCGCGCTCCCCGATTTCGTGAAGCTGGCCGAGGCCTTCGGTGGCAGAGGCTTCCGCGCCACCACCGTCGACGAGCTCGACGGCGCCATCCGCGACATGCTGGAGACGCCCGGGCCGGTCATCCTCGACGTCGCAGTCGACGAGATGGAGATGTGTTTCCCGATGATCCCGGGCGGCGCCGCCCATAACGAGATCATGCTGCGCCGGCAGGACCAGCACGAGACCGATCCGGCGGCCCGCGAAGAGGGTATGGTGCTGGTTTGACCGACGCGGACAAGATTGAGCGCCACACGCTGGCCGTGCTCGTGGTCAACGAGCCGGGCGTGCTGGCACGGGTCATCGGCTTGTTCTCGGGCCGGGGCTATAATATCGAAAGCCTGACCGTGGCCGAGGTCGAGCGCGAGGCGGGCCTCAGCCGCATCACGCTGGTCACCTCCGGCACGCAGATGATCATCGCCCAGATCAAGGCCCAGCTGGAGCGGCTGGTGCCGATCCGCCGGGTGCGCGACCTGACCGAGGAAGGGCCGTTCGTCGGCCGCGAGCTGGCGCTGGTCAAGGTGATCGGCCAGGAGAACACCAGGCGCGGCGATATCCTGCGGATCGCCGAGGGCTTCGGCGCGCGGATCATCGATTCGAGCGAATCCAGCTTTGTGTTCGAAGTCACGGAATCGACCGAGAAGGTCGACCAGTTCCTGGCGATGATGGCCGGCCATGGCCGCCTGGAAGTCGCCCGCACCGGCATCGTCGCGCTGTCGCGCGGCCCGGATAGCATTTAGCAACCGCTTAAAAGCACAGTTTTCAGGACTAAGGAGCCACCCCATGCGTGTTTATTACGATCGCGACGCCGATATCGGCATGATCCGCGACAAGAAGATCGTCATCATCGGCTATGGCAGCCAGGGCCATGCCCATGCCGCCAACCTGCGCGATTCCGGCGTCAAGGATGTCCGCATCGCGCTGCGCGCCGGCTCCGCCACCGCCGCCAAGGCCGAAGGCGCCGGTTTCACGGTCATGAGCCCCGCCGATGCGGCCGCCTGGGCCGACGTCGTCATGGTGCTGGCGCCGGACGAGCTGCAGGGTGCGCTCTATCGCGATGAACTGGCGCCCAACCTGAAGAAGGGCGCGGCGCTGGCCTTCGCCCACGGCCTCAACATCCATTTCAAGCTGATCGAGGCGCGGGCGGACCTGGACGTGTTCATGATCGCGCCGAAAGGCCCTGGCCACACCGTGCGCTCCGAGTACCAGAAGGGCGGCGGCGTGCCGTGCCTGGTCGCCATCGACCAGAACCCCTCGGGCAACGCCCTTGAGATCGCGCTGGCCTATGCCTCCGCCATCGGCGGCGGCCGCGCCGGCATCATCGAGACCAACTTCCGCGAGGAATGCGAGACCGACCTGTTCGGCGAGCAGGCCGTGCTGTGCGGCGGCGTCACCGCGCTGATCCAGGCCGGCTTCGAGACCCTGGTCGAGGCGGGCTATGCCCCGGAAATGGCCTATTTCGAGTGCCTGCACGAGGTCAAGCTGATCGTCGACCTGATCTATGAAGGCGGCATCGCCAACATGCGCTACTCCATCTCCAACACGGCCGAGTACGGCGACTATACGCGGGGGCCCCGCGTCGTCACCGACGAGACCAAGAAGGAGATGAAGAAGATCCTGAACGAGATCCAGACCGGCCAGTTCGTGCGCGACTTCATGCAGGAGAACGCGGTCGGCCAGCCCAGCTTCAAGGCGATGCGCCGCCGCTCGGCCGAGCACCAGATCGAGGACGTCGGCGGCAAGCTGCGCGCCATGATGCCCTGGATCGCCAAGAACAAGCTGGTCGACAAGACCAAGAACTGAGAACGCGGCGCGTTCACGCGTCTGTTCCTCTTCCAACCCTCCCCCGGCACCGGGGGAGGGTTTTTCATTTCAGCGGCATTAGCTCGCAGGTGAATTCACTGGCGCGCCGTGCGCAAATGATATTGATTTGCAGCCATGATCGCCCGCCGCGGATATAGAGGATCCCGGCCAGCCGCCTGGCTGGCTGCGTTTGCCATTCTGCTGCAGGTGCTGCTGCCGGTGGCCCAGTCTCCTGCCGGCATGGCGCAGACAGGGCCCGGCGACACGATCGCCGGGCTGGATATCGCCCAGCATCTCTGCCACGCCCCCGGCGACGCCACACCCGACGATCAGGGTCCGGCGCCGGTCGATCATCGGCAATGCTGCGACTTCTGCCTGGCCGTTCATGCCGTCGGCGGCTTTCCCCCACCCTCGGCGCCGGCCGTGGCCATCAACCGCGAATACGGCATCGTCGTCCCGGTCGAGGCGGCGCTGATCCTGCCGCCATTGCGGCCCGGCCTCAGGCAACAGCAGCCGCGCGCGCCACCCGTCTTCATCTGAGCCCCACACATCGCTGACCCGTGCCGTGCATCCGTCGCGCGCGGCCGTCATTCCGCTCAATGAGGATTTCCATGCCTGGTTTCTCTTTCCGTGGCCGCGCGGCCATGATGTCCGCCACCCTGATTCTGGCTCCGAACGCCGCGCTCGCCTGCGCCTGCGGCTGCGGCGTCTTCGACGTCTCCTCCAGCCCGATGATGGCGTCCGACGCGAAGGGGTCGGTGTTTTTCGAATATGATTTCCTGAACCAGAACAAGAACTGGGCCGGTGAGCATTCCGCCCCGACCGAGGACAACGCCGACAAGCGTATCCGCACCAGCTTCTACAATATCGGCGGCCAGTACATGTTCACCCCCGAGTGGGGCATCACGGTCGAAGTCCCCTACTGGACCCGCTATTTCAAGACCGCCGACGAGGATTCCGGCGATATCGTCCAGTTCAACCACGGCGATTTCGGCGACGTCCGCATCCGCGGCACCTATGCCGGCTTCAGCGACGACCTGTCGACCGGCATCACCTTCGGCGTGAAGCTGCCGACCGGCGATTATTCCTATCCCGGCTTCGACCGCGACACCGCCATCGGCACCGGCAGCACGGACCTGCTGCTGGGTGCCTATCACATGGGCAACCTGACCGACGACTATGCCTGGGCCTGGTTCGCCAACATCCAGGGCGACTTCCCGATCGTGACCCAGGACGGCTATCGTCCGGGCTCGGAGATCAATACGACGGTCGGCGTCTCTTATGAGGAGTGGGATTTCCAGACCTTCAAGATCGCGCCCCTGCTGCAATTCATCGCCTCCTACCGCTGGCAGGACAGCGGGCCTGAGCACAATCCTGACGGCAGCGGTTACGACCGGCTGTTGATCTCGCCGGGCGTGCGGGTCAACTTCGATAAGATCCGCGTCAACGCCAATGTCGCGCTCCCGGTCTATCAGCATGTCAACGGCAACCAGCTGATTTCCCCGGCCCTGTTCAAGCTCGCCGTCAGCTACAGTTTCTGATCGGAAGGAGTTCCGCGGATGAAGTTCCTGTTCCTCCTCACCCTCCTGGCGTTCGCCGGCCCCGCCCTGGCGCAGGAGAGCCCGATCCATGTCGCCGACGCCAAGGCACGGCCGACCGCGCCTGGCGGCACGGGCGTCGTCTATATGATCGTGATGAATCACGGCACGGCCGACGACGTGCTGACCGGCCTTTCGAGCCCCGTCGCGGACAAAGCCGAAATGCACCGCACCACCGACACGGACGGCATGAGCCACATGGAAGCGGTGGCCGATCTGCCGGTCAAGGCAATGGAGGCGGTCACTTTCGCCCCCGGCGGCCTGCATGTCATGCTGACCGGGTTGAAGCAGTCGCTGAAGCTGGGCGACAGCTTCCCCCTGACCCTTAGCTTCGCCAAGGCGGGCGCGGTAACGGTCATGGTCTCGGTCCAGCAGATCAAGGCCAAGCCGATGGCCGACATGCCGGGCATGAAGATGTAGGCTGAGGGAACCGCGAGGCCTGAACGTCAATAGCAATAAGACAATGAACGCGAGGCGAGGAGACGAATGGGCAATTTTCTGAAACCGGCCATGGCCGTATTCTCGCTCGCGCTCGTCGCCTCGGCCGCCCTGGCCGAGGAGGCGAAGAAGCCGGAGCCCTACGTTCCCGGCCTCGGTGAGTTCATGACGTCGGCCGTCCAGCCACATCACATCAAGATCTGGATGGCCGGCCATGCCGGCAACTGGCCGCTGGCCGAATACGAGGCCAAGGAGCTGCGTGAAACGTTCGAGGATATCGCCACCTATCAGGGCGCCTGGAACAATTTCCCGGTCGCCAAGCTGGCCGAGACCAATCTCGTGCCGCCGCTGGACGAGATGGACAAGGCGATCAAGGACAGGAACCAGGCTGGCTTCAAGAAGGCCTATGACAAGGTGACGGCGGCCTGCAACAGCTGCCACCAGGCGACCGGAAACGAGTTCGTTTCGATAAAGACGCCGGCCGGCGCCGATTTCCCGGACCAGGACTTCGCGTCTCATTGAGCGTTGCGCGAGGCATCTGGTCCGGTGTATGACACCGGCACAATGACGCACACGACCGACATTCTGTCGATTTCCGCCACGGGCCTCCTGCTAGGCCGTGCCGACGCGCGTCTGCCGCTTCTTATTCTGCGACTTACGCACCCCTGAGCGCCCACGGCTGAACGCCGCCACGCGAGCAGGGGAAAACCTCCCCGGCTACGCGCCGGGCCGTCCGAAGTCCAAGCCATCCCGAGAGTAAGAGCCGCCCCATGACCAGCATGCCGTTTCACAAATATCGACCGTTCGCCCCGATAAACCTGCCCGATCGCCAATGGCCGTCGAAGACCATCACCAAGGCCCCGCTCTGGTGCTCGGTCGACCTGCGCGACGGCAACCAGGCGCTGGTCGAGCCGATGGGCCCCGAGCGCAAGCGCCGGATGTTCGAGACGCTGGTGAAGCTCGGCTTCAAGGAGATCGAGGTCGGCTTCCCCGCCGCGTCGCAGACCGATTTCGATTTCGTGCGCCAACTGGTCGAGGAAGACCTGATCCCCGACGACGTCACCATCCAGGTGCTGACCCAGTCGCGCCAGGAGCTGATCGAGCGGACCTTCCAATCGGTGAAAGGCTCGCGCCGCGCCATCATCCATCTCTACAACTCGACCTCGGAGCTGCAGCGCCGCGTGGTCTTCGGGCAGGACCGCAAGGGCATCGTCGATATCGCCGTCACCGGCGCGAAGATCTGCCGCGATCTGATCGCGACGGTGCCCGAGACCGAGATCGTCCATGAATATTCCCCGGAAAGCTTCACCGGCACGGAGCTGGAATTCGCGGTCGAGATCTGCGACGCGGTCCTGGATGTGTGGAAGCCAACGCCCCAGAAGAAGGCGATCCTGAACCTGCCGGCGACGGTGGAGATGGCGACGCCCAACATCTATGCCGACCAGATCGAATGGTTCGGCCGCAACATGCCGGGCCGCGACCGCTATCTGCTGTCATTGCACCCGCATAACGACCGCGGCACAGGCGTGGCGGCGGCCGAGCTGGGCGTGCTTGCCGGGGCCGACCGGGTCGAAGGCACTCTGTTCGGCAATGGCGAGCGCACCGGCAATGTCGATGTCGTCAACCTGGCGATGAACCTGTTTACCCAGGGCGTCGACCCCGGCATCACCATCAACGACATCGACCAGATCGTCGAGACGGTCGAATACTGCAACCAGCTGCCGATCCACCCCCGCCATCCTTATGCCGGCGAACTGGTCTACACCGCCTTCTCAGGCTCGCACCAGGACGCGATCAAGAAGGGCTTCGAGGCGCTGGAGAAGCGCAACGACGAGCTGTGGGAAGTGCCGTATCTGCCGATCGATCCCAAGGATCTGGGCCGCACCTACGAGGCGGTGATCCGGGTCAACAGCCAGTCGGGCAAGGGCGGCGTCGCCTACCTGCTGAAGACCGACCACGGTTTCGACCTGCCACGCGGGTTGCAGGTGGAATTCTCGAAGATCGTCCAGCAATGGACCGACCGCACCGGCAAGGAGGTCACCTCAGCCGAGATCTGGCGGATGTTCCAGGAGACGTATCTGGCCGAGGACGCGCTGAAGCTGGAGGAATATCGCATCCTGCCGGACCGGGAGGGCCGAATTATGAGCGCCACCCTCAGCGCCCACGGCAAGAAGACGGTGATCGAGGGTAAGGGCAACGGCCCGATCGACGCCTTCGTCGACGCGCTGAAGAACGCGGGCATCGCCGATATCGAGCTGCTCGACTATCGCGAGCATGCGCTGACCGGCGGCGCCAACGCCCAAGCCGCGGCTTATGTCGAGGCCAAGACCGCGGACGGCCGCACCCTGTTCGGCGTTGGCCTGGACAAGAGCATCGTCGACGCCTCGCTGCGCGCCGTCACCAGCGCGGCCGCGCGGGCGCGGGTGAACTAGGGCAACTCCATCACACCTGAGTAGTGGATCAGCCGGCCGAAAACCGGCAGATCCACGGTGATGTCGAAGGTGAACCTGCCGTCCGCGCCGGTCTCGAACGCGTGGCAGCGTGGCGCCAAGGCCCAGGGAATCGGCATGCCGAGGATGTCGGCGGCAACGACATCCAGGATCAGCCGCCGGTCCGCATCGACCGACAGGCGGAAGACCCAGGTGAAAAGCTGTTGCCGCTCGACCAGCAGCCCGGCGCGGCGGCCTGAGCCCGGCTCCATCCTGCTGGAATAGCGGCGGCCATCGAAATCACGCCGCCAGGAATCGCGGCCGGCGGCATCGGTCGAGAAGGCGATGGAGACCGGCATGTCCCGGCCCGGCCGCGGAAAGCCGAACAGCGTGCGGATCAGCGCCGGTATACAGCCGGGGCCGACATCGGCGTTGGCCTTTCCGGTCAGCAGCAGCATCTCGCCGCAGTGGGCGCTTTGCACCTCGGCCGGCAAATCGGCGAATGCGTCGCCGAGAACCCGAGCGACGGCGGAACGGCTCATCTGCCGCCCCCCGCCACAGCCAGAATGAAGCCCAGCGCAAACAGTGCGGACGCCACCCACACCAGCGGGCGGACGAAATAGAATCTGGCTTGCCGGCGGTCCTGCGGCCGAGCCGGATGCTGGCTGAGACCTTCCTTCCAGCCGCGCGGCCGGATGCCGGTCGCAGCGACGAGAGGCTGGACCGGGCCGGTATTGCCGAATTCGACCTGACGGATCGCGGTGGTGTTGAGGGAACCACCAAGCACGTCGCCGACCCTGGCGGCGATCCGCATCAGGAACATCGGAACCCCGATGGCGGGCACCGGCCGATAGCCCAGCCATTGCCTCAGATCGGCGAAAAGCTGGCGTAAGGTGATCGGCTCCGGCCCAACCGGGTCTATCGTGATGCGGCCGATCGACGGATCGGCCAGAATACGGACGACGGCCCCGGTCAGGTCATCCATATGGATCGGCTGGAATTGCTGCCGTCCGTCGCCGGGCAGCGGCGTCAGGAACGGCAAGGCGGCGATGGCGCGGAACAAGGCGGTGCCGCCATGCGCATCCCGGGCATAAACCAGAGACGGCCGCAGGATCACCCAGTCGAGCTGCGTCCCGGCGAGATAGGCGTCGGCGGCATGCTTGGTCGCGGCGTAGCCGGTGCCGACGCCAAGCTCGGCGCTGATCGCGGAAACCTGGATGACCCGCCGGATGCCGGCCGTTTCGCAGGCCCGGAACAGCGCGATCGGAGCAGCGGCATGAACGGCATCGATCGACTGGCCCGGCCGCCCCTGCAGGATGCCGGCGCAATTGATCACTGCGTCGATCCCGGCCAGATGCGGCGCCCAGTCCTCCGGTTTGGTCATGCGGTTGAAGTCGGCCCGGATCGAGGCAGGGCGCGGCAGCAGCCGGTCGGCCTGCGCGGGCCGGCGTACGGCCGGCACCACATCGTGCCCGGCCTGGATCAGCGCGGCCAGCAGGTGCCGGCCGATGAAGCCGGTTGCGCCGGTGAGCAGCACCTTCATGTAAGGAAACGGGCGGCCAGATCGGGCCTGGGCAGCATGCAGGCGGCCTTGCGCCCGAATACCGCGTACCGATTGCGCGCGACCCGATCATAGAGCCAGTCAGCGACCGCCCTTGGCAGGACCCGGCCGATTCTGAGCAGCGGCCACGGCCAGGTCATATAGCGTAGCGTGCGGAAGAAGGCGTCGGACTTGAACCAGGCCCGTCCGTCCTCGACCAGCACGAAGCTTTCGTAATCGTCAGTCGGCAGCGCCTGCTGTCTCAACGCCATCTGTCCCGCCGCCGACTGGACAGCGGCGAACCACAGAACGCCGTTGCGGTCGCGCGGCGCCAGGAACTGGACCGACCAGCTGCACAGATTGCAGACGCCATCGAAGAGGATGAGCGGCGTCGGCAATCCGCCGGCCACCTGCGAACCTTCAGGCGTGGCCGGCGCTGCCCGACAGCATCGCCGGATCGAAGCCGAGCTGGGCGATCGCACGCTCCCACTTCGTATCCAGTTCGCGGTCAAAGATGATGGCCGCGTCGGCCGGGGCGGTCAGCCACTCATTGGCCTGGATTTCGGAATCGAGCTGCCCGGGGAACCACTTGGCATAGCCGAGCGCGAAGATCGCGTTGCCCGGCCCGTTGCCGGCGACGATCGCCTGCAGGATGTCGCGGGTCGCGGTCAGCGCGACCTTGTCGTCGATCACCAAAGTCTGGTCGACGCGGAAATCAGCCGAATGCAGGACGAAGCCGCGGCTGGAATCGACGGGACCGCCGAAATGCACCGGCCGGTCCTCATCCACCCCACCCTCGATGCCCAGCTGGTTCATCAGGTCGTTGAACCGGATTTCCCCGAAGGCGCGGTTGATCACCAGCCCCATCGCCCCCTCCGACGAATGGGTGCAGATATAGAGCACGGTACGGCCGAAGCGCGGGTCGCTCATGCCGGGCATGGCGATCAGCAACTGTCCGTTGAGCCATGTCGGCGTATTATCTGAGGCAAAGCCGCTCATCAGCGAAAACTCATCGATTCCTTCGGATCGAGCCCCTCATCAGGACATAGGCTGCGATCGGCAACGAACAAGCAGCTTGCCAGGGAACGCCGCCCAGGCCAAGGCGGCAAACGGCCGTGCACCGACAATCGTCATGCATCTCGACAAGCGTCGCGGGGCCGCGTAAGCCGGACGCGAATTCACCTATTCTCTCATTACGGAGCGGAACGCATGATCAAAGTTGGAGACAAGATACCGTCGGTTACCCTGAAGCGGTTCGGCGCCAACGGCATGGAGGAGGTTTCCACCGATACGCTGTTCCTCGGCAAGGTCGTGCTCTTCTCGGTTCCGGGCGCCTTTACCCCGACCTGCTCGATGAAGCACCTGCCGGGCTTCCTCGAGAAGGCCGACGAATTCAAGGCCAAGGGCGTCGACAGGGTCATCTGCCTCGCGGTCAACGATGCCTTCGTGATGAAGGCCTGGGCCGAGCAGAACAAGGTCGAGGGCAAGGTCGAGATGCTGCCCGACGGCAACGGCACCTTCACCAAGGCTCTGGGGCTTGAGATGGACGGGTCGGGCTTCGGCCTGGGCACACGCGGCCAGCGCTTCGCCCTCTATGCCGTCGACGGCGTGGTTAAGGACCTGCAGGTCGAAAAGCCCGGCGCCTTCGAGGTGTCCACCGCCGAGCACATGCTGGGCCGCGTCTGATTTTAGCGCGGGGCGGGCCTCAGGACCCGCCCCCTTTTTCCGCCGAATCTCCACCAACCGCCTGCGGAACCCCGGGAAAAACCTCGGGTTAAGTCAGAAGTCGCGCGTTTTGACGCACCCGCCGCCTGCGCCTCACGCCAGGAGGCAGCCATGAGGAGACTTCGACATGCTCGGTTGGGCAGTAACCTTCTTCATCATCGCGATTATCGCGGCGTTTCTCGGATTCGGCGGAATCGCCGGCAGCGCCATGGGCATCGCGCAAATCCTGTTCGTCATCTTCCTGATCCTGTTCCTGATCTCGCTGGTCTGGCACCTGGTGGCCGGCCGTCGCGGCCCGCCAGTGATCTGACGGCGACGAAAAAATTCACAGAAACGCAAAAAAAATCGGAACAGATCGTTCGGGGTCGTGTTTGTAACTTCGACAGGTAGTGACATCCCTCATCCTGTTAGGTCCTGACTTAGCGCCTTCCGTTGCCTCGTGCGACGGAAGGCCTTTTTTTGATCGGGGCCGCGTCGCACCGTTTTCCGCCATAATTCCAGGAATTTCCTGCGGAACTTCCTCGAGCCGCTTGGGGTTACGTAACGGCGGGAGTTCGCTGGAGTTTTATCATGCTGAAGAGTGCAACCATCGTACTTGGGCTGGTCGCCAGCATGGCGCTGGCCGGGTGCGACACGCCGCGCGGTCGCGCGATGGCGACGGACGGCGCGATCGGCGCCGGCGGCGGCGCCCTGCTTGGCGCGGTTGCCGGGTTCAACCCGCTGGTCGGTGCGGCGGTCGGCGGTGGCGCCGGAGCGGCGGTCGGGGCGGCAACCCATTGATTTTGCGCGGCGGCGGAGGATGCGTTTGACGGTCCGGCGCCGCCACTCATTTCACGGCAAGTACGAGTATATTATTGCGTTATCAAGTGTTCTGACCGATTGTTAAGTGATTGGATTAAGTTTGGGCGACTCGGCCGATTGGCGGGGCGGCTCTGTCGAAAGCGGATCGGGCGTGGCCGAAATAGAATGGCGAATGGCACGGCACTGCATATCGCGACGAATGCCCCTTTGCGTGGGGGGCGCCGCTGAATGTCGTCCACAATGGCCAGGACCATTCGCGTCAGGCTGACGCTGCTTCTATCGATGCTCCTGCTGCCCGTGGCCGCCTATATGGCGTTCCTGGGCTATTCCTATTCCGAAGAAAGCGAGATCTTCGACCGCGCGGTGCTGACGCTCGGTCCCATCGTGCTGTGGGTGGTAATGCTGGCCGTCGTCTGGTTCGCGATCGACCTCCAGGTGTCGCGGCCCGTACGCCGGCTGACCCGTGCGGCTGAGGCCTACAGCAACGGCGACCTGTCCGCCCGGCCGGCGCCAACAGGCCCGGCCGAGGTTCGGGATCTGGCCGCCATGTTCGCGGAAATGGCAAACAAGATCGAGGGGCGAGAGCACGAGTTGCGCGAGGCGATCGAAACCCGCGAAGCCATGATGCGGGAGATCCATCATCGCGTGAAAAACAATCTCCAGATCGTCACCAGCCTGCTCAACCTCCAGGCCAAGGCGGTTCAGGGCGAAAGCGCCCAACGCGCCTTCAACGACATCCAGACCCGGGTGCGCGCCCTCGCCCTGGTCCACCGCTATCTCTATGAGAGCGAGGATCTGCAATCGGTGAACCTGGCGGCGTTCCTGAAGGAACTGGCGGCGAGCCTGCAGCTGTCCTATGGCATCTCGCAGGATCAGGTGGCGATAGAGGTCGACGCCGACGAGGTATGGGACGTATCCGACCGCGCCGTGCCGCTGGCCCTGTTCATGACCGAAACGATGAGCAACGCGCTGAAGCACGCCTTCCCGCAGGGGCGGCAGGGTGTCATCCGCATTGTGCTGAAGGCGGGCCAGGAATCGATGGTCCGCTTCAGTGTGGAGGATAACGGTGTCGGCCTGACCGAGGCGCAGACGGCTGCCCAGGGGCCGCAGGCGAGCCTCGGCATGTCCCTGATCAAGGCGTTCGCCCGCCAGGTCGACGGCAAGCTGACGATCAGCGGGCCGCCCGGCACCGTGGTCTCGATCGAATTCCTGAATAAATATCAGCCGCACGATGTCCCGTCGGACGCGGTGCGGAAATATGCCTGGGCGGTCTAGCGCTTTTTTCCGCCGGTGTTCCTGGCCGGCGGGTCGCGGCGGCTGAACAGGCCCAGTATCTGCGGCCGTAGCCCGATGACCAATCCCAGCACCGCGGCGCCGAGTGCGATCTGCGGCGTGGCCTTACGCAGGCGATGGCCGAGTTCGCTGCCCAGAGCCAGGCCGGCCTCGAAATGCTCGTCCTTGACGGCAACGCCGATAGTCTCGGCCTGCGCCTTGAGCATCTCCACCAGCGGCGAGGCCGAGACGACTGGCTTGGGCCTGAAGATCGCCTTGCCCACGAACATCAGCCCGATCAGCACAAGATTGGCGCCGAGCAGGATCGCCGCGGCACTGGTCTCGTCGAGCCGTGCCGCCAGAAGGCGGTAGAGCAGGACGTAGAAGAAAATCAGCGAGGCCATGGCGAGGACCGCGACGACGGCATAGAACAGCAGAATGCCTTTCAGCCGTTCGGTAAAGGTCCGGATCAGCGCCTGCCCGATCAGCATCTCGGCGCCGTCCTTGATCAGCCCGCCGCCGTTGCGCAGCAGGAATCCGATGAGACCGCTCATCGGCGGATCGTGCCCTTCGCCGCGCCCGGGCCCCGTATCATCGATCGAACAGCCGGCCGAGCAGGATGCCGACACCGAAGGCGATCAGCACGCTGGAAACCGGACGCTCCTCGATATGATCGGCCAAATCGTCCAGCGCCTGGCGGCCCCGGTCCTTGGCGTCATGGGTCAGATCGTCGAAGCGGCCCTTCAGCGAATCGATCTGCTCATGCACCGTGTCGGAGGTCAGTTCCCTCAGGGCGGCGCTCAGATTGGCGATGTCGGCGCGCAGCTTGGCCAGATCGTCCTTTACCGCGCCGAATTCGCCTTCAACGTCATGCTGCGAGGTCATCGCTATCTCCCTGGTTCAAGTGGGCGGCGGATAATACGCACAGTTTCAGAGGGCTGCACCCATCGTCCTTGATAAATCGCAAATGGTCGCGGGAAGTGGAAAATGAATGGCAGCTCCGGCCCGGACACGGTCAATTTGCCGTCATCGGCGCGCTGGTATTGTCTAGCGCGTCGATTTTCTAGCATATTGGTTCCACTCAATGGCCGGATTGGAAGGTTCCGAGGTGTTGGAAACACTGCTTTGCCTGGCGGCGTTCCCATCACCTTTTGACCTTCTGTCCAACCCCTGCCCGGTATGACGGGTTCCGCTGCCTCTACGCCTGCCGCGCTTTTCGGCGACATCATGGACACATTTTCATCAGTCGCGTGTTCAGACTATGTCGAAACCAAGGCCGTCAGCATGGAGGCCCCGGATGTCAGGCTCGCGAGACCGAGGTTTCGGACATAGTCTGAGTAGAGCGTCGCTGCGCGGGTATTGCGGAGGAAATGTGGCGGAAAAGCAAAAACCGGGACGGAAGGAACCCCGCAGGGACGGCAAATCCGCGAATGGAAATACCCCTTCCGTTGGGAGCGGGGGTGGGGCCGGCTTTGATAGCTGGCTGGAGAGCAAGCTGCGCACGGCCTACAGCTCCGTCCTCGACGAGCCGATCCCCGACGACCTGATCGAGCTGATCTCGCAGAAACTGAAGGATTAGGACCGGCCCACGGGGCCCAAACGCGCTTACTATGCCTTCGATTGCGTGGAGAAGGACAGCGCCTGCACGATGGCCACCTTCAGCGTCTCGGGATCGAATGGCTTGGTCACGATGAATGCCGGCTCGACCCGGTCACCGGTCAACAACCGCTCGGGAAAGCCGGTAACGAAGATCACCGGCGCATCCATCGACTGCATGATCTCCTGCACTGTCAGGATGCCGCTGTCGCCGTCCTGCAGCTGGACGTCGGCAAGCACCAGCCCAGGCTGATGCTTGCGCGCCAGCTCGACCGCCTCGGCTTGGCGGCCGGCGACGCCGATCACCTCATGCCCCAGCGATTCAACGATGCTGGCGACATCCATGGCAATGACCGGCTCGTCCTCGATGATCAGCACCTTGGTCGTCGCCTGGCGGCGCAGCTCCTGGCGCGCCAGGTCCAGCTTGCGGATGACGTCGGCCTCTTCGAGGTCGAGTATCCGCGCCGTCTCGGCGGTCGAGAACCGCTCCAGCGCGATTAGCAGCAGCACCTGGCGCTCGATCGACGGCAGCGCCGCCAGCTGGCGGTTGATGCCGGTCTCATCGGTGCCGCCTTCGGCCTCGGGAATGGCGCTGTCGACGATGTCCCACGCGTCGTGGAAGACTGCGAAGAGTTCGACCCTGAGATCGGCCGCGTTCTTGATCCGCGCCGGCTCCGCCAGGATGGCCTCGAGGCACAGGCGCACATATTCGTCGCCGGTGGATTGTGACCCAGTCAGCGCCCGCGCGTAACGGCGCAGATACGGCAGAAGGCGGACGATATCGTGGGACACACTCATAGACACGACCTCTTGTCATTCTTGGCGGGCCAATCGGCGTCGGTAGAGTTCGGCCGGCGCCAGGCCAGTTGCTCGTTTGAATTTATCCTGCCGGGACGGCGAAAAGACAAATGCAGTCTCGTTTCCAAATAACCTGTGGCGGTAATATGGCATAAACCCGGCAGGACCGCTTAGGGTCCATAACAAAAGTGTATAATTAGCGCATTTCCTGCCCGCACGCCGGGCGGCTGTCAGGCCCGGCGTGCGGCGCGCGGCGCGCCCTGCGGGATCGTGCCGTTCTCGCGTGGCTCTCCCGCAAGCCCACGGGATTTCGCCAGCACCTTCTTGAGTTCGTTCCGCGCGCGGTTGAGACGCGACTTGATGGTGCCGACCGCGCAGCCGCACACCTCGGACGCTTCCTCGTAGCTGAGGCCCGCGGCCGAGACGAGCACCAGGATCTCGCGATGCTCGACCGACATGCGCTGAAGCGCGTTGGCGACCTCGTTGACCTCGACCACATGCTCCTGGTTGGGCGCGCTGGGCAGCGCCGACTCCGGGATTTCGCCGATCGTCTCGACCTCGATACGGGTGCGGCGAAGCCCGTTGATGTAGTGGTTGCGCAGGATCGTCATCAGCCAGGCCTTCAGATAGGTGCCCGGCTGGAACTGAGATTCGGCCGACAGCGCTTTCAGAACCGTATCGTTGACCAGATCGTCGGCCCGGTCGCGATGGCCGGTCAGCGCCCGCGCGACGGCGCGCAGATGCGGCAATTGCGCAACCAGCTCCGTCCGGAAGTCGGTCTTCGGCACGTCTTCCTGCATCTGCGGTCCCGCGGATCGGTCGTCGCGCAACAGACCCGCCTGATGATTGTTCGTCATGCCTGCTCTTTTTGCGCCAGGTCGGACTGGGCGATCTGGGTGTCGAGAGAGTGCGTGTTCAGCATACATAGTTCCAGTCACATAGGCGGCACCGCCTGAAATAGAAGCCTGCTCGGGCGCGTGGGGTTCCAACGGCCCGATCTTTCCGCTACCCAAACATCCATGAGAATCGGGGATGTCCTGCTTGCGTTGGCGACGATGCTGCTGTGGGGGCTGAATTTCGCCGTCGCCAAGCTGGCGCTGGCCGAGTTTCCGCCGATTCTGCTGACCGCCCTGCGTTTTACGTTGGTGGCGCTGATTCTCCTGCCCCTGGCGCCGCGGCCCGAGCGGTGGAAGCCGCTTCTGGAGCTGGGCGCCGTGCTCGGCCTGCTGCATTTCCCGATGGTGTTTTCCGGCCTGTCGCGGCTCGACGCCTCGACCTCGGCGATCGTCCTGCAGCTGCAGGTGCCGCTGGGCGTCGTCATGGCGGCGCTGATGCTGGGCGAGAAGCTCAGCTGGCGGCATGGGCTGGGCATGGCGATCGCCTTTTGCGGGGTCGCGCTGATCGCCGGCGCCCCCAGGCTGGAGGCAAACCGGATCGGGCTGATCTTCCTGCTGACGGCGGCCTTCGCCTGGGGTTACAGCACGGTGCTGCTCAAGCGCCTGGGCGCCATCCATCCGTTCACCCTGAATGGCTGGCTGGGGCTGTTCGTCGCGGCCGAACTGTTCGCGGTCAGCCTCGCCATCGAAGGCTCGCCGCTGCCGCATGTAGCCACCGCGACCTGGCGGGGCTGGACAGGGCTGGCCTATACCAGCCTGATCTCCACGATCGTCGCCTTCGGCCTGTGGTCGCGGCTGGTGGCCCGCTATTCGGTCGGCCAGACCCTGCCCTTCATGCTGACCGTGCCGCTGTTCGCCATCGCCGGCGGAATCGTGCTGAACGGCGACCGGATGACCGCCGATATCGTTGCCGGCGGATTGCTGACCATCGCCGGCGTGGCGCTGATCGTGTTCCGCCGACCGGCGCGGCCGCTCGAACCGGCGGTGGCGAACCCGTCGTGACCGGAACCGCGATACGGGAGCGGCCTTCGCCCAATCACGGCCCGCGCCGCGCCGCCATCGACATGCTGATCATCCATTATACCGGCATGGAGACCGCTGAGGCGGCGCTCGACCGGCTGTGCGATCCGGCGAGCGAGGTCAGCGCGCATTATCTGATCGCGGAAGACGGCGCCGTCTGGCGCCTGGTGGCGGAAGACCGCCGGGCCTGGCATGCCGGCCGCGCCTTCTGGGCCGGGACGACGGACATCAACAGCCGTTCGATCGGCATCGAGCTGGCCAATCCCGGCCACGAGCACGGCTATCGCCCGTTTCCGGACGCCCAGATGACGGCGCTGGAGCAGCTCTGCCGGGGCATCCTGGCCCGTTTTCCCATACCGTCCCATCTGGTGCTCGGTCACGCCGATGTCGCACCGGGCCGCAAGCAGGACCCCGGCGAGCTGTTCGACTGGCAGAGGCTCGCCGCCGCCGGGATCGGCCTGTGGCCGGACGATGCCCGCGCCGGACCAGGCGATTTCGCGGCCGATATGCGGCGTTACGGCTACGAGAACGACTCGGCCGATTCGATCGCCGCCTTCCAGCGCCATTTCCGCCCCGCCAGGGTGACCGGCGTCGCCGACGCGCAGACGCGGCGGCGCCTGCGTAATTTGATCATCCGGGCCGGATTGGCGTAGGATTCGCGCGTGTCAGGCGGCTGGGTGATCGCTGGCGTCCGGTTCGCCGGATGCTGGAGGAAAGTCCGGGCTCCACGGAAAAACGGTGCCGGATAACGTCCGGCGGGGGCGACCCCAGGGACAGTGCCACAGAGAGCAAACCGCCAAACCCAGGATTTCCGCCGAAAGGTTGAACCGGGCGGCAAGGGTGAAAGGGTGCGGTAAGAGCGCACCGCGCCGCCGGTAACGGCGTCGGCAAGGTAAACCCCACCGGGAGCAAGATCGAATAGGGGCGGCGCGATGGCTACATCCTTCGGGACATGGGCCGTCAGGCGGTTCCGGGCCGCCGCCCGGGTGGATCGCGCGAGGCGTCCGGTAACGGGCGTCCCAGAGGAATGATCATCCATCGGCCCTTCGGGGCCGAGGACAGAACCCGGCTTACAGGCCGCCTGACACCCTATTCCTGCCGCCTGGGAACAGTGAAAGCAGCAAATATGAGTACATTATAGGAACAAAAAGGATATTAAATCTGATTTCAGCCGTTATAAATAATTTTCGAGAATGGCGACTCTCTTATTTGACGCAAAACACGCAACCGGGACGCGAGAACTTAACCACTACTACGTTTCCATTGCCAGCCCATCATTTCCCGTGATATCCCATTCCATCCCGCCTTGTGGTGGGATTCCTCCATCGCATGTCTGGTCCGCAGGCGATCCGAGGACTAACCGGCGGAACGGGATTTGGGCGTTAGAGCGCGATGTCACAATTCGTGAACACAGCTCTGTTTTTGAACACGCACATCAACCGCATCGACGGTAAGGGGCGTGTGTCCTTTCCTGCGCCCTTCCGCACGGCCATCGACGTCCGCAAATCCCAAGGTGTCGTGCTGTTCAAGTCGCTGTCCGACCCTGCGATCGAAGGCATGACGGTCGAACGCCTGTACCAGATGGCGAGCGCGCTGGAGGCCCTGCCCCCCTTCGCGCCTGAGCGCGCATCGTTCGAAATCTCGATCTTCGGCGCCGCCCAGGCGCTGGTCTATGACGGCGAAGGCCGCTGCTCGATCCCCAAGTCCCTGCTGGAGCAGGCGGGGATCGCCGGCGAGGCCGCCTTCCTCGGCCGCGGCGCCACCTTCCAGATCTGGGAGCCCGGGGCGCTGGCCCGCCGCATGGCGGAGGCGGCCCAGGCGATCACCACCGGCACCGTCGCTTTCCCGACCCTTCCGGCAGGTGTGCTGTGACCGGCGCGCCGCATATCCCGGTGCTGCGCGACGCCGTGATCGCCTCACTGATGCCAAAGTCCGGCGGCCATTATGTCGACGGCACGTTCGGCGCCGGGGGCTATAGCGAAGCCCTGCTCGGCGCCGCCGACTGCAAGGTCTGGGGGATCGACCGCGACCCCGACGCGCTGGCCTTCGGCAGCGCGCTGACCGCGCGCTTCCCCGGACGGCTGACGATGATCGAAGGGAATTTCGGCGATATGGACCGCCTGCTGGGCGATCGCGGCGTGGATACGGTGGACGGGGTGGCGCTCGACCTCGGCGTCTCCTCCATGCAGCTCGACCGACCGGAGCGCGGCTTTTCCTTCCGCGCCGACGGACCCTTGGACATGCGCATGTCGCACCAGGGCGAAAGCGCCGCCGACCTGGTCAACCGCCTCGACGAAACCGAGCTGGCCGACCTGATCTATGAGCTGGGTGAGGAACGTCTTTCCCGCCGCATCGCCGCCGCCATCGTCCGCGCCCGCCCGTTCAGCCGCACGGCCGAGCTGGCCGAGGCGATCCGCCGCGTCATGCCGCCCAAGGGCGACGGCATCGATCCCGCGACGCGGACCTTCCAGGCGCTGCGCATCGCGGTGAATGACGAGCTGGGCGAGCTGAGCCGGGGCCTCTGCGCCGCGGAGCGGCTGCTCGCGCCGGGCGGCCGCCTGGCAGTGGTGACCTTCCACAGCCTGGAAGACCGGTCGGTCAAAACCTTCCTGCAGCGCCGTGCCGGCAAGACGCCCGCCGGGTCGCGCCATCTGCCGGCCGCCGCGCCGGGCCGGGCGCCGTCGTTCCGCCTGATCACCAACAAACCCCTCGTCGCCGACAAGGAGGAAATCCGCATCAACCCCCGCGCGCGCTCGGCGAAGCTGCGGGCCGCAGAACGCACCGCCGCGCCCGCGTGGCCGAAAGCGTTCGATCTGGGAGAAGCAGCATGATCCGTGTCACCACGCTTCTATGGGTTGCCCTGCTGGTCATCGCCGGCGGGACCGTCATGCATGTCAGCTATCAGGTTCGCCAGGTCGAACGGCATCTGAGCCAGCTCAACCGCGATACGCGGCAGGAGCAGGACAAGCTGCGCATTCTGTCGGCGGAGTGGGACACGCTGAACGACCCCCACCGCATCGACGAACTGTCCAAGCGCCATCTGACCCTTGAGCCGACGCCGATCGCCCGCGTGGTTTCGCTGGATCAGATTCCGATGAAGCTGAGCGATGACCAGATCGCCAAGCTTGCCGTCCCGCAGGGCAAGACCGCCAAGGTAGCGGCGGGCGCGCCGGCCACCGCCAAGAAGCCCGAGATCCTGATCAAGGCGCCGGCGCCGCGCCCTGCCGCCCAGCCGATGCCGGTCAAGGCGTCGCCGCCGGCCCAAGACGACGTCGGCCTGATCCTCGCGCGGATGGAGAAGCACGAGTGACGACGTCGGACCCCAGTCACATCCCTTTCGAGGGCGTGATCGGATCACGCGTCAGCGGCGCACTGCCTGAAAGTGTCGCCCAGCCGTCATCGATCCTGGTGACGGTCGAGGGCTCTGCGCGCCAGACCCTGGAGCAGGCGCGGACCCGCCTGCTGGTCGTCGGCGCCCTATTCACGCTGGCCCTGCTGGTGGTCAGCGGCAAGCTGGTCGGGCTGGCGGTGCTGGGCCAGGGCGAGAGCACCCACGCCCATTACGCGCCGCCGCCGGTTCAGCCGGTGCGCGCCGATATCGTCGACCGCAACGGCAAGGTTCTGGCAACCTCGATCGCCACTGCCTCGCTGTTCGCCGACCCGGCCAAGATCATCGACGCCGAGGACGCGGCGAAGCAGCTGACCGGGGAGTTCCCGGACACATCCTATAGCGAGTTCCTGGACAAGCTGAGGGGCAAGGGCCGGTTCGCCTGGCTGCGCCGGCACCTGACGCCGCGCCAGCAATATGCCGTCAACCAGATGGGCATACCCGGCATCGGCTTCCGGCCGGACGAGCGACGGCTCTATCCCGAAGGCCGGGAGGTTGCCCAGGTGATCGGCTTCACCGATCCGGACTCGATCGGCCTGGCCGGGATCGAGAAATCGAAGAACGACGTGCTGGCGGCCGGCGGCGCGCCGGTGGCGCTGTCGATCGATATCCGCCTGCAGCATATGCTCCATCGCGAGGTCCAGGCGCAGATCGACGCGTTCAACGCGGTGGGCGGCGGCGGCCTTATTATGGACACGCACACCGGCGAGCTTCTCGCCATGGTGTCCCTGCCCGATTTCGACCCCGAACAGCCCAACGCCGAGCCGAAGCCGCCCGAAGGCGAGCCCGACCCGCATTTCAACCGCATGACCTTGGGCGTCTATGAAATGGGCTCGATCTTCAAGGTGTTTAACACCGCCCTGGCGCTGGATTCGGGCAAGGTGAAGGTCACCGACTATTTCGACGCCTGGCACCCGATCAAAATCGGCCGCTACACCATCCACGACTTCAAGGGCGACGAGCTGCCCGGCTATTCGTCGGTGGCGAAGATCTTCGAGATTTCCTCGAATATCGGCTCGGCCCAGATGGTGAAGCAGGTGGGCCCCGAGGCTCAAGAGCAGTTCATGGACGAGCTTGGCCTCACCACCAAGCTGAAGCTGGAAGTGCCGGAGACCGGAACGCCGGGCGTGCCGCGCCCCTGGCGCTTCATCAATATGCTGACCATCGCCTTCGGCCATGGCATCTCGGTGACGCCGGTTCAGCTGGTGAGCGCCATCTGCTCGATCGCCAACGGTGGCATCCTGCGGCCGGCGACTCTGCTCAAGCTTCCCGAGGGCGTCGATGTGCCCGGCAAGCGCGTGATCTCCGAACAGACGTCCGACACGATGCGCCGGCTGATGCGGCTGGTCGTCACCGGCGGCACGGCCAAGCAGTTCGGCAACGTTCCCGGCTATCTGGTGGGCGGCAAGACCGGCACGGCCGAGAAGATCATGAAGGGCGCCTATGCCAAGAAGCACGCCAATCTGAGCTCATTCGTCGGCGTCTTCCCGATGAACGACCCGCGCTATGCCGTGTTCGTCACGATCGACGAGCCGCGCGGCAACAAGAAGAGCGCCGGCTTCGAAACCGGCGGCTGGGTCGCCGCGCCCGCCGTGGCCCGCGTCATCTCCTCGATGGGCCCGCTGCTGCAGATTCCCCCGGTCGATCCGGAATCGCCCGTCATCCAGGCGAAGATGGAAATCGACGTCAACCCACCCGGCCGCCGCATTGCGCCTAATTGACCTGATGAACCGCACGCCAACCCACTTCTCGCGTCGCGGCACCGACCTCCCCGGTCTCGAGACGATCGAGATCACGGGAATTACGGCGGACTCGCGCGCGGTTCAGCCCGGCTTCCTGTTCGCCGCCCTGCCCGGCGGGAAGGTGTCCGGCGTGGACTTCATCGCCGAGGCCGCCAGGCGCGGCGCCGCCGGCGTGATCGCGCCAATCGGCACCAAGGCCGACCTGCCGGTGATCGAGGACCCGCTGCCGCGCCGCCTGTTCGCCCAGATGGCCGCCGCCTTCTATGGCGCGCAGCCGGAGAAGGTGATCGCCGTCACCGGCACCAGTGGCAAAAGCTCGACCGTCAGCTTCGCCAAGCAGCTCTGGACCACGCTCGGCCTCAATGCCGCCAGCCTCGGTACGCTGGGCATCGAGTCGGGCCCGATCACCCGCTATGGCACGTTGACCACCGCCGACCCGGTCGAGCTGCACGCCGACCTCGCCGCCCTGGCCAAGGCCGGCGTCACCCGCGCGGCGATGGAAGCCTCCTCGCATGGGCTGGACCAGTATCGGCTTGACGGCGTGCGCGTCAGCGCGGCCGGCTTCACCAGCTTCGGCCGGGACCATCTGGACTACCATCCCACGACCGAGGCCTACTTCGCGGCGAAGCTCCGCCTGTTTTCAGAAGTCCTGCAGCCGGGCTGCGCCGCGGTGCTGAACGCCGATATTCCGGAATTCGACCACCTGCGCGCCGCCGCCGAGGGCGCCGGCCATCCGGTTCTGTCCTATGGCCGGCAGGGCCGCGAGCTGAAGATTCTGGAGCGCACCCCGAACCCGACCGGGCAGAGCGTCAGGCTGAACCTTTTCGGCACCGAATTCGCCATCGACTTCCCGCTCGCCGGGGCATTCCAGCTGATGAACACGCTGTGCGCGCTGGGCATGGTCATCGCCAGCGAGACCGAGGACCTGGCCAAGGTCGATCCCATGCGCTTCGCCGCCGGGCTTACCAAGCTGACCGGCGTGCGCGGGCGGCTGGAGCGGATCGCGACCCTGCCCAACGGCGCATCTATATACGTGGACTACGCCCACAAGCCCGACGCGCTGGTCGCGGTGCTCGAGGCGCTGCGCCCCCACACGACTGGCCGGCTGCTCATCGCCTTCGGCTGCGGCGGCGACCGCGATCCGGGCAAGCGCCCGATCATGGGTGAGATCGCAACCCGGCTGGCCGACCGCGTCATCGTCACCGACGACAATCCGCGCACCGAGGATCCGGCGACGATCCGCGCCGCCGTGATGGCGGGCGCGCACGGGGCCGTCGAGATCGGCGACCGCGCCGAGGCCATCGCCGCGGGCATCCGCGAACTGAAGGCCGGAGACATTCTCGTCGTCGCCGGCAAGGGGCACGAGCAGGGCCAGATCGTCGGCAAGACCGTGCGTCCGTTCGACGATGCCGAAGTCGTCCGCGCCACTGTGGCGGAGGTCATGCGATGACCGCGCTCTGGACAGCATCCGAGGCCGTGATCGCGACCGGCGCCAAGCCGGTTCCGGGCGCCGCCTGGGCGGCCTCCGGGGTGTCGATCGATACCCGCGCCGTGGCCGCCAACGATCTTTTCGTTGCGCTGAAAGGCCCGCGTTTTGACGGGC
>Ga0207694_10000589_pt1 | contig 32787 bp, 27 predicted proteins | sample KBSC34metaG_FD_184353 | JGI IMG/M metagenome (GOLD analysis project Ga0207694, IMG submission 184353) | Corn rhizosphere microbial communities from Kellogg Biological Station, Michigan, USA - KBS C3-4 metaG (SPAdes) (version 2) | ecosystem: Host-associated > Plants > Roots > Rhizosphere > Soil... | reverse complement strand
TGGCCGCCACGGGCGCGCTATTCGGCGCAATCAATACCGCTTTTCCTTCGGGAGCCTTTGCTGCTGGCGCCGGCCCGGAGGTGAAGGGTGCGAAGCTCGGCTTCATTGCGCTGACCGATTCCTCGCCCCTGATCATCGCCAAGGAACTTGGGCTCTTCGCCAAATATGGCATGCCCGATGTGCAGGTGCTGAAGCAGGCGAGCTGGGGCGCCACCCGCGACAATCTCGTGCTCGGATCAGCCGGCGGCGGCATCGATGGCGGGCATATCCTGACGCCAATGCCCTATTTCCTGACGCTCGGCACGATCAGCCAGGGCAAGCCGGTTCCGATGAACATCCTCGCGCGGCTCAACGTCAATGGCCAGGCGATTTCGGTGGAGAAGGAATATCTCACCGCCCATGCCGATATCGATTCCTCGAAGATGAAGGGCATCATCGCGAAGCGCAAAGCCGCGGGCAACAAGATCACGATGGCGATGACCTTTCCCGGCGGCACCCACGATATGTGGATCCGCTATTGGCTCGCCGCCGGCGGGATCGATCCCGACAAGGATCTCGAACTCATCACCATCCCGCCGCCCCAGATGGTCGCCAACATGAAGGCCAACACGATGGAGGCTTTCTGCGTGGGCGAGCCCTGGAACGACCAGCTCGTCGCCCAGAAGATCGGCTACACGGCGGTTTCGACCGGACAGATGTGGATGAACCATCCGGAAAAATCCCTCGCCATGCGGGCGGATTGGGTGGCGCAGAACCCGCGCGCCGCGATCGCGCTCACCGCCGCCGTGATCGAGGCGCAGCGCTGGTGCGACAACCCCGCCAATCTCGCGAAGCTGTGCGAGATCGTCGGCGGGCGCGACTGGTTCAAGGTGCCCGTTACCGACATTCAGGATCGGCTTGCCGGTAACTTCACCATGGGTGATGGCCGCGTTTTCACCAATGCGCCGTTCAAAATGAAGTTCTTCGCGCAGAACGCGTCGTTCCCATATAAGAGCCATGAGCTGTGGTTCCTCACCGAGAACCAGCGCTGGGGCAAATTGCCCATGACCACCAACAAGACCGCCCTGCTCGCCAAGGTCAACCGCTCGGATATCTGGCGCAAGGCGGCTGCCGCCGCAAAGGTTCCGGCCAATCTCATTCCCAAGGGCGAAAGCCGCGGGGTCGAGAAATTCTTCGACGGCAAGGTCTTCGATCCGGGCAATCCCGACGCCTACCTCAAGAGTCTCGCCATCAAGCGGGTCTGATCTTCAAAGGATAATGGTCATGTCCGTTTCGCCCGTCAAACTTGTGGAGACCGTTGCCGGCATGTTGCCGGAGCATGTTTCCGCGGCGCAAAGTGCCGAGATCATCCGGCACCCTTCGGCGCCGAAAGAGGAAGCGAAGGCCTCCATGTCCGCACCACCCGTCAAAGCTCGTCCCGTGTGGCTCGACCGCATGAACGATATCGGGGCGGCCGTGCTGCCTTCGTTGCTATTGCTCGCTCTTGTGCTCGGCTTCTGGCAACTCGCCTGTTCCGGCGAGGGGGCCACGCTGCCCAGCCCCTCGAAGATCTGGACCGAGAGCCATGAGGTGATCGTCCACCCCTTCAAGGGCGTCACATTCGATACTGGCGGAATGCACATTCAGGAGGGTGGCGACGTCGGCATCGCCGGCCATGTGCTCACCAGCCTCGGCCGCGTCGCCTACGGCTATGGCCTCTCCGCGATCATCGGCATCGCGCTTGGCGTGCTGATTGGACAGAGCCGCACCGCCTATCGCGCGCTGGACCCCTTCTTTCAGGTGCTGCGGACGATCCCGCCGCTTGCCTGGCTTCCCATCAGTCTTGCGATCTTTCAGCAGGCGGGCCCGTCGGCGATCTTCCTGATCTTCATCACGGCGATCTGGCCGATCATCCTCAACACTGCGACCGGCGTGCAGAATATCCCGCACACCTATCGCAACGTCGCCAAGGTGTTGGCGCTCAATCCGTTCGAATATTTCGTAAAAATCATGCTGCCCGCGACAGTGCCCTATATGTTCACCGGGTTGCGCATCGGCGTGGGCATGAGCTGGCTCGCGATCGTCGCGGCGGAGATGGTGCAGGGCGGCACCGGGATCGGCTTCTTCATCTGGGACAGCTACAACAGTTCGCTGCTCACCGACACGATCGTCGCGCTGGTATGGATCGGCATGACCGGCTTTGCGCTGGACAGGCTGGTTGCCTTCATCGGCCGCCGTATTTCCCGCGCCTGAGGAGAACGAATATGAAAGTTCGCAGCTATCTCGCGCTGGAAGGTATCAGCGTCGTCTTCCCGACCAAGACTGGGCCGTTCACGGCGGTCCAGAATGTCGATCTTTCAATCGAGAAGGGGCAGTTCGTCGCGCTGATCGGGCACTCCGGGTGCGGCAAATCGACTCTGCTCAATGTCATCGCGGGACTGACGAAGCCCGCCCGCGGCGTGGTGTTCCTCGATGGCGAGACCGTCGACAAGCCGGGTCCGGATCGCGCGGTGATCTTTCAGGATCACTCGCTGCTGCCCTGGCTGACGGTTGAGGAGAATGTTCGCCTCGCCGTCGACAAGACAATGGCTGGCAAGAGCCGGGCAGAGCGCAAGGAGTGGGTGCACCACAATCTCGAACTGGTCCACATGACCCATGCCGCGACCAAGCGGCCCGGCGAGATTTCGGGCGGCATGAAGCAGCGCGTCGGCATCGCCCGCGCCATTGCGATGCAACCCCGCGTGTTGCTGATGGACGAGCCGTTCGGCGCGCTCGACGCGCTTACCCGTGCCAGCCTCCAGGATACGGTGATGGAGATCCAGTCGCAGCTTCACACCACCGTGGTGATGATCACCCATGATGTCGACGAAGCCGTGCTGCTCGCCGATCGGGTGGTGATGATGACCAACGGCCCCGCCGCAGGCATCGGCGAGGATCTGCCCATCACGCTAGAACGTCCGCGGAACCGGATCGAGGCAGCCGAACTGCCCGATTATTATCACGCCCGGCACGCGATCCTGCACTTCCTGCATCAGAGATATTCAAACCCGCTCGACGAAGCGGCCTGACGCAGGCGCGCCCGGAGAGGGCGCCTGAAAACTCTGCAAACCAAAGCTCATTTCCAAAAAAGGGGGAAAAATGAGGACGCTACAGCTTTGCCTGCTTTCCTGCGCCGCCATCGGTTCGCCGCTGCTGGCCGAACCAATCAAGTTCAAGCCACTGATCGATACGCGCCTACGCTACGAGAATGTCGATCAGGCCGGATTCGCCAAAGATGCCGACGCGCTCACCGCCCGGGTCCGGGCGGGTTTTGAACTGAGCAGCGGTCCCTTCTCGTTCCTCGCGGAGTCCGAGGGCACGCTCGCGATCAGCGAGAAATATAATAGCGGTCTCAACGGCAAGACCGCCTATCCGCTGGTTGCCGACCCGAACAATATCGAGCTGAACCGTATCCAGCTCCAGTTTAAGGGCATTCCAAAGACGGTAATAACCGCCGGCCGGCAGAGGATCAATCTCGACGACCAGCGCTTCGTCGGCGCGGTCGGATGGCGCGATAATGAGCAGACCTTCGATGCCGCCCGCATCGAATGGACCGGCGTCAAAAATCTCAAGCTCGACGTCACCTATGCCTGGTCCGCCCGCACGATCTGGGGTATCGACGGCACCAACGCGACCACGCCGCCACGTCCACAGGCGATCAAGGGCGACAATGTTTTCGCGAGCTTGGCCTATACGACCAAGCTCGGCACGCTGACCGGCTTCTATTATCGCATCGATGAGGATGAGCCGGTGGCCGCGCTCCTCCGCAATTCCAGCCAGACCTTCGGCGGTCGCTTCACGGGCGCTTATCCATTGTCCAAGAGGGTGAAGTTCACTTACGCGGCGAGCTACGCCAACCAGTCGGACATCGGCACAAACCCGATCAATTATTCCGCCAATTACTACCTCGCCGAGGCGGGTCTCGAGGTGAAGGCCCTCAAGCTCGGCGTCGGCTATGAGGTGCTCGGCGCCGACGGCAGCGTCACCACCAAGGCGACGGGCCTGCCGTTTGCGGGCGGTTTCGCCTTCCAGACGCCGTTTGCCACGCTCCACAAATTCCAGGGCTGGGCCGACAAGTTCCTCGTCACGCCCGCGACCGGCATCAAGGATCTCTATGGCTCCGCGGGCTATGGCTGGAAGAAGGTCGGTCCGTTCGACACGATCGGCATCACGGCAGTCTATCATGACTACAAGGCCGATCGGCTTGGCGCGCATTATGGTGACGAGATCAATCTCCAGCTGCTCGCGAAGGTCAAAAAATACACCTTCACTCTTAAATATGCCGATTACAACGCAAAGGCGCTCTTCACTGACACCCGCAAGATCTGGGCTTCGGTCGAATGGGCGTTCTGAAATGATGCACTGCGGCAAATTCAGGGTTGCACCGACACCCGAATCGCAGGATAATGACATCAACTGAGGACATCCCAACGACGGGCTGACCTCCTTCCAACATCATCAGCAAAGCCGCTGTCCGATTCCAGCTTCGCGCCGGGATCGACGGCGGCTTTTTGCGTTTTCGAGGACAGCTAATGGCGACGACATTCTGGGACACCACTAGGGAGAAAACGGAAAGCAGCTTCTGGCAGGCGGGCCACCGGCCCACGCTGATCGCGGCGTTCCTCTATTTCGATCTGGCCTTCATGGTGTGGGTGCTGCTCGGGCCGCTCGGACCGGACATCGCCAAGGCGCTTAGCCTGACCCCCGCGCAGAAGGGCCTGATGGTCGCGACGCCGACGCTCGCCGGTGCAATCCTGCGGGTGGTCAACGGCCTGCTGGTCGATCGCATCGGGCCGAAGCGCTCCGGTGCGATCAGCCAGCTGATCGTAATCGCCGGGCTGTTCACGGCCTGGTTTCTCGGCGTCAGCAGCTTCGCCGGGACGCTTGCGCTGGGCGTCATCCTCGGCTTCGCGGGTGCCAGCTTTGCGATCGCGCTGCCCCTCGCCAGCCGCTGGTATCCTGCCGAGCATCAGGGCAAGGCGATGGGAATAGCCGGCATGGGCAATTCGGGAACCGTCCTTGCCGCTTTGTTCGCGCCGACGCTCGCCAAACTGTTCGGCTGGAATAGCGTGCTCGGCCTAGCCTGCATCCCGCTTTCGATCGTCCTCGTCGCCTATCTGTTCATGGCGAAGGACGCGCCGAACGCCCCCGCGCCCAAGCGCTTGATCGATTATTTCGAGCCGCTCAAGACCGCTGATGCCTGGTGGTTCATGTTGTTCTACGGCGTCACCTTCGGCGGTTTCGTCGGTCTCGCAGCCTCCCTGCCGATCTATTTTACCGATCAGTTCGGCCTGACCACGGTCGTGGCGGGCTACTGCACGGCGGGCTGCGTCTTCGCGGGTTCGCTGATTCGCCCGATCGGCGGCGCACTCGCGGACCAGATTGGGGGCGTGAAGACGCTCTCGGTGGTTTACATCGTCGCGGGGCTCATGCTGGCCGGCGTCAGCGCCGCCCCAACCGTCGCGACAGCGCTCGGCTTCTTCGTCCTCGCGATGCTCGCGCTGGGCACCGGCAACGGCGCGGTGTTCCAGCTCGTCCCGCAGCGTTTCGGCAAGGAGATCGGCGTCATGACCGGCCTCGTCGGCATGGCCGGAGGGATCGGCGGGTTCTACCTCGCCTCCTCGCTGGGTTTCGCAAAGCAGCTTTCGGGCAGCTACCAGCCCGGCTTCCTGATCTTCGCTGTGCTCGCGCTGGTTGCCTTCGCGTGCCTCAGCTTCATCAAGGGCAAGTGGCGCGCGAGCTGGGCCGCAGCCGCCAGCGTCCGTATCTGAATTCGTACCGGGAGCGTAAATATGGATTTCCAGGGGCATGACATCAGCGCGGGCGAAGCCATGAGCGATACCGCCGATCGCGCCGTGCCGCACCTCGTCGTCATCGGCAACGGCATGGCCGGTTGCCGCGCGATCGAGGAGTTGCTGGCGCGCGATGCGGGGCGCTACCGCGTCACCATCTTCGGCGCCGAACCGCATGTGAACTATAACCGCATCATGCTTTCGCCCGTATTGGCGGGCGAGAAGAGCTTTGACGACATCGTAATCAACGACCGCGCTTGGTATGACGATAATGGCATCGAGCTGGTCGCTGGCGATCCCGTCGTCGCCATCGATCGAGCGGCCAAAACCGTTACCGCTAGATCGGGCCGGACCGTCCATTACGACAAGCTGCTGATCGCCACCGGCTCCGACCCTTTTATCATCCCGGTCCCAGGCAAGGACTTACCGGGCGTGATCAGCTTCCGCGACATGAAGGATGTCGATGCGATGCTCGCCGCCGCCGACCGTGGCGGCGATGCGGTGGTGATCGGCGGCGGCTTGCTGGGGCTGGAGGCGGCGCATGGTCTCAGCCTGCGCGGCATGAAAGTGACCGTGATCCACCTGATGCCCACGCTGATGGAGCGTCAGCTCGACGAAGCTGCGGGCTGGCTACTCAAAAACGCCCTGGAGGGACGCGGCCAAACCATCCTGACCGGCGCCGACACTGCTGAAATTTATGGCAATGGCCAGGTCGAGGGCGTCCGGCTCAAGGATGGCCGGGAAATACCGGCGAGCCTCATCGTGATGGCGGTCGGCATTCGCCCGTCGGTCACGCTCGCGCGAGGAGCCGGTCTTGCCGTCGCCCGCGGCATCCAGGTCGACGATCATATGGTCACGTCCGATCCGGATATTCTGGCGGTCGGCGAATGCGTCGAGCATGACGGCAATGTGTACGGCCTCGTCGCCCCGCTTTGGGAAATGTGCCGCGCACTGGCTGACGGGCTGGTCGACAAGCCCACTGGCTATCGCGGCTCGGTCACCTCGACCAAGCTCAAGGTCTCCGGCATCGATGTCTTCTCCGCCGGCGATTTTGGCGGTGGTGCGGATGCCGAGGATATCGTGCTCCGCGACGCCTCGCGCGGGGTCTACAAGCGCGTCGTCGTGCAGAACGACAGGATCGTCGGCGCGGTCCTTTACGGTGATACCGCCGATGGAAACTGGTATTTCGATCTCCTCAAAAAAGGCGAAGACATCTCCGCCATCCGTGACCTGCTGATCTTCGGCCAGGCCTTTGCCTCCGGAGGTGGGCCCGAGGGAGGCCGCGCGGACCCTAAGGCAGCCGTTGCGGCGCTCTCGGACGATGCCGAGATCTGTGGCTGCAACGGCGTCAACAAAGCCAAGGTTGTCGGCTGCATCACCAATGGCGCGGCAACGCTCGATGCGGTTCGCGCCACCTGCAAGGCCTCGGCATCGTGCGGCTCCTGCACCGGGCTGGTCGAAAATCTGCTCGCGATTACGCTTGGCGACGAATATGCCGGGGAACGCTCCGTCAAGACGATGTGCAAATGCACCAGCTTCGGGCATGACGATGTCCGCAAAGCGATCATCGAGCGCAGCTTCAAGGAAATTCCGCAGGTGATGCAGGAGTTGAGCTGGTCGACCCCCGACGGCTGTTCGTCCTGCCGGCCCGCGCTCAACTACTATCTGCTCTGCGCGTGGCCGGGCGAATATAAGGACGATCAGCAGAGCCGCTTCGTCAACGAGCGCCTCCACGCCAATATCCAGAAGGACGGCACCTACTCCGTCGTCCCCCGCATGTGGGGCGGCATCACGAACCCGAGGGAACTGCGCGCGATCGCCGACGTGGTCGAAAAATACAACGCGCCGATGGTCAAGGTCACCGGCGGGCAGCGGCTCGACATTTTCGGCATCAAGAAGGAGGATCTGCCCGCCGTCTGGGCCGATCTCAACGCCGCCGGCATGGTTTCGGGCCATGCCTATGGCAAGGCGCTGCGCACGGTGAAGACCTGCGTCGGCTCCGAATGGTGCCGCTTCGGCACCCAGGATTCGACTGGCCTCGGCGTCAAGCTCGAGCGGATGAGCTGGGGCTCGTGGATGCCCCACAAATTCAAGATCGCCGTGTCCGGATGCCCGCGCAATTGCGCCGAAGCGACCATCAAGGATTTCGGCGTCGTCTGCGTGGATTCAGGATATGAGCTGCATGTCGGCGGCAATGGCGGCATCAAGGTTCGCGCCACCGATCTGCTCTGCAAGGTGGCCACCGAACGGGAAGCGCTCGATTATTGCGCTGCCTTCATCCAGCTTTATCGCGAGGAAGCCCGCTATCTCGAACGCACGGCGCCGTGGATCGAGCGGGTCGGCGTGGACTATCTGAAGAAGCGCATCGTCGAGGACGATATCGGGCGAGAGGCGCTTCGCGCCCGCTTTCTCTATTCGCAAAGCTTCAGCCAGGACGACCCCTGGGCGGAACGGGCGGCGGGCGCTGATCGCGAGCAGCACCGCCACATGGCGCAATTCTTTCCGATGGCAGCGGAGTGACGAAGATGATCGGAGATTGGCTCGATATCGGCTGGCTCGGCGAGATCCCTGTCCGTGGCGCGCGCACCGTTCCCATCGAGGGTGGCGAAGAGATCGCCGTGTTCCGCACGAGCGACAATCATGTCTTCGCGCTTCTGAACAAATGTCCGCACAAGCAGGGACCACTCAGCCAGGGCATCATTCACGGCCACAGCGTCGCCTGCCCGCTGCACAATTGGACCATCGCGCTCGCTACTGGCGAAGCACAGGGCGAGGACAAGGGCTGCACGCCGACCATTCCTGTGAAGATCGACGGCGGCCGGGTGCTGATCTGCCGCGCTTCCACGCTGAAAGTGGCCGCGTGAAGCGCGCCGCGCGGCTCGGGCAATGACATCGGCGGTTCGCACCACCTGCGCCTATTGCGGCGTCGGCTGCGGGATCAGCGCAACCCGCACCGGCGACCGCGCGGTCAGGATTGAGGGCGATCCGGAGCATCCAGCCAACCGTGGCAGGCTTTGCTCCAAGGGCACGCATTTGGGCGAGACGGTCGGTCTCGAAGGACGTCTCCTCCACCCGATGATCGGCAAGCGCCGCGCAAGCTGGGACAAGGCGCTCGATCTTGTCGCAAGGCGCTTCCAGGATACGATCGCCCGCTACGGTCCGCACAGCGTCGCCTTCTACGTGTCCGGCCAGCTTCTTACCGAAGACTATTACGTCGCCAACAAGCTGATGAAGGGCTTCATCGGTTCGGCCAACATCGACACCAACTCCCGCCTTTGCATGTCGAGCGCGGTTGCAGGCCACGTCCGTGCTTTCGGCGAAGACGTCGTCCCCGCAACGTATGATGATCTCGATCAGGCCGATTTGTTCGTCCTGATCGGTTCGAATGCGGCCTGGTGCCATCCGATCGTCCACCAGCGCATTCAGTCCGCCCGCGAAACGCGTGGTGCAAAGCTGGTCGTCATTGATCCGCGTCGCACCGAAACGTGTGGGGATGCCGATCTCCATCTCGCCATCCGGCCTGGCAGTGACGTTGCGCTGATGAACGGCCTGCTCGCGCATTGCTGGCGCGAGGGGCTGCTGGACGAAAATTTCTTGCGCGAGAGCGTCACCGTCTCAGACGGCTTCTGGGAAGCGATCGCGGACCATGGCGATCTTTGGTCAACCGCGAAAAGCTGCGATGTTCCGCCCGCCGACCTCAACCGTTTCTATGATCTGTTCGCTGCCCATTCCCGCACGGTTACCCTGTTCAGCCAGGGGATCAACCAATCGCTGGCCGGCACCGATCAGGTGAGCGCGATCGTCAATCTCCACCTCGCCACCGGCCGTATCGGTAAGCCGGGTGCGGCACCGTTCTCGATCACCGGCCAGCCCAACGCGATGGGTGGCCGCGAAGTGGGCGGCCTTGCTTCCTCGCTCGCGGCGCACATGGATTTCTCACCGGCGCATGTCGAAACGCTCGCTCGCTTCTGGGGCACGCAAAATGTCGCCGGCAAGCCTGGCCTGAAAGCCGTCGACATGTTCCGCGCGGTGCGGGACGGCCGCATCAAGGCATTGTGGGTCATGGCGACCAATCCCGCCGTTAGCATGCCCGATGCGGGAATGGTGCGCGACGCGCTGGCGACATGCCCGTTCGTGGTGGTTTCCGATGTCATGGAGGATACCGACACGGCGCGGTTCGCGCATGTCCGCCTCCCCGCCGCGGCCTGGGGCGAGAAGGACGGCACCGTCACCAATTCGGAGCGATGCATCAGCCGGCAACGCGCGATTTTCCCTCTTCCGGCGGCAGCGAAGCCCGATTGGTGGATCGTCAAGGAAGTCGCGGCCCGGATGGGCTGGTCGGCAGCCTTCGCTTATGATCGCCCCGCTGATATCTTTCGCGAGCATGCCCGCCTCTCCGCATATCGCAACGGCGGATCGCGGCTGTTCAATATCGGCGCCCATGCCGCCATCGGCAATGATGATTATGATGCCATGCAGCCGTTCCGTTGGGGTGGCGTGCCCTTCGCCGACGGCCACTTCCCGACGGCCGACGGCAAGGCGCGTCTTATTGCGGTGAAGCAGGCGCCGCTGGTCGATCCGCAACCCGCATGGCCCTTCAATCTCAATACCGGCCGCTACCGTGATCAGTGGCACAGCATGACACGCACCGGGCTTTCGCCCAAGCTGGCACGCCATCGCGAGGAACCGCTGGTTGAAGTCCATCCTGCTGATGGCGAGCGCTACGGCTTGGCCGACGGCGACATTGCACGCCTTTCGTCAGCGCAGGGCGAAAGCCTTTTTCGTGTGCGCTTGCATGATGGGCAGCGCATCGGCGAAATCTTCACGCCCATCCACTGGACCGATCGCCAGGCGACCGGCGGGCGCACCGGCTTGCTTCCCCGCCCGCTTACGGATCCGTATTCCGGCCAGCCAGGCTTCAAATCCACCCCGGCCCGGCTCGAGAAAGTGGCGCTGGACTGGCAGGGTTTCCTGATCGTGCGCGGGAATGAGCCGAACGATATCCCTGCACTGTGGGTAACGAAGGTGACGGTGGCGGGCGGCGCCCTTTACGAACTTGCGGGAACAGGGGACACGGCCATCCTCGATCGCTGCCTGCCCAAAGGCGAACGAATCGATGCAAGCGATACCGCTCGGGGAAGCCGCCGCACCGCGATATTAGATCAAGGCCGGCTGTCCGCGATCCTGTTCGTCGCCCGCGACGGCGCCTTACCCTCGCGCGATTGGCTGATCGCGCAACTTCTCGAACCAAGCGTGACTCCAGCCATCCTCGCTGGGCGGGCGCCTGGGCTCCAGCCCGATCCGGGCGCGATCGTCTGTGCGTGTTTCGATGTCGGCGCCAAGACGATTGCCGCGGCTATTGCCCAGCATGGGCTGGCTGATGTCGGCGCAATCGGCAAGCTGCTTCGGGCCGGCACCAACTGCGGCTCGTGCCGTCCGGCATTGGCTCATATTCTGGCTACCTCGACGCAGCCGTCCCGAGAGAAACTTCATGCAGCAGAATGAGCTGATCCGGCCGGGCGAGGTCTGGCTGGTCGGGGCCGGCCCCGGCGATCCCGAACTCCTTACGCGCAAGGCCGAGCGCCTGCTCGGGGCAGCGGATATCGTCTTTCACGATGCGCTGGTCGGATCCGACATATTGGCGCTCCTGCGAGTCAATTGCAAGATCGTCAGCGTGGGCAAACGCTCGGGCCGCCACTCCAAGGATCAGGCCAGCATAAATGATCTCATTGTCGCAGCCGCACGGAGCGGCCTGCGGGTGGTCAGGTTGAAGGGGGGCGATCCATCGATTTTCGGAAGATCGGCCGAAGAAATCGCCGCCTGCCGCCGCCAGGGCATCACGGTGCGGATCTGTCCCGGCATCACTGCCGCCAGCGCCGCCGCGGCAAGCGGGCTCGCCTCCCTCACCTTGCGCGGCCAAGCGCGCGGCGTGACCTTCCTGACCGCGCATACGCGCGCTGGCGAATTGCTGGAGTCCGATTGGGCGACCCATGCGAAGGGAGACGCGACGCTGGCAATCTATATGGGCCGCATCGCCGCCCCTGCGATCGCGCGCGAGCTCATCAAGTCCGGCCGCGGCCCCGAGACGCCAGTGCTGATCGTCGCGAACGTCTCGCTTCCAAATGAACGGCTCATTCGCGGACGGCTCGATTCGCTTGCATTTTTGGTGCGCGCGATCGGAGATGATGACCCTACGTTGCTGCTGATCGGCGCTGCGGTTGATCACGTCCGTGACGCTGCGGCAGATTTGCGCGGAGCGGAAGCCATAAGCCGTCGGAGCGGTGCAGCCATAGCGCGCGCAGGCGTTGAAGAGCCTATGATGAACTTATTTTAACTGCTGAAGGTTCACTTTTTTGCATTCTTCCGACATGCAGTCTGGAAAGGCGGTTCGATCTAGATGTTTAGTCCCGGAGTTTGATGGTGCATCATCCATGCAGAGGTGGAAGGATGCGCTACGGGACAGGTTCTACATGGGAGCGCCAGCCGACAGCGGCAGTCCGTCGAGCGATACAGCATAGTCAAGAGAGCCTGAGGGTTCTCGCCAAGCGCCATGGGATTAACCCCAAGACCGTCGCCAAATGGCGGGGCGAAGCAGCACGATCGATGTCCGTCCCGGGCCCAAGGATGCCCATTCGACGGTGCTGAGCATCGAAGATGAAGCGATCATCGTCGCTTTCCGCAAGCATACATTGCTGCCGCTGGACGACTGCCTCTACTCGACGCCTCGCTGGTAGCGGCGCCGCGCCAACGCAACACCAGTGGCGAGAAGGCGGACATCAAGGCTGGACGCGTTCCGGAGCATTGGAAAGACAAGCCCGCAAAGCTCAGTCACAAGGACCGGGACGCCCGCTGGACACTCAAGTTCACGAAAGCAAAGTCGAACCGTCAACGCCGAAAAAATAGGTTCTTCGATCCGTCCACGTGCCTGCCATCCCGTCGATGGCCTGACGCTTCCCAAGACGCGATCACCGTGTGGTGCACGCCATGCTTGGCCGCCAGCTCCGCCAGCGCCAGGTCGCCGCGGATCGCCTCCAGCGCCACCTTCGCCCTGAAATCCGGGCTGTAGCGCTTCCTCGCCGCCTTCATTCCTTTACCAATCCATCAGGTCGGGAGTAGCTTCACACCCTGTCCAGAAAACCGGCCCCACCTCATGATGGATGTAGCCATCTTATGGCGTCACGCTGGTATGATGAAATACCTCCTCTGCGGAAAAAGTTTTGGCCCCGAGATTGCTCTTGCGAAATAGCACGAACAATGTGACGCTCAGCCACCCTGCCGTCACAATTGCGAATGCTGACAATGCTTGAGGCGCTAGACCCGCCAGAATCAATATCATTCCAATCGCCGCGATAAAATCTCGCATCGTGAGCCAAGTGAGCCACTGCCGTAAAAGTGAATTTCGCATACCGATTTGATTTTTGACAGCATCGAAGGTGAAAGGCTCATTATTTATCCGGGCATGCCGTCCTAGAAAAAACATTCCCAAAACAAGCATGCCTATGCCGGCAGTGCCCATGGTTGCCGCGTGTTCATACCCCTGTGACCAGAGGTTCACGGTCAGCCCGCTGAAAAATGCCAAGTTGGTCACGGCGTCCGTCACACTGTCAAGCATTGCTCCAGACGCTGAGGTGCGGAACGTGGCGCGTGCGATTTCTCCATCTACGCCGTCCACGATAGAAGCAGCTTGAAACAACAGCGCGCCTGCAATTAGGCCATCTTTCCCGCCGAAGAATAAACAGCTGGCCATGATAACGGCAATTGCGCCGGCTAGTGCCGTTGCGTGAGCCGGTACAATGCCAGGAAAGCGGAGCAGGAATCTGCTGATCGCTTGCGAGACCGGGCGGTTGATGTAACGGGAGATCAAGCCATCGGTCGCTTTGCGCGTGGACGCGATGATCACGTTGCCTGCTGTTCGCAAATCGTTGGCATACCGCTTAGACACCTCGAGCGCCTGCTTGGCGTCGCTGCGCTCCCTCTCGTCTGCGGGCACCGGCGATTCACTCAAGGCAGCTGAAATCTCCGCCGCTGTCATAAGCGCTTCGCCGGGGATAAAAACGACGCCATCGTTGCGAATGGCAACGATATCAATCATATCGAGCGTGAGGTCCGAAGCCAGCCGGGCGAGTTCGGAGCGACACCAAGCGGTCGGCGTCCAACCGCCGGGAACGGCGATACTGCAGTTCGTAAAGGCTTGTGGACTGAATAATGCCGCGAGCGCAACCTCACGCGCAGCACGTGCCGCTGCCGGAACGCCCGCAACAAGGCAGTTGGCGTTGGACGACGAGTGGAAGACAAGCACGACATGAGGCATGGTCAATCGCTTTCACAGATCCGGTGCCCTACGACCGGAAAAAAAGAAAACCGAGAGAAGCTTTTGCCTCCCGGAAAGCGCCTTATAAGAATATCGGAATGCTGCCAAGGAGCCGCATATTTAGGCACATATCGATAATATGGACGGTAGCTGTTGGAGACACTGAGTTGGTTGATGAATCGTTAATAGGCAGGGCATCGCGTCCGCGAGAGCTGCAGGATTCCTTGAATTATTATATCTACCATCCTCTTGCCTACCGGCTTGCCAATCTGCTTGCACATTCCTGCATCACCCCGAATATGGTTTCAATCGCTGGCGGTCTAGTCGTGGTGGCTGCTGCTGGCGCCTATTCCCAGGCTAGCCAACCTTGGTTAGCATTGCTCGGTTTCTTATTGCACATGAGCTGGCACGTCATTGACGGTGCAGACGGTGACCTTGCTCGCATGACCGGACGCGCCAGCCCGTTGGGCGAGCTGGTGGACGGGATTTGTGACTATTTCAGCCATATCGTGCTGTACTTGGTTCTTGCTTATCGGCTCAGTTCCCAGCTTGGTTCAACCATCGCTTGGACGCTCACGATCGCCGCGGGTGCAAGTCATATAATTCAATCGAATCATTTCGAGGTTCGGCGTCGACAATATCAATGGTGGGTCTATGGCGTGCCTTGGCTAGGCAACGCGCATAAAGCTGAGCTTGCCCACACGGGCAAGCTCATGGCGTTGGGTTCAATTTATCTCAAGCTGGCCGCGTGGCTGTCGCCCAATACATCGGGCATCGATGCCGCGATCACCAGCGCTAAAGACGATCCGATCCGTCGGCAGAAAATTCGTCTGGAAATCAAAGCAGAACTCTTCAGCTTCGTGCCCCGCCTCAACATTCTTAATAGCACATGGAGGACGATTGCGTTGGGCATCTCTATGATGGCAGGCTCGCCAATATACTACTTCGTTCACGAGATCGTCATTCTAAATTTGGCGCTCATTTGGTCGATCAGAATTCAGCGCGCGGCGACGCATCGGGTTATTTGCCAGATTGATGAGATTGGCCTAGGATGGCGCGGTACAGGTTGAGGTTCGCTGCCGCAAAGGTCTGCCAGCTGAGTTCTGCTGCACGTGCGAGACCCTTTGCGCGCATCGAGTTGGTTGCGATCGGATTATCGATGATTTGAAGCAACGCTGCCGCAACCGCTGCCGGATCGTGCGGGTCTGCCAAGCGCGCCGCGCCGTTCGTAACTTCCGGCATGGCCGAAACGCTGCTGGTAACGATCGGGCAACCGCACGCCATCGCTTCTGCCAGCGGGTTACCAAAACCCTCGCAGAACGACGGATGCAGCAACGCGACTGCGGCCGAATAGAGCCGTACTAAATCGTTTCGTCCAATCGTACATAGGATATGGACACGCTCGCCGATCCCAAGATCGTCGGCAAGCTGCTTCAGTCGTTTTTGACCGTTGCCTTGACGCTGAACGAAGACCAGATCCAACTCCTGGTGGTCCTTGAAAGCCAGTGCGAAAGCACGTAGTGCGCCTTCATGATTCTTGTAAGGAGCGTATTGCCCCACGGTCAGGACGAACCTCTTATTTGATGGAATTCCTAGCAGGGTAAGTGCCGCGGGGTCGAAGTCAGTAGGGCGAAAATTGTAGGAAACGCCCGATCCTGTCACGAAAGTGCGCGCAGCAGCCGCAGGCCATCGGAGAATGATTTCATCTCGAGTAGCGCGGCTCACGGTTGCTATCGCCGCCGAGTGGCGTAGGGCGCGATTGATGCCATGCGTGTAGAAAGCTTTTGCCAGGTTTCCCATTAGACCCGCGTTGCACCATTGGGGATGGGTGAGCCACATGATATCATGAACGGTTGTAATGCAGGGCATCTTCAGGCCCGCTGGCATTATGTTGAAGGTGGCGTGGAATACATCCACCCCGGATAGGTCAACCGCCAAAGGAAGCCACCACATGGTCGCCGGTCCGTTGGCCGGTTGGCGAACCACGATTTCCCGCACGTTCGTGGCAGCACTCAGGCGTCCTTCGACCGAATGGTGTTTTAACAGCAGAAAAGACAAGTCGGGCGCAAGGTCAGGCACATAGCGTATCAGGCCGCTCACCATCTCCGCTATACCGCTGGGCTTCGCGCGGATATACCGGCAATCAACACAAATCGTTGCCATGCCGCCGACTGCCCCTCGTTAACGCCTATGACATCCACGTCAGTGCAACGCAACAGTGCAACGCAACCATGGCTTGAGAGGAAGCAATCATGACGATTCGCGCAAAAGACGTTGCCCATGCTCTATCCGCGTTCTAAGGTGACCTAGTCGTCGCGAGAAGGGCCGATCGGAGCTAAAAAAAATGCGTGACTTTAGTGTAAGGTTCGCGCCAAAGCGCGGCTCCACAGATGCGCAAGTAAGGGATTGACGTTCGATGGAGCCAATTCGGGTGGCGGTAGTTGGCGCTGGCAATTGCGCCAGCTCGTTGATTCAGGGTGCAACCTATTACAGGAAGACCGGATCTTCTGGCGGAACAATCCACGATCGGATTGGGGGCTTCAGCGCTAGTGACGTGAAATTTGTGCTCGGGGTGGACGTCGATGCTCGAAAGGTAGGCAAGGATCTGGGTGAAGCGATCTTCGCACCGCCGAATAATACGACGATATTTGAGCCGAACGTCCCGCGTATCGGCGCCAACGTGATCAAGGGGCGCATACTCGACAGCGTCGCACCGCATATGACCACGGCGGGTGAGAGGGGCTTTATCATCGCCGAAGGTCCGGAGGCAACGAAGGAAGATATTGTCACTGCGCTGATTGCGTCAGATGCGGAGGTAATGCTTAACTTTCTGCCGGTTGGATCTCAGGAAGCAACTGAGTTTTATATGGAATGCGCGCTCGAGGCGGGTGTTGCGGTCGTTAACTGCATACCTGTTTTCATCGCCAGCGACCTAGTTTGGGAAGCGAAGTTTCGAAGGCGTGGCATTCCGATCATTGGTGACGACATCAAAGCGCAGGTTGGTGCGACGATCGTGCATCGCGCGTTATCGAGTCTGTTCGCCATGCGCGGCGTCACCGTTGAGCGAACCTACCAGATCAACACTGGCGGCAACACAGACTTCATGAACATGCTGGATCGGCAACGTCTGGTCAGCAAGAAAACATCCAAAACGGAGGCGGTACAATCGGCGCTTGCGGAACGGCTCGCCGATGAAAATATCCTAATCGGGCCTTCCGAATATGTACCCTGGCAGAAGGACAACAAGCTGTGCTTTTTGCGAATCGAAGGCAGCATGTGGGGAAATGTTCCTTTAAATGTTGAATTGCGCCTGTCGGTTGAAGACAGCCCAAATGCTGCAGCCTGCATTATGGACAGCATTCGTTATTGCAAGATAGCGCTTGATCGCGGCGAGAGCGGCGCTCTCGTTCCGCCTTCGGCTTATTTTTGCAAGCACCCGCCGCAGCAGTTCAGCGATGAAGTTGCGGCCAGAATGCTGGAAGCCTATGCGGCAGAGCAGCTTCAGGCAGCAGAATGAGACTCGGTACGATTGACGGCACCAATGGCGCCTCTGTTGGTACCTGAGCTGTCATTTTGGACGTCCGTCACATGGAAGCTCTAATTATAGCAGCGGGTGTGGGCAGCAGGCTGCGTGAGATATCTAAATCTAAGCCTTTGACGCCTATAGTCGGTATTCCATTGCTTGAGCTTGGGATCCTCCAAGTCGCGCGCGCTGGGGCTGAGCGTGTTATCGTGGTCACTGGTTACCGGGCTGAAGCGATCGAAGCGGTCATGCCGGTGTTTTCGCGCAACGCGAATGTTCCGGTAATCTCGCATCGTGTCGAGAACTGGTTGCTGCCTAACGGTTACTCGGTCATGGCTGGTGCCTCGCTGATCGAAGGCAACTATTTGTTAACAATGGCCGATCACATCTTCGAGGATCCGATCCTGCCCAATCTGGCCATGCAGAATGCTCCAAATCGTGGCCTGACTCTTGCAATCGATCGCAGAATCGATAGTCCGTTACTGGATCCCGACGACGCGACTTGGATCAGAACGGATCAAAATGGATATATTTGTTCAATCGGGAAAGCGATCAGTGATTATAATGCCGTGGATTGCGGTGCTTTCCTTGCTACTCCGGAGCTAGCGCCGGCGATTGCAGCGAGCATAGCCGCAGGCCGGCAAGGAAGTCTATCCGACGGGGTGCAGTGGCTTGCCGATCGAGGGCGTGCAGCTACGATGGACGTGGGGCTATCCTGGTGGCTGGACGTCGATGATCCTCGCACCTATGCACTCGCTGAAGCTGAAGCAACAGCTAAACTTCGCCCGATATACTGCGGACACCATGGGGCAATAGAATCCAAAATTAGCGGTAAAGCTTCGGCGCGTGAACCCACGGGCAAGATCGGGCTCGCATAGTGGCCGAGCGCAACGATAAACTCGAACGAGAATTGTTGCTCGATATCAGTCGCCTTATCTGGCGAAGCTGGTCACGCAGATTGTCCACTGGACTTGATCGAGTCTGTCTTGCGTATTTGCAACATTTCGGCAATCGGGCGCAGGCTGTTGTCCAACATCGCGGAGCAATACGGATTCTCTCGGTCCGTGACTCTGACAAGCTGTTCGACATGCTTTTGGATTCTGATACCGCTTTTCGCGGTAAACTTTTGAAGCTTACGCCACGAGCATTTGCCATGGCTCGCGGGCGATTGGATTGCAGCGGAGCTTTTTACATCAATGTCGGTCATACCGATATGGATATTGATCGACTTAACACATGGGTAAACAAGAACCACTTGCGATCGATCTATATGGTTCATGATTTAATTCCACTTACTCATTCTGAATTCTGCCGCCCCAGAGCAGTGACGCGGCATCGTGCTAGGGTCATCAGCGCGATACGCAGCGCAAATGGCATCCTCGCCAATTCAGAAGCAACGGTCCGCGAGTTACAGGCCTTTGCCAAGGCGGAGCGGTTGAGCATGCCCCCCATAATGGCGGCTTGGCTCGCCGGAACGAAATTACAGCCTCCACCCAACCGGCCAATGGCTCATCATTTCGTCTATGTGAGCACGATTGAAGGGCGGAAAAATCATTTCATGCTGCTCCAAATTTGGCGACGGATGGCAGAACGATTGGGTGCAGCTACACCTAAGCTTGTTATCATCGGCCAGAAAGGCGCCAAGGCGAGCCACGTCGAAGATATGATGGAGCGCTGCGAGGTGATCCGCGACCACATCATGGTTCTATCCAATTGCTCCGACGAAGAACTGGGACGATGGATCGGGACAGCCATAGCTCTTCTATTCCCCTCTTTTGCCGAAGGTTTCGGGCTGCCGGTAGTTGAGGCCTTGCAACTCGGTACTCCTGTGATCGCCAGCGATCTGCCCTGTTTCCGCGAAATCGGAATGGGTATTCCAACTCTCCTCGATCCGCTCGATGCCGTGGGCTGGCACAAGGCGATTATGTCTTTTCTCGAGAATGGTTCGGAGCGTAGGCGTCAGTTGGATCTCTTCAAAAATTATCGGCCGCCAAGCTGGACGGATCACTTCAGTAAGGTGGATGCATGGTTGAATATGCTGCGGCATCCTCCCCGATATGCCCAGCAAAGGAGCAGTGCTTACAACCTTCGGCCGCGGCAAATAAAAAGCGAATGGGGTGCCACGGCTCTGCAAAATGACGCGATCCGATGAGCTGAATTCTACTGCCTGGAGATGGTTATCGTGAACTGAGAGATGAGTGGCTGTTTAATACTGGCACAGTGTACGAAACCTGCTGAGTGTTTGAATATGAGTGTTTCCACCGAAGTCTTGATCGCGAACGAGAATCCGGAGCCGCTTTCAAGCGCGTTGGCTGCAACGCTTGATAGAGAAACTCTTTCTGAGTTTAGCAAAATTAGCCATCTTCTCAAATCCTGGCGTGAGAAGGGCAACACGGTTTCGGGATATCCCATCATAAGGCCGCGCGACTGTACGAAAATCACCTCTACCCTAGAGTCCATATTCGAGACATGCAAAGATGAGTTTCGTACTCGTGACATTGATATAACCGAGCGCTTCGAAGAACTTATAAGCTCATTTCACGATTTGTGTCAAAGACTCTACCCAAGCGAAGCAACATCCGTGCTTTTGCTCCATTCCACTGTTCTGTTGTTCATGGGGCGGACCGACCAAGTAATCGAACTTATTTCACCATTGGCCATGCGTCCCTATGGCATAGAAAATAACCTGAAACACTGTGCAAAGCTGGTCGAACTGCTGGGTCAGGCTCATATCCGCCGCGGGACGCTCGCGCAGGTGCCGATTTCGTTCATCGCTTTCGGAGCCTGGCTCGTCGCGCGACGCCGCGGCATTTCTTCGACCTCTGCAGCCATCAGGATGGCTCCTTTCGTCAATTTCGAACTGGTCGACCCGCGGATGCCGCTGCTTAGCTGCATCATAAAATCGGCTTCCACCGCTTACTTAGCTGCCAAACGCGAACGAAATGGAGTGTTTAGCAAAGCCATCCACTATGTGATGGCGCGGCTCTATCTGCAGATGATGAGTGCGTGTTACGCGCTTTTGGCGCGTCGGGCGGTCCGAAGTGGACCATTCTCATTAAACATGAATGCCGAGGGGCCTATCCTTGTGACGCGCGCCATGGGCGGCATCGGCGACCTTCTGATGATGCAACCGGGCCTTCAGACGCTGGCCATGAAGCACAAAAAACCCGTTGATTTCGCCATTTCTAAAAAATTCTTCGCTCTTTTCAACCACGATCCGCATGTTCGGCTGGTTGATATTGAAGGACCCGTCATCGACGTGTCGCGATACAGCGAATTCGTTGACCTGAGCCTGTGCCCGGCCGGCCGCTATGAAAGTCGCACCAGGCCAAACGTCAAGCGCGGGCGGGTGGAACTTTTCGCCCGCGCCATGGGCATTTCAGCTACAGAGCTGAAAGCGCAGGGCTGGCATATCAATCGTTTTAGAGATCCCGCCGAGGAAGACTTCTGTGATCAATTCCTTGCCAAGAACGGACTTGGTGAAAGGCGGCTGATTGGTGTTCAGCCATATTCGCGTGATAGTTATAAAGACCATGCCGACATTCGCCGCATCGTGGCCGAATTGGCCAAAGAATATGATATCATAATCTTTCACCACATTGCCGATGGGCTGCCGGAAGGACGGGGACTGGCCAACACAGCAGGAATGCCTCTCGCCAATTCGCTTGCTTTGGTATCGCGACTTGAAGCAATGGTGAGCGTGGATAGCGCGTTTCTGCATGCGGCTGCAGCTTATGACGTTCCCGTGATTGCACTGTTCGGACCGACTGATCCGCGGACGTTTACCCGGCACCACCGTAGGGTGAAGATCCTCTGGAAGCCTCAGATATTCGGCTGTGTACCATGCTGGCGCAATGAGGACTTGCCCTGCCGCGTTACGGGAATGACTTCGACCAGTCCTTGCATCGCCGCGATCACCGCGAAAGAAGTGGTAGATGCTGTTGCGGAGGCCATCGGCTAGCTCTCATGCCCGCTGCACCGCCGCTGAGTTGTTGGATACACGTCGAATGCACGCCCGAGAGAAGCTCTCCTGCCTTATTCCTTGATCGGGACGGTACGGTGATCGAGAACATTCCTTATTTGGCCGACCCTGAAGGCGTGCAGTTGCTGCCAGGCGTCTGCGATGCGATCGCCACTTTTCGTTTGGCGGGGTTTGCCATCGTTATCGTTACCAATCAGTCAGGGATAGCGCGTGGATTATGCAGTGCAGATCAATATAGGGCTGTCGAAGTCCGCCTTATTGAGCAATTAGGCCCAAATAACATTGACTTGATCTATATGTGTCCTTTCCATCCGGATGGTCGCGGGCCCTTTGGGTGCGAACATCCTTGGCGTAAACCGGGGGCGGGGATGTTGTTGGACGCGGGCGAGCGTTTCGGGCTGGATCTGGCGCGATCCTGGATGGTGGGTGATAGTTTGTCCGACATCCAAGCGGGAGCGCGCGCAGGGGTTGGACATTTGGTTCATGTTGCGACTGGACATGGCCAGGCTGAACGAGCGGCGGTAGAAGCGTTCGCAGCTCATCTGGGCCATGATCGCGATACCACGGCACCAATCGTGCGATGCGTGCCCGGCATTGACCAGCTCACGGAACTCTGGAAGCATCTATGAGCCGGATAATCACTCCGACGGACAAAGTGGGCCGCCACAATGGTTCGGCTTCACTGTCTTTAAGTGAATCGGGGTCGTTCCATCGCGAGGCGGAGCTATCGAATAGTGCCTCCCCATATCCGCAGTTTATCGCTTCGGCCGAGAGCGAATTATCCTCATGGCTTTTCGCGCTCGATTATAATCGCTTCGTTTATGGTCCACGACAATCTCTGGGCTTACCGATAGTCGAACGCTTTGGCTGGCATGGGCGTGCGATCGAACCAGGCTTTCGCCGTATTCGGGTGATGGCGCGACAAACCTACGTTTTTTGCCACGCGGCTCTTGGCGGCAATACCACAGCGCGCCAGCACGCAATGACAGCAGCCGCAGCGTTGATCGAACGCGGCGTCGGCGCCAACGGCCAATTCTATTGCCGCCTATCCCCAGATGGGTCAGTGCTAAATCCCGATCCGGACCTTTACGACATCGCTTTCGGCCTTTTTGCCATGGCCTGGTGGTACAGGCTCACTGGCGAGGATCGCGCTCTCGACATAGCCGAGCGGTCAATCAATAACCTTCGGGCTAGCATGGCGAGCACCTCAGGCAGGGGATACCTGGCTAGCCTTCGTTATCCTCAGTCGCATGAACAGAACCCCCACATGCATCTATTCGAAGCGGCGATTTTCCTGGCTGCATTCTCGAAACGGCCGGAGTTTCGTGCGCTTGCAGACGAGCTATTTGAACTGGCGGAAGCGGCGCTTTTTGACGCTACCACAGGAACCTTGCCGGAAGCCTTTGATCATGAGTGGCGCCCCGTAGGCCAAGATGGATTATACCGCGTCGAGCCTGGGCACCATTATGAATGGGTTTGGCTGCTGCACCGCTACGGTGATCTTGCGTCCCAACCGAAGGCCTTTGCCATAGCGAGAACTCTTTTTGCCTTTGCCCAACAGCATGGCCACGATGAGGCGACGGGTCTGGTATTGGATGCGGTGGACCAACACGGCCATCCTACTGCGACCGATCTTCGAATTTGGCCAAATGCAGAATTCCTCAAGGCGCAGGTCGTGATGCAGGAACGGTATGGCGCGGGAGAGGGGTTTAGCGAGACGGCGATCTTAAACAATGTGCAGCGTATCCGCCGCTACTTCTTGACCCCCCAGCCAGACGGTCCCGCATCGGCGCTGCCCAAAGGCTTGTGGATCGATTATCTCGAGGGCACCAGCTATCGGCCGAAGTGCGATCATGTGCCGGCGTCCAGCCTTTACCATATCTTTTTCGCTTTTGCCGAGCTATTGCGCCATCGTGCCGGGCATTCGCCGTTCAGCGGGCTGCCCTGGTGAGTGTCCGCCAAGCTTGGGAATGGCCCGTGGCCAGCAGATGGGAGTGAGCGTGTCGAACTACATGTCACGTCGACTGGAGTTTATTGGCGCACACGTTCTTGTAGTTGGCGACGTGATGCTTGATCGTTTTCGCTACGGGTCGGTTTCGCGCATTTCTCCCGAAGCTCCTGTTCCGGTGATGCACGTCTCGAATGAGAAATTGATGCTGGGCGGTGCTGGCAACGTTCTGTCCAATGTTGCTGCGCTGGATGTTGCGTGCGGGCTCATTGGGGTTGTTGGCGATGACGAGGCTGGTCGGTCTTGCAGCAACATGGTGTCCGCGCTCGGCGCCGATCCCTCTCTGCTTGTAGTCGCCAAACACCGGCCGACCACGGTTAAAACGCGCATGATCAGCGGTAGCCAACAACTGCTGCGCTGTGATGAGGAAGACACTTCACCTTTTGAACGCGACATTTACGACACGCTCGTTGCTCGATTCGAGAAGGTGGTGCAAAATTATAACATTGTCGCGATCTCGGACTACGCCAAGGGCGTATTGAACGACCGTGTATTGCGCCATGTTATCGGCCGCTGTAACGAGCTGGCCGTCCCGGTAATTGTGGATCCAAAGCGGCGCGATCTGAGCAGCTATGCCCACGCTACGATCATCAAGCCCAATCGAAGCGAGCTTGCCGTATTCAGCGGCATGCCATGCAGCGACTTGGCATCGTGCCGGCTGGCCGCTGAACAGGCTATGAAGCTTACGGATTCAGCAATCTTGGCGACATTATCCGAACAGGGAATGGCACTCTTTCAGCCGGGGAAGGAGATGCAACATTTTCATGCCACCGCGACAGATGTTTATGATGTTTCTGGAGCTGGTGACACGGCTCTTGCCGTCCTCTGCGCTGCCATCGCTTCTGGACACCCAGTTGATGAAGCTGCGATGCTCGCCAACGCGGGAGCAGGTGCAGTTGTGCGTAAACTTGGTACCGCGACGCTCAGCTGCTTCGAGCTGAATAGGGCGGTAGCGGAAATCGACGGGCCGGTGCTCAACACCATTTGCACGCGCGAGGAAGCAGCGTGGCAGGCAGCACATTGGCGGAGCGAAGGCCTAAGGGTGGGCTTCACCAATGGGTGCTTTGATATAGTGCATGCCGGCCATATCGAAATCCTGACACAGTCGCGGGCTCTTTGTGACCGGCTGATAGTAGGCATCAACAGTGATGCTTCCGTTTTTCGGCTGAAGGGGCCGGGACGGCCGGTGCAGACAGAGGCCTCCCGTGCCGCCGTACTTGCAGCCATCGACGCAGTGGATCTTGTTGTCGTCTTTGAGGAGGATACTCCTCTTCAGCTTATCAGAAGCCTGCAGCCTACCGAACTTTTCAAGGGCTCCGATTACGATGAGGATAGCGTTGTCGGCGCTCGGGAAGTGAAAGCAGACGGAGGTCGGGTCCACCTGATCGAGCTTGTGCCTGGTTTTTCGACCACTAACACTGTGGAGCATATCAAGCAAAACTTGTTATCGCCTCACGCTAATTTCAGTGCCTCCGATCAAGCATATCACGCCACCAAGCCCAAGATCGAGCGGGGACGGCGAGCCGCGCCATGATTCTTATCACCGGAGGCGCAGGCTTTATCGGAGCTAATACCGTAATGGCTCTGCAGGAACGCAGCGTGATCGCAGTGTGCGATTGGTTCGGTCATGATAACAAGTGGCAGAACTTGCGTAGTGCGGAAATTGACCGGTTCATTTTCCCCGAACAACTCGACGCGTTCCTGGCGGAATTCGCCAAAACTATTGAAGCCATTGTACATATGGGGGCTATCAGCGCGACTACTGAACGCGATGTCGATGCGATCGTACGTGCCAACCTTCAGCTAAGTCGAACACTATGGGCCTTTTGTGCTCTCCGTGGAATTCCATTCATTTACGCGTCATCGGCCGCCACCTATGGTGATGGTGCGAATGGCTTCGATGATCGTTCGGACGAAATATATTTGGCTAAATTGCGACCTCTCAATCCTTACGGCTGGAGCAAGCTACTTTTCGATCGCCAGGTGATGGGAATGACACGGAGGGGTGAGCCGGCTCCCCCGCGCTGGGCTGGCCTAAAGTTTTTCAACGTCTATGGGCCGCGCGAACAACACAAAAATTCAATGCGATCAGTCATGACCACGCATTTCGAACATCTGCGCCAGGGCGGCTCCCTTAGCCTATTTCGCTCGGACCGGCCTGATTATAGCCACGGCGGCCAGAAGCGTGATTTCGTCCTTGTCGATGACTGCGTCAACGTCATCGCGTGGATGCTGGACAACGCCTTCCCATCCGACCTCTACAATGTTGGAACCGGCCGCGCTCAGACTTGGCTGGACGCGGGCGAAGCGATGTTCGCGGCGCTCGGCCGCGAGCCCGATATCGCCTTTGTCGACATGCCGCAATCGCTGGTCGGACGCTATCAGTATTTCACTGAGGCACGCATGGAAAAACTGGCCGCAATCGGCGCACCGCTGCCGTGTGTGAGCTTACGTGAAGGTGTTGCGCGCACCTATCGCTATCTCGAAGCTGAACGCCAATGAGTACCGGTACCGCAAGATTAGGTGCTTCCTCGGCTAGCTTACGCCACAAACGAGGCGGCCGTTTCGGTCCTATAGGCGCGGCGCTCATGGAGCATTATGCGCGGACCTTGTTCGTCGCGGTATTCCTGGTGCCGACGCTGATCGCAACCATATATTACAGTTTCATCGCCGCCGATCGCTACATTTCGGAGACCCACTTTCTCGTTCGTTCCGTAAGCAATCCGGCGGCTGAAGGTATCTCGGCCTATCTTCAGGACATTGGTATCCAGCGCGCCAATGATGACGCTTTCGCCATACAGGACTATATTCATTCGCGCGATGCGATGCAGGCGATCATGCGGCATATCGATCTGCGCAAGGTCTGGCGTCGCGGAGGCGCTGATTTCTGGAGCCGTTATGGCACTTTTCAGCGGTCTGATAATGACGAGGCGTTGTTCCGCTATTACCAGGGCCAGGTAGAGGTGCAGAAAGATATCGAGACCGGTATTACCGCGGTCAAGGTAATTGCCTACCGACCCGAAGAGGCACGGGCGATAGCACAGATGATTCTCCAGCTGAGCGAAGCGCGGATCAATGAGATGAACATCCGCGCGCGGCGGGACAGCGTGGCTTCAGCCGAACAGGCCAACAGAGAAGCCGCGCGTCAGCTCGCGCAAGCGAGTGTCGCACTGTCCGAGTATCGTAATGCGTCCGGGCAGATCGATCCGGCGCAAACCGCTGATGCGACTGTCGAACGCGGCTCGGCGCTCGAACAAGAATTGGCCCAACTTCAAGTTACCCTGCAAACAATGTTGAGCCGCGCGCGCGACAATCCCGCTGTGCCTGCACTCAATCAACGCATAGAGGCGTTATCCCGCCAGCTTGCAGCGCAACGCGGTGAACTGACCGGCACGAGCAACGCGTTGTCCACCAAATTGGGAGATTATGAGCGGCTGATGGTCGAGCGCGATCTGGCGGAGAAGACTTACGAAGCGGCGCAAAGACAGCTCGATAACGCGCGCGAGCAAGCACAGCGGCAGCAGGTCTATATAGAAAGCGTCGCACGACCAAACTTGCCGGACAAGCCCCAGGAGCCGCGTCGCCTGCGTTATGTCTTCACCGTCGCGCTGCTTTCGTTTTGGGCATTCCTGATCTTCTATCTGCTGGTCTCGGGCAGTCGAGAGCATCTCAATGTCAGCTAGTGCAGCAACGGTGGACTCGGTGATGCTGCGACTGCGCAAAAAGGCGCGGACAATCAACGCGCTACTGATCAGAGAGCTGATGGCGCGGTTCGGCCATCGAAACCTCGGCTTCATGTGGCAGGTGATCGAGCCCCTCATGCTGACGCTAGGTGTGATGGGTTCGTGGACGATGATCTATGGAGAACGAAACCACGGTGTGCGGGTGATCCCGCTGGTGCTGACGGGTTATACTTACCTCACGCTTTGGCGACATATGGTGGCACGTCTGACGCATTCATTTCGGCATGGTTCGGGTCTATTATTTCACCGTCATGTCCGACCTGCCGATATCCTGGTCGCACGTGGCCTACTGGAATCCATCGGTACATTGATCTCCTTTTTTGTCGCCTATATTCCGCTTCTCTTGCTGGATGTGCTGGAGCCGGTCGACGATTACCTGCTGCTTCTAGGAGCCTGGACATTGATGTGCGCCTTCTCATTTGGCGTTTCGCTGATCATTACGGCACTCGCACATTTCTCGGACGCGTTCGAGCGCGTAGTTCAGCCGATTATGTATTTAATCCTGCCGCTTACTGGGGTGTTCTACATGGTCTATTGGTTGCCAGCGGGATTGCAACAGATCGTCATATACTCTCCCCTTGTTAATATCATAGAAATGTTTCGCGCCGGATACTTTGGACCAAATGTGCCGACCACGTGGGACGTTCCGTTTATCTTATTGTGTACGATCGCGGTGAATGCGATCGGCTGGATCTTGGTGCTCAAGGCTCAGCGACATATCGAACTGGAATAGTTCGGCGAGCGATAGCAGATAGGACAAAGTGAACATAGCCGCCTCCGACCGTGCCGACCAGGGCCGCCAGCTCATCTTGCTCGAAGCGTACGAGCCAGACAGGGCCGTGCCACTATCGCTGCAGCAGCGGCGCGATCGGGTTTTCATCGTTGTGTTCCTCGTCATCGTCTCGGTTGCCGCGCTCTACAACTTCGTCATCGCGACCCCACGCTATCGCTCGGAATTCAGTTACGTTGTGCGCTCACTTGACAGTTCACGCGAACGCTTCAGCTTCCTGAATATGACTTCCGGTGGCAGCGGTGCTGACAACAGCGAAGCAATCGTGGCTTTTATCCAATCTCGGGACCTTCTCGAAGCGATCAACCGTGATGGCCTCGTCACAAATGTCTTTGCCGCGCCCGACGTGGACATATTCAACAGTTTCCCCTCATTTCTGGCGGGCCGCACGCGTGAAGATTTCTATCAGCACGTCCAAGATTACATCAAACCCGAGTTCGACCGGCAGACCAACATTACCTATGTCAGCGTCGAGGCGTTCTCGGCACAGAACGCATGGAAGATCAGCGAGCGGGTGATGCGAGCGTCTGAGCAAATGGTGAATTCGCTCAATGCCCGCGCGCGCGCGAACCTCATCGTTGCAGCAGAGAATGAGGTCAATTCGGCCAGCCGCTCGCTGCGCCAAGTGCTCGATAAACTGAACAGGATTCGCAACCGCGTCGGTGTGCTCGAACCGAAGCTGGCGGCAGGCGCGGCAATCAAAGTCTCATCGCTTTCAGCAGCTGAACTCGCGCAGATGAACGTCCAGCTGGCGCAGACATTGCGCGTGGCGCCGAACAGCCCGCTGATTGGCCAGCTTCGGGCTCGCCGCAACGCGATCGAGGCAGAGTTGCTTCGGCAGTCATCGGCCACCGCCGGCAGTCCGGGCTCCCTAGCCGACCGCGTCCGTCCGTATGAGGAACTCGCGGCCGAGCGCGACATAGCCGAAAAGCGCTTGCTCGCGGCTAGCTTGGCGCTTGCCAGCGCACGCAACAGCGCAGACCGCAATCGTCTGTACATTGAGCGCGTCTCGCAGCCAAGCCTGCCCGACGTACCGCGCTATCCACGCGGATTTCTGAATCTGCTCATCGTAGTACTCGTGACCGGCGCGGTAATTTTTATTGTTCGCTCGCTTTCGGATGTGGTGCTCGACGGTGGCTAGTCTGTTGTCTCCCATTCTGCCGCGGTCGCACCAGCCCGACCGTTTTTTGCAACCCGGACCGATCGTCGCTAATCGAATCAGCAAGGTCTATGAAACCCAGACCGGGCACAAGCAGGTGTTGACCGATATCAACTTCACTGTTGAACCCGGACAGAAGCTCGCGGTGCTCGGGCGAAACGGTGCGGGCAAATCGACGTTGGTGAAAATCATCGGGGGGGTCGAGCGACCGACCACGGGTTCAATCCAGCGCGGTATGTCGATGTCCTGGCCTCTTGCTTTCAGCGGCGGCTTCGAGGTCAGCATGACGGGCTATGACAATATCCGCTTCATCGCGCGGATCTATAACCGCCCGATCGTTGAGACGATCGAGCGTGTCGACGATTTTGCGGAACTGGGAGAGAATCTTCTGCTCCCCGTAAAATATTATTCATCAGGGATGCGCGCCCGCCTGGCCTTCGCATTAACCGTAGCAATCGATTTCGACTGCTACCTGATTGACGAAGTGATCGCCGTGGGCGACCAGCGCTTCCATCAGAAATGCCATGATGCATTGTTTACGAAGCGACGCGATGCCGCGATGATCCTAGTCAGCCACGATGCCGGCGTTATCCGGGAATATTGCAACTCAGCCCTGGTCCTTAAGAATGGGCATGGCCGCGTGTTCACCGATCTTGATCTGGCGATAAGCATCTATGCGACACTTTAGATCGAAGTCCAAACATGCGGTGTAAGCCGTCCCCACATTCTGCAGCGGCACTGGCCTTTTCCGATCGAAGACTGCATGAGCAGTCAAGCCTTCGTTCTTGAGGACCAATACCATAATGCCGCGCCAAGCCCCTTCTTGTAAATTATTGCTGGCTGCAAGCTGTGCATCGCTCCTCTCGGCGGGCTGTGCCACTCTGCCTCAGGCGGGTCCGACTGGGCGCAAAATCGAACATGCGGGGGCAAATGGCGCTTTTTCCGTGATCGAAGTCAACGGCGTTGGCGCGATCCCTAAAGGGCCTTATTCACCCGAGCAAATGCCCTTCCCGCCCAAGCCCGTAGCGGAATTGCAGGCGATTGCCCCGGGTGACGTGATCAGCGTGATTTTCTATGAAGTGGGCGTAAGAGTGTTTGCAGGAGGCCCGTCGGCGCCTGGTGCGGCATTCGATCCCGCCGCGAAAAATGAAACAGTTGGTCCGATCGAGGTAGATCAAGCCGGTACGATTCGTTTGCCCTATGCAGGTGTCCTGGAGGCAGCGGGGCGGACGCCAAGGGAGCTGGCCGAAGATATTGAAGCCAGATTACGCGGCAAATCGGAAAATCCCCAGGTGATGGTGCGGCTGGATGCCGCCAACGGCAGCGGCGTGATGGTCGCTGGCGAAGCCGTGCGGCCCGGGCGGGTTCGGCTGTCGGCCGCGCATGAGAAGTTGCTTGACGTGATCACACTCGCCGGCGGCGCGCGCGAGCCCCAGGCCAACGTGCTCGTTCGCGTGCGGCGGGGAGAAGCAGTGATCGAAGTGCCCGTGGAAGACCTGACCTTTTCTAACCTCGGCGGCATGACCATGGAACCCGGCGACCGGATCGAGCTGGTCCGTAAGAACCGGAGCTATACCATGATGGGCAGCGCCAATCGCGTGAGCCGCTTCGATCTTCCACTGCGTCGCTTCTCGCTGATTGAAGCCTTGGCGCTGGCTGGCGGACCGAGCGAAAATCTCGCCAACCCCGGCGCGGTGTTCGTGTTCCGATACGAGAAGGTCGCGGCCAAGGGTCCGGATGGCGCTGCACCGGACGAGCGGCCGGTAGTCTATCACCTCAATATGATGAAGCCCGCCTCCTATTTTCTGGCGCAACAATTCTATGTCACCGACAAGGACGTGGTTTATGTCGGAGGCGCCGAAGCCAATCAGCCAACCAAGCTGATTCAAATTCTCGGGCAGTTATTCACCCCAATCGCGTTGACGCGGACCATAACGCAATGACTGCAAGCGAAAATATTCTAACTGGTCACTCGATACAGAAGCAACGGCGCAAGAATATGCGATTCTTAAGAATATGGTTGGCATCATTATTCGCGCCTGTCACAACATGTATATATATGATTTTGCAGCGCACAAATTTCCGTTCAAGCTAAAACATTAGTAGAAAGAGGGCACGTGACTGTGAGTTTCCCTTTGCCGCCAAAGCGTTACGATATGACCTGCAAGTTATGCGGATCACATGCGTCTCTCGCTTTTGGATTGCCGTATAGCAAGAAAACTGGACATCCAATTCCTGATGAAGCTGATGACAGCTGGTATTATCAATGCGGGAAGTGCCACTTCCTTTTCACCGATGTGATAGATTATCGCGATAGCCATGCTGAAATCTATGACGATACCTATTGGGAGAATCAAGATCCGGATTGGTATGGTCGAGTGTCTGAAACATTTCGCCTTGTTGCACTCGCTAACGAGTTGCTCAATACGCGTTTAGATCGTGCCGATATTCTCGATTTCGGTTGTGGGATTGGTGGATTCTTAGAGATCGGAAGGCGGTCTCTTAACTTAAATGTTTGGGGAACTGACATTATTCCTCCTAAAGTTGGTAAGGAATATTTCTTACCTAACCTCGGTGGCCGGAAGTTTGATATAATCACTTCGTGCGAAGTGATAGAGCACTTGCCTAATCCACGTGCGATATTCGATACGATAAAACGCCATCTCAAGCCTAAAGGAGTTTTCGCATTCCAGACTGCGCAGTGGGATCCTTCACTTGGGCGCGACTGGTGGTATCTTGGGCCAAATAACGGCCATATATCCTTATATAGTCAGGACGGTTTGAGCTACGTGTTCAAAGACATGAAAGGTGTGAAGCGCAGACTGTGGAATGATTACCCGGGTGTCCAAGCTTGGCTCTTTCACAGCTAAGCGTGGTCGCCTGTTATTGTCTGGCGACAGTTTCGAGCGTAAGGGAGAGCGGTTGAAACTCTCCCCCGATCGATCCGCGGCGTAGAAAAGTACGAAATTCTATCGGATAGAATGGATCTTCAATATCGAATTCACTACTGAACGTGAATTTCCCGGAAACATTAATATCAAAATCGCGATCAAATTTTATCTCTTGATCAGCGGCGACGTCCATTCCTATCGTATTCCCGGAAACATTATCCAGCGACAGGAACGTGAAATTAGACCGCCAGCGACCTCTCGGCAGATAAAGATAGGGGCCGAAAGTCAAGCATCGCGCTGGGCCAAGCAACTCAAGCGTGTAGGTTGCAGGTTGATATGGGGGCGTTGCTTGCAGCAGCATGCCCATCGGAACATCAAGCGCCGTTCTCGATTCTAAAGGCGACCCGTAAAAACGGCCCAGCCTCTGCAGGATATCCTCCATCTCATCCGATCGCGATAGCTTTTCGTGGACGAAGATCTCGTCAAGGACTTCCGTAAGGGGGCGTGCGAGGCTTCGAGCCTCGATCATATCGCTCACAATTTCGCGCGACATGCCAAGCGACGCAGCAA